>Ga0307994_1000842_pt1 | contig 19847 bp, 25 predicted proteins | sample EllFjometagen261_FD_203171 | JGI IMG/M metagenome (GOLD analysis project Ga0307994, IMG submission 203171) | Marine microbial communities from Ellis Fjord, Antarctic Ocean - #261 | ecosystem: Environmental > Aquatic > Marine > Unclassified | place: Southern Ocean | collected 2014-11-02 | reverse complement strand
TTTTTGGCATAATTCTTGCTACTTATTTGGTAGGAGGAAACATGTTTTATTTGCAATTATTAGTGCCAGCCGGCCTAATCTTTTTAATGTTCGGCATTGGGCATTCATATGTAGACGTTGACTACTCTGGCGTCTATTTTAAGGAAACTCTGGAAGAGGTTTTAGAAGCTGAGGCTGGAAATGATGTTGAGTCTGGTGAGGATGTTCCAGAGGGAGTTGGTGGGGACGGCCTCGCCTTACTTCCAGATAAATATAATTATTTAAAAATTGAAAATGTTTTTCAGGGGCGATTTTTTGACACTCAAGAATTGTTTAGCCTAGAGATTGCCATTGCAACATATCAGACAAATGTCACTGCTGATTTTTTCATAAAAGGAATTTATGAAATTGAATCTGATATGGTTTCAGAAATTTCTAATTTAATATTGGATACGACCAATGAGGGGTTGACCACTGTGGAGGGGCGGAAATTAATTACCAACAAAATAATGAACGGACTGAACGACTATTTGGTTAAGGAGGGTTTCAATCCAGACATTCATTACGTGTATATCATTAATTACAACGTGATTTAATCTGTGGCACGAAATATGCATTGTTCGTAATAGGAGGATTGCAGATGCAGTTAGTAAAAAAGAAGAACGGGTCAAATACAGGAATAAAATTTGTAATTTCATGTGGCTATTTTAATAATGCAGATGAAAAAACGCATACGACTGATTTGATTATTAATTTAAATAAAGAAAAGCCGTCTAGATCATTCGAAAATCTAACTAAGATTATATCTGCCGCATAAATCTTTCAGTGGTTAGTTAATTGTCGCGGGTGGTGAAAATTTTTAGCAGAAGCGCTATTAGACAGAAGATTAATGGTAATTTCAATATTTGAAATATAGTGAGTGTCTCGCGGACGTATAATAAGTTGTAAGCCGCATTAATAATAATTCCTAAAGCAACTATCCAAATAAAAGCTAACCGTGTTCCGTCACAAAATGCGCACTTTTTCTTCATCGTGGTTCCCTATTTGTGTCACAAGTTGAAGTATATTAAAAATTGTGCATAACTTTCGAGCATGCAACCGCTAGGTTTGAAAATTCAAAATGCTTTTACTGCTCGATTGCCCTCGCAATCGACGATGTCGGCATCTCCTAAGCCAAGTGTTGCTGGCTTTGCTGGCCAAACAGTATTTCCCGCGCACCGCACAGATAAATCACCTGGCTCTATGGAGTATACGTCTCGAATATTTAGTCCTTACCTTACTCCGTCTGCTGTCCATGCAGAAAATCGCCAAATAGCCCAAGGTAGCGAGGCTCCAACGTACCAACACAATATAGCTGCTACTAAATACTTTAATGTTTCAACTACACCCAAACTTCGGCCTCACTTGCACACAAGCCTAATTGCGTGACGTGATTATGTCAAAAGCACTGACCTCTAAGTTGTCCATGTCAGAAAGAAATTTATTTGATTTTTGATTACCTAACGACCAGCCAGTTGGACAGGTATACTCTCCACTGTGTTTGGTCCTATAAACAAAGGTCTTGAAGCCCACATTGACTGATTTGATCGTGTAAGACCTCCTTTTAACTCCTCGAATTGGGTCTCGAAACACGGGCGACCAATTGCGAAGCCTTCCACTGGGGTACCGAAGGAAATTTTCGTACTGGTAATTTAGAAGCATGTCATCCGCATTATTGATGCCTGCTTCACCCATACTATAAATAAAAGCTTCCGCTGAGCCCTTCAAAGTTTTTACGTTCTCGGCTTCATAAGCTGTGTTTAAAAAAATTGAGAATTTATACGCAATGGTCTCTAGTTCTAAACTTGATCTAATATATCGCTCAGCCACCAATGCCGCGGTTATGGAAAATACAAAATCCGGCGCATACATTACTATATCCAATAATCTAACTGGTTTTAATCGTGTCCCAGCTTCTGACAATCTCAAGTATGAAAGAATGGCACTGCTTTATTTCAACGTTATTCTGGCTTCCCGATATCCCTATTTCAAGAACTTTAATACGACAAAACTCATATAAACGGAATAACTGTGGCGCTAAATCGTCGTTGTTACTAAAATTTAGACCTTTTTGAAGAAAGTAAATCATAACCAATGCTTGTTCGAAAGCTTTCGAACGTTCATTAACATTTATTGAAGCAAATAACAGGTGTAAATTTGCCTCCAGTCTGTGGAGGGCTGAGCTAACGACGTTATAGCCGATATCCTCAGCAGAAAGTGTCTGGTTTTTAATGTTTGTATAAGCGTTTATTGCTACTGCTGCGTTCATAGTATTCTCCTGTTCTATGAACCTTAACGGCATTTTTTTTATTTTGTTAGCTAATTGTCAAAAAAATGAATTCCAAATTAATATACATGCCACCTCCTCGAATAATTAACCAATTAATTGATTTTTATCATTAAAATTATATTGGCACAATAAATGCTTTCTGTTGGTGGAGGTTGGAAATGTCAAAATTTATACTGGACCGCGGCGACGAAATTTTTGCTAAAACGATCTGTGCTGCTCTAAAGAAAAGAGGAGTGGATTGGTCAAGCTTTGGCGATGAAACGGCCGTGCAATCACACTCTAAAGAACGGTGCTTAGTCATTTCAAGCGCTACAGATAGCTGTGATATCAATTCTGATAACTTCGAAACATTTCTTCGCTCAAACAAAATTACCAAGGCATTTGTACTTGTGTGTGGCACTGAGGAGTTTGAAATTAGTGAAAAGCACAATGGGGCCATCAAATTCATTAAAGTACCGATCTGTCTATCAGATAAAGGGCACTTAGCTGACTTTTATGTGAGTTTATTTTTAGAACAGTTTTTGGGAAAATATGTAAATTTGCCGTGTAGCGATCCCGAAACAGCGGATTTGGTTGATCTGCTCTGCCGTGTAGCCGGATCCAATGCTAGCGTGTTGATTAATGGCCCCACTGGCACGGGAAAAGAGGTTGTGGCGCGACTTTTGCACGCTAAGTCGTTCAGAAATGATGAGCCCTTTATAGCTGTAAACTGTGCTGCAATTCCAGAGAATATGCTTGAATCTATGCTTTTCGGGCATGAAAAAGGAGCATTTACAGGCGCAATGCAGGCAAACTCAGGCCTTTTTCGAGCGGCACATTCTGGAACAATTTTACTCGATGAGATCTCGGAAATGCCAATGGCACTTCAATCTAAATTACTCCGAGTACTTCAAGAGAAAGTAGTTACGCCTGTTGGCAGCTCAAAGGAAGTCTCAATAGATGTTAGAGTGCTTGCCACGACAAACAGAGATATGGCGGAAGAGATAAACAAAAATAACTTTAGAGAAGACCTTTTTTATCGCCTAAATGTTTTTCCAATCTCAACGTGTTCTCTAAAATTGAGACCACTAGATATACCCGCAATATCAGCTCATTTACTCACAAGAAGCTCTTCCGACAAAGGGACTCCTAAGGTTCTGACATCTAAGGCTTTAGACCGGCTTATGCAGCATGGTTGGCCAGGCAATGTAAGAGAGCTGGATAATGTCATTCAGCGCGCTGAAATACTTAGTTATTTTGCTGAGATAGATCAAACTAATATCGTTTTTGACAATGAACTAACTTTGAGTCCCAGGAATACCATGGATGCCTTGAATTCGAAACTTCATGCAAGGGTTGGGTGAGAAAAATACGATGAAAATTCAAAGCACAAATATGACTGCAGTTAATACAAACCTTTCTCTGGTTCGGCAGAAGGCTCAGTTATCCACTGACACATTACAGGCTAAATCAGTTGATGCGGGCCCTTCATTTTCGCAACGAATTTCTGATGGCTTAAATGACGTTGCTCAAGCTCAAAATTCAGCCTCACAATTGGCTAAGGACTATGAACTGGGCAATGAAAGTGACCTCTCTAAGGTTATGATTAATCAGCAGATTTCTTCTGTGGGTTTTCAGCTGACGCTTAATATCCGCAACAAGGCTTTAAGTGCATATAAAGATATTATGAATATGCCGGTATAAGGCGGATAGGGTAAGAATTATGGCAAATACAGATCAAATGGTTAACATCCAGACAACTGAAGTTGGGTCAAAAAACATGCTGGCCGCTCCAAGAAATGCGGTTGCCAACATCCGAGAAGCTATAGACCAACCAAGCTTTAGACGGGCATTTCCAACTATTTTGGCTGCACTAACCGCTGTGGCCGCAGTAATTGTTTTCGTATCGATGCGAGAGCCGAATATGACTACGCTTTACTCGTCAGTATCAGACGCTGACAAATCGAAAATATATGAAGCACTTAAAAATATGGGCATGAGCGTCGAACTTGACCCAGCAACGGGTGAAGTTCTAATTCCAACTAATGATTATCACCAAGCTAGAATTTCATTAGCAGCCCAAGGCCTTCCAGAATATGCTTCTAATGGTTTTGAAGAGATTGATAATTTACCATTAGGTGTTTCGCGGTCCGTAGAGACTATGAAATTAAAAAAACTGCAAGAAAATGAACTTTCACGTTCAATCGCTGAGATTAGTAGTATCCATGCGGCTCGGGTGCATTTGGCTTTGCCTGAGAAATCTGTATTTATTCGCAATCAGACATCGCCCACCGCATCTGTCTTTGTTACTTTGAAGAATGGTCGGCAACTTGATCAAACGCAGGTGAGAGCCATAACCAACCTAATTGCGTCCTCTATCCCAGGCATGTCGCAGGATGGCGTATCTATAATCGATCAATCGGGCCGTCTGCTGTCATATTCTCCTGACAATCCCAATGAGGTAATGGCTGATAGTCAACTCGCTTACAGGATGAGATTAGAAAGCATTTATCGCTCTAGGATTCAAAGTTTGGTTGCGCCAATTGTGGGCGCGGCAAATGTTACCGCTCAAGTAAACTTAGAAATTGATTTTACCCGCAAAGAGACTTCTCAAGAAATGGTAGACCCAAGAGATTCTGCCATTTTAAGTGAGCAAAGCTCCTTGAACGTCACCGCAAAAAAAGATGCAGTCGGTATTCCTGGCGCTATTTCCAATCAGCCGCCAGCAGAAGCGGAGATTGTTTTGAAAGATTCGGCCGTTAGCTTGGGAGGCGGTGGAACGTCCGAAAAAGATGGTTTTGAAACCAAATCTTCAACTGAATTAAAAAATTATGAGGTCAGCCGTAAATTTGAGACCGTAACGACGCCATCCAACATAATAGCTAGAATTGACGCTGCCGTTTTGGTTAGAGATCGCAAAGTAATTGATCCAGACACTGGAGAAATTACATTTGAACCCATTTCAGAAAAACTCAAAAAAGAAATGGAGCAATTAATCACAAGCGCGATCGGAATTAAAGCTGAGCGTGGTGACAGCCTTACTATAACGTCACAGTTGTTTAACGATGAGATTAATGGCGAACAAATTAATTGGTACGAAACGGCTTGGTTCAAATCGATAATTGAAAAAACCTTGCTTGTGTTACTACTTGGGTTTGTATCCCTGGGTGTTGTCCGTCCAATGCTCTCAAGGATCTTAGTGCCGACGTCGAGCACTAATTCAGTCATGGAGCTTTATGCTGAGGCTGAGACAATGGCAGATTTAGCAACGCAACGTGTTGAGAGTACTAAAGCTGTTGAAATTGAAGAGGGCGAGACAATTGAAGGCATTAAAGCCAAACTGAAGCCGAAAAAGAAGAGTGGAATTTCGGCGGACTTGTTGGATACTGCAAATACTTATGACGACAAAGTAGCCCTCGTTCGAATGATTGTTGCAGACGAAGCTGGCCGAGTTGCTAACGTATTTAAGCAGTTGATGCGCCAAGATCTTGATTTACTTTCGTAGGAATGAACCATGGCTGAAGAAGTATTAAATTCTGAAAAATTAGCTGAGTTGTCAGGCACAGAGAAATCTGCCATTCTGATGATGCTCCTTGGTGAAGAAGAAGCAGCGCAAGTGTTGCAAAACTTAACACCCCGCGAGGTTCAGCACTTAGGCACCGCTATGTACTCTGTCGCGGGGGTCGATCAAAATACAGTGAATATGGTTTTGGATGAATTCCTAGAGACCATCAAAAAGCAAACTGGTTTGGGGCTGGGTGCGGGTCGTTACATTGAAAATGTAATGATACGTGCATTAGGGGAAGATAAAGCTCAATCCGTTCTGGGTCGGATTACGCCAGCGAGTTCCGAGTCTGCAATTGACATTTTGGACTGGATGGACGCCCGGGCAATTTCTGAGCTTATTATTGACGAACATCCTCAAATTAAGGCTTTGATTATTTCTTATTTGGATTTTGGGCTAGGGGCTGACGTTTTGACCTTGTTGCCTGACGAAATTCAAGCCGATGTTGTTCGCCGCATTGCTACCATTGAAACTGTAGAACCTGGCGCTGTAAAAGAGCTGGAACGCGTGATGAAAGAAAAATTCGCTGCAAATACTTCTCTTAGGGCATCTAAAATTGGCGGCGTGAAAGCCGCAGCTAAAATTATGAATTTCACTAAGACTGAAATGGAAACGCGCATTTTGTCCTCTATCAAGAAAGAGGATAAAAATCTTATGGCTGAGATCCAAGATAACATGTTTGTATTTGAAAATCTTGCAAGTTCTGACGATAGATCACTGCAAACGCTTCTCAGATCGGTTGACCAAGATGTGTTGATTATCGCGATGAAAGGAGCCGAAACATTGCTACAAGACAAATTGTTAGGATGTATGTCTACACGCGCTGCTGCAAATATCCGTGATGAAATGGATGCTCTCGGCCCTGTTCGCTTGACTGAGGTACAAGAGGCACAAAAACAAATTATCAACGTAGCTAGAAAACTTTCAGATGACGGAACAATTGTTCTTGCTGGCCGTGGTGGTGAGGAAATGGTTTAATGAATGCTGCCACTGATGACGATCACGATCAAGAAAACACTTTAACGAGTTCCGATTTGAGAGGGTTGTTGAAGGCCGCTAGTTTGACGGAGTTTCGCTCGGATGCTGTGTCTGAAAATTCAGAAGAAACGTTCGTAAAGTCGAATAGTCTGTTTGATTTGGTAAGATCAAATCTGATTGATGATGAAGGAGGTAAGGTTTTAGGTGAGCCAGAAGGCTCCGCTGGCAGTGAAAAGATAACATTAGCCGATATTAAAAGACCAAGTCATCATAAACTTGAGAATGATGAAGATCCACGGCCAGATCCCAAAGATAGACCTGAGGACTTAAGTTCCATCACCGAAAGTGATGGCAACGGCTCAATCGATACTGAAGTCTTGCCTGAATCTCAGAATGTGGTTGATTTAAACCCCGGCAATGAAATGGCTAAAAGCCTTGGCGAAGGTGACGGTTTTACGAGTGGTGAAGACACCTTCGAGCGGTCAACACTAGTCGACGATGCGAAAGGCGTTACAACGCAGGAGCGTCCAATAGAAGAAAGCGATGAATTTCAGCAGGAACTTCTCAAGCTACAATTAAAGTTTGACCGTCAATTAGAGGATGAAAAGCAAAATTTAGCAAAAATTACAGAAGCATTATTCGGCGCGTCTAATTTTATTGCGGTTGAGATGGAAAAGCAAATATCGGACTTTGTCCTTTCTGTGGCATCGGATCTTGCTGGCACAAAGATTGATAAGCTCCCCGCCCCTTTTGTCAAAAAAATTGCGCGGGTAGCAAAGCAAATAATAGGTAATGAGAATGAAGTAGCCGTTCACCTTAATTCGGAGGACTTTAAAGTGGTCAATGCCCCAAACAACACCGTCGATTTCAAGTATAAATTTTACGAAAAACAAGTCTTGAGACGAGGTGAATTTGAAGTTTTAAGTAATAAATCTACTGCAGGCATTTCGCTATTTGACCGCTCTGTTGGACGCTAAACCTAAATGTCTTTTGATGAAAAAAATATTCCACCTGATGGCAAAAAAACAAATCTCGATAGGATTTTTCTTGGAGTCCATAGACAGGTTTTATCACGTTCGGGCATTGAATTTAGTGGGGTAGTCACTGGCTATGACGGACAGGTTATCGAAAGCAGCCAATTTCCAGCTTCCATCGGCTCAGAGTGTACTATTGTTTCGCGATACGGAACATTGTCAAAAGGTGAGATAATAGGTTTTAAGGATGATAAAAATTTAATTTTTCAATATGAAAAAACGTCAGAAATATTTAATGGTGATAAAATAATTGCCTCTGATGGATTAAAAAAAATTGATGTCGGCCCAAATCTTTTAGGGCGTGTAATAGATGGCCTGGGTAGCCCTCTTGATGGTCTAGGCCCGATTAATACTACAGAGCAAAATCCCATCGGTGGCCAAAGTATTAATCCATTCGAGCGTGGTGAAATAAACCATACTTTTGATGTTGGAATTAAAAGCATTAACGCAATTACATCTATTGGCCGTGGTCAGAGAATTGGAATTATAGCAGGATCTGGTGTCGGTAAATCGGTTTTATTGAGCATGATCACACGGAGTGCAGAAGCGGATGTTATTGTTGTTGGTCTTATCGGTGAAAGAGGGCGTGAATTAGCATCTTTTACGAAAGAAATTACTACGTCTCACTCAAAGCACAAAGTTGTGGTCGTTGCAGTGCCGGCTGATAGGTCGGCGTTGCTGAGGATTCAAGGCGCGAAGAGGGCTACCAGCATTGCAGAATACTTCCGTGATCAAGGCAAAAATGTTTTATTAATTTTGGACTCTCTCACACGGGTCGCGCATGCGCAAAGAGAGATTGGTCTTTCGTTGGGAGAACAGCCGACAGCCCGAGGATACCCCCCATCGGTCATCTCCTTGATACCCGAGTTGATAGAAAGGACTGGCGCTGGTGTTAACTCTGTAGGATCTATAACTTCGATTTACACCATTCTTGCAGATGGCGATGATACAGTTTCTGACCCAATTGTAGACAATGCGCGTGCAATTTTAGATGGACACATTGTGTTGTCTCGCAAACTTGCTCAACAAGGAATTTATCCCGCAATAGATGTTAGTAACTCTGTGAGCAGGCTAATGGATGAGCTGTGTTCCCAAAACCATTTAGACAATGCCCGTAAGTTAAGAAAATTAATTTCTATTTATCAAGAAAATCAAGACCTTCTTCTGATGGGTGGATATATTCAAGGTCAAGATGCGGACCTAGATTTAGCCGTTAATCTATGGCCCAAAATCGTTAGTTTTCTTCATCAAGATAAGTCTGACAGTTTTTCATTCCATGAAACTGAGCAGCTACTCTCAAAATTATTAACATAATGGTGCAGCATGGCTAAATATAAAATTTTTGACTTAATCTATCGTCAAAGTAAAAATAGAAAATTAAAAACGCAATTTGAATTAAATAATATGACTGATAGTATTCATAAAATACGTAAATTAGAAACTGATTTAAGTTACAATATTGAAGAAACGGTCGAGATTGGTGTCGCGCAAAGCGGTCATCGCGTACAGGTAAACAGTAAACTTCGTGAAAAAATGATTCACCAGAAAGAAGTCGTGGAAAACAGAATTGAATTTCTAACCAATGAGCAAATACACTTGCAAAAAGTGGTTGCTAAGCATGAGCTTAAAAATAAAAAAGTATTAGAAAAGTTGAATGAATTAAAGCTTGGCGACCAAAAATCACAAGAATTAAAACGATTTGATAGAGATATATTGATGAGAAAAAAGTAATTGGTACAGAATTTGCTTCGAATGACATAAGATGGTTTGGAGTTTAATAAATGAGTATTACTTTTAGTGGTGCCGTGAAACCAGGGGATTCAGATACCCAGTTCGGCCTGAAAGGTGCCGCAAGAGGGCAAGGCAACGCCATTTCTGCAAATTTTTCAGCTTTGCTGACTTCGATTTCTGATGAAATCGCAAACTTAGACACTTTTAGCAGTGAGCAAGATATTGACGGTCTGGTCAGCCATATTGAAACTGGTGGAAATTTTGATGGCAGCGCTCTTTTCAACGCTACGGCGGCTTTTGTGGATTCAAGAATTGGGGCGCTTGCAGCTGAATCTGTTGTAGATAAAAGCTCCAGTGGTTTAACTTTATCAACATTCGCAGAACTTTTTGCTGCGGTTGATCTTTTTGAGAAGTCTGAAAAAATTAACGGCTTAGAAAATAGTTCATCTAATCAAAATTTATTAGATAAAAATAATTTGAACATACTGAATGATCTTATGGTCGGTGTCCCTATTAAGCTCGAATTGAATGACATGAATATATCATCAATTTTATTTGATATTAGAGACTTAAAAAATGATTTAGAGAAAGATATTCTATTAAATTCAAGCGAATTGCTAATACCACAAATTGTACCGATCAACATTAAAAACGCTAATGTCAAAAATGATGGATATGATCCTTTTGTTGCTGTTAAAGTGGACTTGCTAGACCCTGAAGGTAATTTGGGGGCCGCCGATTTTATTGAACTGCCTGAACATCCTGATTTGGAGCCGGGATTTCGTCTAGTTGGCGTAACGCGAACTGTCGAAATTGACCCCGAAGTGGACCCCCGATCTAAATTGCTTATTGGATTGTCTATACCAGAAAATACAGATCTTAAAAATCTACCAGATTTTGTAAGATTTAGAATAAGCTTGGAAAAAGATAGCCGTAATGTATCTGAACAAGAAGTTATGCCTGCACACGAATTGGATGAAGTTTCCAAGGCATCGAGTGCAGCTGAGGTGAATGTAATATCAGGTATTAACAGCTTGGCCAGGCAGCTGATCCTTTCGTTACAGGAGATGTCTGGTGTTTCTTCTAGTAGCGCTCAAATAGTCACCAAGACCGCTTCCGCAGATGTGATGATACCAAGCTTTGATATGCAGCGTGTTTTGGCACCAGAACTGAATAAATTACTTTTGAACCAAAATAACGAGAATGATTTCTTTATGAAAGATGCGGAAACTAACTTATTAGCACAAAAAAATTCATCTAACGCGTTAAACCCTAAGTCCTTTGCAGCTGAGGCGGATGTAATATCAGATCTTGGCAGCGTGGATAGGCAGCCGATCCTTTCGTTACAGGGGATGTCTGGTGTTTCTTCTAATAGCGCTCAAATAGTCACCAAGGCCGCTTCCACAGATGTGATGATACCAAGCTTTGATATGCAGCGTGTTTTGGCACCAGAACTGAATAAATTACTTTTGAACCAAAATAACGAAAATCTAAACTCTCTTGAGATGCAATCAACACAGAACAGTTTAGCTCAAAATAGAGCAATTTTTGAGACAGAAGTGAAGTTAGTTGCATCGATGGGTAATGATGTGCGCGCTAGTGTGACTTCGAGCTTTCTTGCTTTAGACACTGAACTCAAATCTTTTTTCAAAGTAAAAAATAACAAAAGTGATTTCTTTATGAAAGAAGCGGAACCTAACTTATTAGAACAAAAAAATGTATCTAACGTGTTTAATCCGAAGTCCTTTTTAGAGGCCGTAGAAGTTTTGAGGATGAAACCTATATCTTTCCCGGCTTCAGCGTCCAAGGCGAACCTATGGATGGGGGGGCAGTCGGATGTAACTAGCTTTGCATCTGCGAAAGTTGATAACCAAACGCCAGTTCAGTCTGGCGCGTCTAGTAATTCAAATGGTTTCGCCTCCACCTTTAATAATAAAATTTCCTTATATGATGCACAATATGCTTCAAAAATAAGTATGTTAGTCGTGGATAAAGTTTTGAAGGGGCAAGAGAATTTTGAAATACACTTAGAACCTGAGAGCTTTGGAAAAATTAAGGTGAATGTTTTAATGGGTAGGCAAGCCTTAGATATTCTGATGGTTACGGAGACGCAGGCTGCTGCAAGCTTACTTAGAGCTAATGAGGATTACTTGCTTCAAATTGCCGGTCAAAATGGCCTGAAACTTGCTAGTTTCTCAGTAAGCATGCAGAATGGAACTGATCAACAACGACAGAATTCAAATCAGAACCGAAATAGGGTTACTGGACAAGCAAACAGTGTGCTAGAGCGTGCTAAAATACAAAACTCTCAAACCTCCACTTCATATAGAACACCAACTGGTTTGAACCTGATCGCGTAGGATAAAATTATGGCTGAAGAAGCTAAAAAACGAAAAATCAACTTTATGAAGATCGCCCTATTCGGATTGGGCCCAATCGTATTGTTAGGCGTAGGCCTGGGCGCAGGGGCTTTTCTATTCATGCCCACGCAATCGCCTGTGGAGCAAGTTGAGGCATTGATTGAGAAAAAGCTAAGGCAGGCTGGGCAATTGCCTAGCCAAGACGGTCTCAACGAAGAAGACTTGGAGCCCCAAAAGGTGTCAAAGGACACGCCTGTTAATGAAACCTTTGTGACAAGTTATTATACATTTGCAGATAATTTTACGACTAACCTCAATAAATCAAAACAGTTTTTGCAAATCAGTGTCGGGGTATCCACTCAATATGATGAGACAGTAATCGAAAATGTTGAAAAACATCAGATGGCACTGCGCTCAGAAGTACTTGGAGTTATGGGTACTTACTCAGCAGATGACATTGATGGTAAAATTGGCAGAGATAAGCTTGCTGACAGCATCAAGGACGCAATTAATTTAAAGTTGGACGACCTTGAAGGCTTTGGTGGCGTTGAAGGTGTTCACTTCACGTCGTTTGTACTTCAATAAAAGGCCAAATTTAAATGGTTGGTTCTCGAAAACTTTCAGATGATGAAGTTGAAGCTCTCCTAGGGGGGCTTGGAACTGATGTGGTGCAAGATGATGGTGCGCCCGTAGTTTTTGACCCTAACGCGGTACGAGAATTTGACTTTGGATCGGAAGACCTTTCGCTTCTTGGCGACTATTACGCCTTAAGGGTGGTTAACGAAAAAATATGCCGATTTACGCGCTCTGTATTTCTTCCAATGCTTCGTATTATGCCTCGCATTTCGTCATTCCCACCAGAAGTAAAATCTTTCGATGAGTATGTTGCGAATTGTGACAACTTTGTCAGCGTGACCACAAATAGATTAGATGAACTTAGGGGAAACTCCCTTTTAGTTGTTCAATCTTCGTTTATATCAATTTTGACTAATTCGTATTATGGTGGCTCAAAGATTAAGGCCCTTCATCAAGCCAAAGGTGAGTTCACAGCCACAGAGCAACGGATCATTCAAATTATTACTGATGGAATGAACCGAGCTATGGAAAATGCTTGGAAAGATCTTTTTGTTACGAGCTTCGAGCCGTTGTCGCGCGAAGAGAATATTCAATTTGTGTCGTTTGTTGATGGTGCAGACACAGTAATAGTTTGTTCATTTATGGTCCAAATGCCCAATTCAGAACCTGCTAGCTTTGATGTTTTGTACCCACTTCAAACCTTGAAACCAATTTCTTCGCAATTAAGGTCCCGAGTTCAAAATGAATTTGTCCAAGATGACCGTAGTTGGAAAGAAAAATTAGAGCAGGCAGTCTTGTCAATCAACCTCCCTCTTTCGGCGGAGTTAACGACTGCTAAAGCTAGCTTAGGGCGCCTACTTAAGTCCACTGTTGGCGATACGTTTCCTATTACCATGCCTGAAAATATTACGATCAAGGTATCTGGGGAGCCAGTGTACAAGGCTGAAATTGGAAAATTAGGCGGAAATGCAGCCGTTTCGATGACTAAACGAATTTCACTGAAAAAGGACAAAGAAAATGGCTGAAAAGAATAACAAAGTTGAAGGTGCTGACAAAAAACACGTTGGCATAGAAAATTTAAAAGTATTAGAAAATATTGATGTTGAGTTGACTGTTGAGGTGGGCCGAACTGAAATTACAATACGTGATTTACTAAGACTGAATGAGGGATCCGTTGTTGAACTAGATAGATTGGCTGGTGATCCTCTTGATATTTTGGTCAATAATACAAAGATTGCTAGGGGTGAGGTGGTCATGATCGGAGAACGTTTTGGTATCCGGTTCGGAGAAATCGTGGAGCCAGAGAAAAGAATGGAAAGCATCTAAATCCACCCAAACTCCAAATTATTGACAGTAGTAAAAAATTCAATTAAGTATTTGAAATAATTGTATTATTTGTGAATGGCATTAATGTTGCTCTTCTGTGATGAGGAGTAATGAAATGCCTGATTTTGACGTTAGTAAAATCCTAGTAGTGTTAGTATTTTTAGTTGTGCTTATAGGCATACAGATCATACTAAAGCGTTCAAAATTTTTTAGATCAAACTTGGGTAAATCCGTTTATTGGCCACTTAAAGTGACTAATACATTGGCTTTATCAAAATTTGCTTCGGCGACGGTTGTTGAGTGCGCTGAACTATCATTTCTAGTCGTTGCGGGCCGAAATGGTTCTCCGGCTATAATAGAATTACCCAGCACAAGTCGAAGCTCAATCTCCTCAGAAACTAAAGTGGAGCTTGAGGTTTGATGAAAAATCCAATTCGTAGGTTCTTTTTTTATCTTTTTTTTATCTTGATGGCCTCGTCGGCATTTGGGCAAGATAGTAGCGTTTTGGGTATGCCGGCTTTGACTTCTAGTGTTGGGGAGAATGGCGAAGCAACATACTCTCTGTCATTGCAGATCCTAGTACTGATGACAGTACTAACGGTAGTCCCGTCGATAGTATTGGGAATGACGGCATTTACTCGTGTAATTATTGTTTTATCTATTTTGCGGCAAGCCTTAGGCACTCAGCAAACACCACCTAACCAGGTATTAATTGCGATCGCACTTTTTATTACATTCTACGTTATGAGCCCAATTTTCGACGTCTTATATGAGACTGCGTTGAACCCGTACTTAGAGGGCACAAAATCTGCGCAGGTGGCTTTGTCCATCGCCACAGACTTATTGAAAGAATTTATGGTTGCAAATACTCGATCTGATACAATGAATATGTTTGCTGAGATGGCGGGCAAAGGGCCATTTGAAGACACGCAGGCCATCCCACTTTCAATTGTTTTACCATCCTTCATAACATCTGAATTAAAGACAGCCTTTGAAATTGGGTTTTTAATTTTCTTGCCCTTCCTGGTAATTGATATCGTAATTGCATCCATCCTCATGTCTCTGGGCATGATGATGCTTTCGCCTATGTTGATTTCACTACCATTTAAATTGCTATTATTTGTTTTGGTTGATGGATGGGCAATGACGATTGGCTCACTTTCGTCGACATTTGTTGTAGGTTAGAGATATGGATTTTGATCAAAATGTGCAGTATCTGAGCATGGCCTTTTGGCAAATCGTCATTGTTGCCGGCCCAATTTTGCTTGTAGCATTGTCGGTTGGACTTTTCATTGGCCTAATTCAAGCGGCTACTTCAATCAATGAAATGACACTCAGCTTTGTACCTAAATTATTTATTGTTTTGCTGACAATGTCATTAATGGCCACTTTTACCATTACACAAATGACAGATTATTTTAGTTATATTTTTGATGAAATCTCCAGAAAGGGGCTCTAATTTGTTACCGATAGTTAACGAATTGGGAGCTCTTCCAGGACTTGAATTGCAAGAGCTTTTCACGTTTATAATTTTATTATTGATAGCCTCTCTGAGGGTGGGGGCGTTTTTGATTTCCTCTCCATTTTTTGGTAGCAGAATGGTGCCTATTCAAATCAGAATTGTGTTCTCGTTTTGCCTCGGGTTTTGGATACTGGGGACACTACAATTCCCAGATCAAAATACATTATTAGGTCCCAAACTTATTTTGATTGTCCTGCAGGAGTTGTTTATTGGTCTTACCGTTGGCTTGGTTTTGAACATTTGCTTTGCTGCTGTTACCCTGGCGGGTGAAAAAATTGCTGCTACATCTGGTCTCGCATTTGCCTCCCAAGTCGATCCTAATGGTGGTGGCCAATCTCCGGTCATCAGCCAAATTTTCTTTCTATTTTTGATAGTTGTTTTTTTCTCGGTAAATGGACATTTAATAATTCTCGGGCTGATTTACAAAAGTTTTGAGTTCTACCCACTAGGCCAATTTACGAGTTATGGCGAACTAGTTAGTGCCGGCCTGTCCGCAAGTGATATCTTATTTAAATCTGCGGCAATAATCGTATTGCCCATAGTCATCGTTTTGTTGTTTGTTAATATAGCAATAGGATTTATTACGAAATCTGCGCCTCAATTGAATTTATTTTCGTTTGGATTCCCCATGACGCTCATTGGCGCTTTCCTTATTTTATTCTATTCTGTTGATGCAATTGCATTCGCTTTCAAAGACTTGATCCAATCAATCATTGATTTAGTGATGTCGCTGCTCGTGGAGCCGAGCGATGGCTGAGCAAGACGACAGCCAAGAAAAAACGTTAGACCCTACTCAAAAACGTTTGGATAAAGCGAAAGAAGATGGTGACATCCTCTCTTCTAAGGAAATGTTCGTATTTGGCTCAAGCTTTATGGGCTTAATTGTTTTGGTTTGTTTGGGAATGATCTCAAAAAATGTCCTTGCCAGCTGGGCCTCTCTGTTTCGCTGGGACCACCCTGAGACATTAGGTGTGTTGAGGGTATTTAGTTCTGAATTGGCTTTCAGTCTTGTGCTGAGTGGTGCCGCTATTTTTGCCTTTCCCATTCTTTTGGCGGTAATATTAACTCAATTTTTTGTTTCTGGTTCCATTAACTTTTCGGGAAAGGCCATGTCCTTTAAGCCCAATCGAATAAATCCACTCAGTGGCTTGAAAAGAATTTTTTCAGTTAAAGGATTAGTCGAACTGGTCAAATCCGTCATGAAAATTATTTTCTTGATATCGGTGAGTGGCATTATCATTTGGTTGGCGATGCCAAAAATATTGTATTTGAGCAGTTCATCTTTAAGCGATGGACTAGCCGTTTTCCACCAGTCGTTAATATCTTTAGTCGGGGGGGTGGTTGGAATATTAGCAATTATTGCTGTGGGTGACTTTCTTTGGAGCCGCCACCAGTGGCTACAAAAGTTGCGGATGAACCATAAAGATATGAAGGATGAGTCAAAAGATAGTGAGGGCTCACCGGAAGTTAAATCTCGAATTAGGCGTCTGCAAATGGAAGCTAGCCAAAAGGCGTCTCAGCGAGCTCAGGCAATTGAAAATGTACATGAAGCTTCGGTGATTATCACAAACCCAACCCATTTCGCAGTGGCGCTTAAATATGCGCCAGAAACGCGAGATACTCCTTATATAATAGCGATGGGCAAGGGGCCGATGGCATTGCGTATTATTGATGAGGCAGACAAGGCAAACATTAGTCGGGTCCGTAGTCCCTTGTTGGCCAGAGCTCTGTTTTTTACAGGTGATATTGGTGGCGATGTAGCGGAAGATCTGTTCTCAGCGGTTGCTTCGGTTTTGGCTTATGTGCTTCAATTAGAGCGTGGAGCCAATCCTTCTTTCGAAGATCCATTAATCCCGAGCGATCTTATATATGATGAATTTGGTGCAAAATTGTGAGTGTGAGGATTGAAGTATGAAACAACGTAAAAGATCGACGGGCGAATTGATTTCTTCCGTAGCTTTTTTTGGGGCTGCGATCTGGTTGGGTTTCGAGGGCAAAATCTTTATGGAGGATGGTCAAGTTCTAAAGGGCCTCGCGGTATATATAGGAGCATTTTTGTCGTTACTGGCGGCCATGAGGTTCACTATTCAAAGGCTGGTGTACAGGGTGAGTGAAGCGATATGGCCAAAATAACATGTTCTAACTGTGTGTACTTCTTCGTAACACATGATAAAAATCGACCTTGGGGCTGTAAAAAATTCAACTTTAAGTCGAAATCTCTTCCTAGCCAGTCAGTTTTTATAACAACTGGCACAGATTGTGCTTATCACAAAGTGAAAGTTAACCCGTTATTGTCCAAAAGGTTTTGATAGATGGCAGCTAAAACAACACCAAAAGATAACATCCAAGATAGTATTAATGTTGCATTGGATGCTGCAGACACTGCTGCTCAGGTTACAGAAGAGTTCCACAAACTCAGAGAGCAGTTTGAAGTTGTTAATATTCAGGCTAAGAGAATATACAATTCAGTTATGATCATTTTCATCAGTTCCATTGTTGCTGGGCTCGTGTCCCTTGGCGCTGCTTCTTTGATGTATTATAAGGCGCTCGGAACATTGAAAACCAATTCAAATGTTTCGATTGAGGCATTGGCTATTTTTACAGAAAATGTTGCAAAGTTAGACGATTCTATAAAGTTAGTTAAAGACAATGTAAAAAATCAAGAGCTTATTAAATCGACCTTGGTTGACCTTGAGGCGTCAGCTAAGCAGGCTGTCGATAATATTATGAGTTCCGAGGTAAAATATTCGAAAGCCATCAAACTTACAGTGCGGGAAGTGGAGGGCCTCATTCAACAGTTCGCAACCACCACACTGGAAAGCATTCAGTCAAAAACTGAAGCGACCCTAACTGAGCTAGCTACACAGATGTCGAACATGGAACAATTCTTTGTCCGGGCTGATGAGGCGAAAGATGAGGCTGGCAATGATGGCAATAGTATCGTAACATATAAACAGTTTCAGGTACTTGAAAACAAGGTCGACCAACTTATCATGCTTCAAAAGGGATTGTCTTCTAAGATATTCGAGATGAACCAAGTGGCCAAAGTAGCTGCAAAGAAAAAAGTTGTGGCGCCGAAAAAAGTGAAGCCCAAGCGGGCACCGAACGTTCTTAGATTGCCATGAATGATGGCCTAACCGAAAATGCAGACAATGCGGGTGCCGTAGAAGAAGCCAGTGCGAATGAAGCTGATTTACAAGGGTTTTTGTTGAAAATCGCAATTGGTGGGATAACCGTCCAGGATTATGTAAAGCGCTTAGATGAAGATGATATTCTGGTAGCTATTGATGGAAAGCCATACTTGGATGGACCACAGCACTTACGGAGCACTTTCCTTCAGGAGCGAGATGAAGAAGCTAAATGGCTTTTAACATTTTACCGAAATGGCGTTTTCTTTGATATCTTAATCGATTACCCGATCAAGAGTGCTTTTGAATACTCAACAAAGAAAGAAACCGAGCTCGTTTTAGCTGCCTTCAGGCAGCATACATTTGGTGACTTCCAAAGTTATGAGAATTTTGAAATCTATAGAGATAGAGCAGGAAAATGTGATATTTTAAGTTTTAGGCCTGATCCCTTGGCTTGGATCATTCCGCCCTTGTGGTTGCTAAAACACCGCCTCTATCCGCCTCTTGCTGTTGTTTCGGTTGTGTATCTTCTAACATTTGTGATTCACGCCTATCTGTTCATTGCTGCCGCCATTATGTTGGGTGTTTATATAAACAGAGCTCAAAGCAATTTATTGCGGTCCTTCACCATGTTTGAAGACAAATATCATTACATGACTATAGCGGCCACTAATGAGATCGACGCCAATTTGATAATTAAGAAAATGGACCCTAAAAATAAAATTAGGTATGAGAAGAACGTTATAAAAAAACGTGTTAATATCAAAAAGACTATTGAAAAAACGATCAATGATACTGACGCAGGCGATCCTAAGCTTTGACGGGACAAAGACTAGTGAGGCGGCTAAGTTAGAGAATTCCAGCTACTGTACTTTTGCGAGTTTTCATAAAATATACTATATTAATTCTTAGGGCTATTTTCCGGCATAACTTTTATTGCTCAGTTTTGTGTTGTATTTGCGGATTATCTCGCGGCGTTCCCCCTCATCGATACCGCGTATCAATGAGAGCGAAGTGGACAGGCTCACCGCTTCAGCCCTTGCGGCAAAGCTAGGGGAACCGTGTCCCCAGCGGGGCCGCGTAAGCCCCCGTACCATTTCCCACCGCCAGCTGACCAATGTTGGCGTACACCTCTTTGATCTCACTGGCTTTGTTCTTGGCTTTTTTTACCTTATCAGAGAAAACGCCTGCCATACCTTCAATCGCCTGCCGTTTCCACTTGCTCACCTGCATTGGGTTGAAGTGGTCCGGTAAAACTGGACAGCGTGCTAAGATGTATCCAACATGAACGAATGGATACGAGAATGACGAAGCGACGGAATTTTTCAAACAAGTTTAAA
>Ga0307994_1000841_pt1 | contig 19848 bp, 18 predicted proteins | sample EllFjometagen261_FD_203171 | JGI IMG/M metagenome (GOLD analysis project Ga0307994, IMG submission 203171) | Marine microbial communities from Ellis Fjord, Antarctic Ocean - #261 | ecosystem: Environmental > Aquatic > Marine > Unclassified | place: Southern Ocean | collected 2014-11-02 | reverse complement strand
GACTTCGGCAAGAGTCGCTGCCTGTTCTTCTCGCTGCGAAATGAGTTCCTCGCTAACCCGGTCCGATTCGGCTCCGATCACGGCAAGTTCGTCGATCGCCTGATTGTCGACGCCAACAACCAGTCGAGCGAGTGCCTGGGCAGCCGCCCGATCGGCTTCGCTTTCGTGGCTGCCGATGCCAAGGTCATCGACCTGGCTCATGTATTGGTTCACGGCGATGACCTTGACCCGATCGCGAAGGTCAGCGACCTGCCCGGCCAGGCTTGCCGCGGCAGAACGCGTCGCTTCGACCTCGAGATCCAGCTTCTCCAAGCCGCTTTGGATCTGCCAATACTGGCCTGCAAGGTCATTACCGCGTCGCTGAGTTGCGTCGAGATCGTCGAGGAAGACCTCGAGTCGTTCGGTTGCAGCGGTGACATCGTCGCTGGCCCGGTCCATGTCCGTCTGCGCGTCGACAGGCACTACCAACAGCAGGCTCACGGCCACCACAGCCAACAAGAGCCGCTTACGCATCAGGCCAGGCTACATCGCTAACGTCGCCCATTGGTCGCGGTTGCTGGCCAAGAAGAGCGTGACCGCTACGCCGAAGATCTACACTCTCGTTCTCTTGAGCACTGCCTTATCTCTCATTGCCGTCATCACGCTAATCGGTGCCAACGCTTTCTTCGTTGCCGACGAGTTCGCCTTGGTCGCAGTCGATCGCGCCCAAGTCGCTGTTCGCGCCTCCGAGGGCGAGAAGCCGTGGCCGAGGGTGCAGAAGCTTCTTACTGAGCTTTCGTTTCACCTTTCGGCGGCTCAGGTCGGCATCACCATCTCATCACTGATCTTTGGCTTCCTCGCCGCCCCCGTGGGCCGCCGACTACTCAGCCCCATCATCGACCCGCTGGTCGGCGAAGACACATCGGCCTGGCTAACCGTGGCCATCACCTTTGCACTGGCCAACATCTTGCAGGTCGTGCTCGGCGAAGTTGTGCCCAAGACCGTTGCCATCGCCGAACCACTCCCGGTGCTCAAGTTCTTGGCCCGAGGCATCGCTGTATGGGGCTTCATCGTCCGACCCGTCGTCAAGGTCGTGAACGGCATGGCGGACAGCATCGTAAAGAAACTGGGCATGGAACCCAGCGACGAACTCCATGGCATCACCTCGATGAGTGAGCTTGAATTCGTGATCCGCGCCTCGGGCGAGAAGGGCACACTCGATCCCGAAGATGTCACTCGTTTGACCCGCACCATCCGGTTCGCGGAGAAATCAGCCGGCGACATCTTGGTTCCCCGGGTCGATCTGACGGTTGTCGAGAGCGATCACACACTCGCCGATGTATGCCGCCTGTCGAGCGAGACCGGTCACTCACGCTTTCCCGTCATAGGCGATGACACCGACGACGTGCTCGGGGTGGTCCACGTCAAGTCCGCTCTGGGCGTCGCTCCGGGTCAGCGCTCTTCGGTAAGCGTCAGCGATTGTATGACCGATGCGTTCGTCGTGCCCGAGGCTCGTGAACTCGACTCGTTGCTCGACGAAATGTACAGCGATGAGCATCACTTGGCCTTTGTGCTCGACGAACACGGCGGGGTCGCCGGCATCGTCACCATCGAAGACATCGTCGAGGAGATCGTCGGCGAGATCGACGACGAACACGACAGTAAAACGATCGACGATGTACAGGAGGTGGCTAAGGGTCAGTTTGTCCTTGCTGGCGCCATGCATCCCGACGAGCTCGAAGAAGCCACGGGACTCGCTATCCCCGAGGGCGACTACGAAACCCTTGCTGGCTTCGCTCTGGACCAGTTGCAACGTATCCCGGCGCTGGGCGACCGGTTCGACTGGAAGTCATGGTCCTTTGAAGTGATCGAGATGGACCGGTGGCGCATCGCCAAGGTTCGGGCAACCGCCTCGCTTACTCCACCAGCAGAGGACGAGCAATGAGCACCGGCGTAGCGATCCTGGTCGCAGCTCTCCTCCTCATCACCAACGGATTTTTTGTGGCGGTCGAGTTCGGTCTCATAGCGACCCAACGAGCGCAGCTCGAAGACAAAGCCAACGAGGGCAACAAACGGGCCCGCATCGCATTGGCAGCGATCACTGACCTGAACACACAGATCGCTGGTGCCCAGCTGGGCATCACCATGTGTTCGATTGCGCTAGGTCTTGTGGCTGAGCCGTCGGTCGCAAAGCTGCTCGAGAAGACAGTGCTGAACGGTCTCGGCGAAGGTACCCGCCACACCGTTGGGCTGATCATCGCTCTATCGTTTGTCACGTTCTTGCACATCCTGATCGGCGAAATGGTGCCCAAGAACATTGCGCTGGCTGATGCCCCACGCACATCGATGGCCCTGTCACCAATCCACGCCACCTTCGTGCGAATAGCCCGTCCACTCGTGTGGCTTTTGAACGCACTCGCCAATCTGGTTCTACGAGCCCTTGGTGTGACTGCACTTGACGAACGTGCGTCGGCAAAGACACCAGAAGAGCTAGCAAAACTGCTCGAAGAGGCACGAGACGGCCGCGTCTTAGATGGTTACGACTTCACACTTCTCTCGAACACACTTGAGCTTGGCGGCGCTTCGATCGAGAACGCCGTTGTGCCCCTTACCAAGGTGGCCACAGCACCGGCTAGCGCGTCGGTCGCCGAAATCGAGCGCAGCATGGCCGCCAGTGGTCACAGCCGACTGGCCCTTACTGGCGACAGCGGCAACCTGATTGGTTGGGTGCACGCAAAGGACCTTCTGTCGGTCGATGACAAGATCTGGTCCGAGCCACTTCCTGCCCATCGCAAACGCCAGCTAATTCTCGTCGATCACCGCATGGCGGTCGAAGACGCGCTCGAGATGCTGCAGGCAAACAGGCAGCACTTCGCCCTCGCCATGGCCGACGGTAAAGCAATCGGCATCATCACCCTCGAGGACGTACTCAAAGTCTTAGTTTCAGGGCTGGCCGGTGCACAGGACCGCGTTCCAGAACCCAACGCTGGCCGCGGCTCGTGATGCAGGCTGTGTCCGTCGAACCGGCAGCGCTTGCTCAGCGAAACATCACCGTCCTCCCAGATAAGGCCTCAGGAATCGCTCTGGTGACGTAGCCGTTGATCAATCGGCCTGACCAGGGTCTATGACAACAAGCAACACCCCAGCATCCAGCACAATCTCCTGTGCCGTATCCACCGCCACGTTGCTAACACCGCGAGTCGTTCCTGCCCTCAACGTCGCGTTGTCCAGTGGCCACTGCAGACCTTGTGTCGTTACACCACCGGCATCACCGTGCCAAGGAAGCAACGACACCGTTGTGCCAGGTCGGAGGTTCAGCGACAGCCGGCCATGCACCACATGGAGGTATCGGTCGCCGTCTGTAGCCGTGATCGCCATGGCCCGCCAGCGGCTGGCGGCCAGCAATGAAACGGTGGCCAGCTCATGGTCTAACCGTCCGCCAAATGCAGCAACGACGGTTACGGCCGTAGCGCCTGACTCACGTGCCAACTCGAGCGCCAACTCGAGATCAGTTGCATCCTTGTCGGCAGGAAATCTATGGACCTCTATGTCACGGCTCCGGGCTTGATCAATCAGCTCACCTGGCGCAGAGTCGAGATCGCCTATTAGCAGTGTCGGCCAGACTCCGAGATCAACACAGTGCCGGAGGCCGCCGTCGGCTGCGACCAGTTGATCTGCTTCGACCAGCTGACGTCGAAGATCTGGATGCGGGATTGGCGGAAGCTCGCCGTTGACAACCACAACCATGTGCCACCGAGCCCCGTCAGCGTTGGTGCGGCTAAGGGGCCTGTGCTCAGAAGTTCGACTCGGTGCCGGTGTGACCGGCGGGGCCGCTCGGCCCTCTTCGCTGCAGCTCAAGATCTACTCGAGTGGCTCGCCGAGTTTCTCGGCCAATGAAGCAAGCTGGCGTTGCAGCGTCGCAACCTGTGCTTCGAGCTCGGCGATGCGGGTCGTGACCTCGGCGCTGCCTGCCCGCGACCCCAGTAGCCCGTTACCGGCAGGAGCATCGCCGTTCGATAGCTGGGGCGGCCGGCCAGATGAAGCTGCTGGCGCCCCGATCGGCTCAGAAGACGTCGCGTCACCCTCGTTCGAGTCTTGAGGCTCGTCGAGGCCAAGCAGGTGCTGCCATCGGTTCTCTTTGTGGCCTGGTCTGCGCTCTAGCTCTACGACGAGTGGATTTACCCGCGACTCGAGCGAGTGAAGACAGGCTTCGACCGCATCCAGGTCATCGAACCCGACGTCGTGACGTTCTGTGCGCAGCCGTAGTTCGCCAATCGTCTGCGGCCCTCGAAGCAGCAGCACCGAAACAAGAGCCAGCTGACGTTCAGTCAACGCCAACGCTTCGTCGAGCGTCTGGCGATGTTTCGTTGAACGCGATCCAGGCGAGTGCACCCGGCGCACCAGGTTGCGCTGGCGAAGCTCGAGCAGGCTGTTGTCGATCAACACCGCCGAATAGTCCACAACCGGGTCGCGATTTGTCTTCTGGTTACACGCAGTAACCAACCCATTCGTGGTCATGGGATACACATCAGGGGTTAGGTACGACTTCTCGATCAGGGCACCCAAGACACGGCTCTCGGTAGCGCTCAGCTCGACCGTCGCCCCTACCGCCAACACATCGGCCTGTGGCGCCAGTGTCTCGGCCTGGTCATTTGACTCGGCCCAAACTTCGGAGACCCGACCCCGTGCTGGGGCCGAAGACGACGAGATCAGCCCCGGAGTCGGTGGTGGGTCGTTCCGAACATGATCTGCTGGTGACGCTGCAATCTCACGGAAGCTCTCATTCGATTCGCCACTACTCGAGAGGTCGCTCATGGCCCTACCTTGCCATCTGCGCGATCATCGGAGCGCAATCGACCACGCGAACTCGCGTCCAGGCTTCATTGGAAGGCCGCCAGGTGCTTCACAACTAATAGTCGGTATTTCTCGCTCGACTCGGACATCGACCTGCCACGAGATGTCAGCGACCGTCACAAGAAACGGCGTGGCGAGGTGTCCGTCGACCATGGGCAGGAGCTCAACCTGAGCCTCGATCTGCACAAGGTCCGGTCGTTCGACGCGCACCGCGCACTCGGCTACCTGGGCAGCTCCGACCTTTGCACCCCACCAGCCACGGGCATGGTTAGCGAAGTCAGCAGACGTCGTCTGATCGTTCGCCACGCGATCTACCAGGTTTATGTCGGCGAACGCCCACATACGCCCTGTAGGGAACGACAAGAACGTTGGCGAGAATCGGTGACCGCCGGTATGGCTCACTCGGCGAACCACATAACCAACGCGAGAGGTTTCGATTTCGTCGGCCAACGCAACACCGTCAATGCCGCAGCAAGAATCATGGCTGCCCTGTGTGCACACCAAAAAGGTTGCAGCAACAGCTTCGTCACTCCGCACACTGTCGACGCCAGCGACGTTAATGGTGTCGAGTTCGCCGATCACGCAGTCTGCGATGGCGCTGATGACCCCGGAAAGATCCTGGCTTTGCGCCACGTGCCAGCGATGAGAAGTCATGGTTGAGCCAGCGCGTTCATAGACCTCGACTTCAATGTGTTCGCTGGTGGGCTCCATGGCAAACAAGCGACTACTTATGGCCGATGCCGACAGAAAGGCTCGCAGCGGCCGAAGAAGTTCATGATTGAGCGCGGGCTTTGGCCAAGGCAACGGCACCGAGACCAGCACGACACGATCAAGAAACAATCCGGTCCCGGGTGGGAGAACGTCGATCGAACGAGCAAACTCACTACAGCGAGGTGCTTCGGTGCTCACAGGCATCATGTCAAAGGCCACGCTGAAACCCTATACACCTCATGCCACCATCCACCTGCGATGATGGCGGACACGAAATTACCGGTGGAGAAGCACGTGCGCGTGGCCGCAGCCCTCGAAGAGTGGGCAGCAGAACATAACGATCAACTGAGTCCTGAAACACGAGACGAGGTTCGCAAGATCGCCGACACAATCCGGGCTTCCGCGCTCCACGATCAAAAGATCGTAAGCGTGGGAGAGAACTTCGGTGACCAGTTGGGCGAAGTCTTCCCACCGGCACGGGCTGACCGCGCAACCACGCTGGTCCAGATTGTGGCTGACTGGTTCCAAAAGCGGGCTGCGGATCATGCCGACCCGGCAGGGGATGCAGCACCCAGCCCGGCGAGCGGCACCCACGACGGTTCTTCCATCGACGGTGACGACGTCAACCAGAGCGATCTGGATGTCGATGCCAATCAAGGCGAGATCGGCCACCGCTCTCTGGCAGCGCCGTCGGTGGGCCGTAGCGACAACGTCCTGGGTCCCGACGGCAGCATTTTCGAACCACTCAAGTTTAACGAACAATCACTCGACGGCGTGTCGCCGAGCCCCCGATTCGTCCTGCCCTCGCAACCGCTCCTCCAGCCGGAGGGCGCCGCCGATAGCGTAGAAACACCAGCGTTCCTGCACAGCGACAAGGTCGACGAGGAAGACGATGTGCGCCTCTATGGCCCCAAGCTGCCATGGAAGGCGTTGTTGGGAACATTGCTGGCCCTGGCGCTCGTAGCCAGCGCTGCTGTGGCTGGTTGGTATTGGTTCAACCAGAGCGATGACGACACCGCGAACACGGCCACAGCACCGACTGCGGTCGCTGATCCCACAACAGTGCCGGGCACAGTTCCAACGAACCCAACAGAGGTGCCGTCTGTTGAACCAACAGCTGTTCCAGAAGCCACGCCAGAGACATCCACTTTTTGGGCCGAAATCACACCGATATTGAACTCGGGAACCGCTCAGATTTCAGCATCGACCTATTCGGTCAGCCCGTCCAACCGAGCGGTGCTGACCGGTCATACCGCAGCAATCACTGGCGTCGCAATCTCCGATGACGGGCGGGTTTTTACCTCGGGCGCGGATCGCCGCCTGGTCGACTGGGGCGCCGACGTGACCCTGGCTAATCCAGATGTCCTTAATGTGCCTTCGCCGCTCACCGTGCTCGAACGCACCGCCGATCAGCGACTCATCGCTGGTGACGCCGCAGGCAACATCTCGATCATCGACTGGGTCAACACCTCTGAACCCATCGTCGTAGCTGTCCACAACGAAGCAATCTCTGCCGCCACCGAACTATCCGACGGCCGCTTCGCAGTTGCATCGGTCGACGGCGACGTCGACGTCTTCGCTCTTGATAACCCAACCGAACGTATAACGCTAAGCCACAGCAACGAAGTCGCCGCAGTTGCAGCGCTCGCCGACGGAACGATTGCAACCGCTGCGGTAGACGGGCTGATCAGGATTTGGTCAGCCGATGGGGCCGGCGAGCCAGGCGAGATCGACACACTCGGTGCGCCCGTCACCGCCATGGTGTTACTTGCTGATGGACGGTTGGCGACAGCGTCGGTCGACGGCGCCATCCACGTCGTAGATGCCATACCAGGAGCCTCCGAGCCACTCGTGCTGCCTGGCCATACCGGCGCAATTCGCTCGCTGTTCGAGGTCCGCCTTGCTGACGGTTCGTTCGTGCTTGCTTCGGGCGGCGACGACACCACGATCCGACTCTGGGATGTGGCAACCCAATCACAGCTGCGAGTGCTCGAAGGCCATGGTGACATCATCAGCGGCATCGACGCCCTACCTGATGGTCGACTGGTCTCGACCAGCGGCGACGGTACGGGCCGCGTCTGGGACCTGTCGGTTCCTCCAAGTCGCCCGGTGACCTCGCCTCATGACTGGAATGTGTCTGCGATTCACTCGTGGAACAACGACCAGTTCATCACCGGCGGCACCGACGGCAAGGTCGTCCTTGCCGGCACCTCCGAGACATCTGAGCCACTCGTATTGACCCAACATGGCGCACCCATTGTCGGCGTCAATGTGTTGCTGAACGGCGATGTGTTGTCGCTCGACGCATCGAGTCTGCTGCGCGTCAGCCAACCATCGGGCGACCCGAGTGGCCTGATCGAGATCAACGTTGCACCTGGTGCCACTTCGCTTGACGTTCGTGAGTCGCTTGGCGTCGTCACTGGACATGCCGACGGCTCGGTCCGATTCCACGACTTCGCTGAAGAAGTCGCCTTTGTTAATGCCCACGGCAGCGGGGTAAACGACGTCGTTGCTTTGAGCAGCGGTCTTGTTGCCTCGGCGGGCCAAGACATGACCGTTCGCATCATCGACTTCGACGACCCAGAACAGGTCCTTGTGTTCGACCTGCACACGGCTCCTGTCGATATTGTCATCGAGCTAGCCGACGGCCGCATTGCATCAGCCGGTAGCGATGGCATCTACATCTACACCGTCGAGGGCTTGGCACAAAACCACATACGGCTCAACGGTCAGAGGTCCCGCACCATCTCGTTAGTCGCATTGCCAAACGATCGCCTGATCTCAACCGGAGACGACGGCCGGGTGCGCCTCTGGGACCTCAATAGCCCAGAGTCAGAACCCATCACACTCGTCGACATCCCAGGCATCGTAAACCCGCACCTGATACAAGCTGACAACGGTCTGTTTGTTGCCGGCGCGGCCCGAGGCTATGTGGTCTTCACACTGAGCTAATCCGGCTACAGAGAACATCGGATGACCACTGCTCTGGGCGTGCTTTCTGATCCTCCGGGCCGAGGCAAGACCACAGTCGCTGTGCTGCTTGCGAAAGGGTTGCCTCGCAGAACCCAAGATGCTTGTCGATCGCTTCTTCCGTTACATCACTGGCGACCGGGTTGATCTTCCAACGGGTAAGCCCGAACAGCAAACTCAGTCCGTGATCGATATCGGTACCGAAGTAACGTGCGGCGAGCACGCCGTGGGCCGCTGTGCCCCTTTCAACTGAAAGGTCTGTGCCCCATGTCAAAGGGTCGCAGCGCCTCTCGTCTGCGTTCCTAGTTCAACCCACGCGGCTCGCACGGGTTAGCGTCAGCCACAATGACCACTGCCGGGCCACGCCTCGACTCCGGCCGAAGTTGGCTCATGGCAACCGCAGCCGCGGTCTCCATGTTCACCGTGTTCGGCGTTGGCTACAGCTTTGGCGCCTTCTTTGAGTCGATCACGACAGAGTTCGATACGGGGAACGGTGCAACTGCCGTCGTGTTTGGCATCACGATCAGCCTAAGTTTTCTCCTCGGCCCCTTCACCGGAGCGCTGGCTGATCGCGTCGGCCCTAAGCCGGTTGCGTTACTCGCTGCTTTCTCACTCGCATTTGGCTTGCTTGGCACCACGGTCGTCCCCAATATCTGGCTGGCTTACGTCTGTTATGGCTTGTTCGTTGGCTTCGCCATTGCCTGCGGCTACGTGCCTATGGTCGCCGTCGTAGGAGGCTGGTTCGAGCGTCAACGGGCCCTGGCGCTTGGCGCCTCGGTAGCAGGCGTCGGTCTCGGCACAATGGTCGCCTCACCCGTTGCGGCTGCGCTGATCAAGGCAACCAGCTGGCGCACAGCGTTCGTGATCTTCGCCATTGTCGGCGGGGGCTCGTTGTTGGTCGTCGCGTCCGTCATTACCCCCGGGCCCGCAAGCGTGCCTGCACCAAAACGCCAACCCATTACCGAGCTGTGGAAGCTCCACGACTTCCGCATCTTGTACCTGGCCTTGTTGGCGACCTCTTTTGGTTTGTTCATACCTTTTGTGTTCATAACGCCCTACGCCGAAGATCAGAGTCACTCCAGCTTCGCTGCCGCCTGGCTCGTCGGGCTGATCGGCGGGGCAAGTGTTGTCGGCCGACTCGCAATCGGCGGAATCGCGAACCGTTACGGCGCAGCCAAGCTCTTTCGTGTCTGCTTCCTAGTTATAGCCATGAGTCAACTCATTTGGCTCTTCGCAGGCGGCGCCTACCCGCTGCTTCTGGTCTTCGCGTTGATCTTCGGTTCCGGATACGGCGGGTTCGTAGCCTTGAGCCCCGTGGTTGCCGCGTCTCGCTTCGGCATGAAAGGGTTAGGGGGCATCCTTGGGACCTGGTACAGCGCCCTTGCATTCGGCTCACTCGGTGGCCCGCCGTTCGCTGGATGGCTCATCGACACCTTCGACTATCCAGTCGCAATCGTGTTTTGCGGCTGCGCTGCGGTCGTTGGATGGGCCATACTTTTCCGTCTCGACGAGGGCATCGAAAAAGCCTGACCGAAAGACCCCAACCGGGCCGCGAAGCGACCTAAGTTGTCCCGTTCCGATGGAGACGTCACGCACCGCCCCTGCACAACCGACCGCCAGGCAACCGGCCGCCAAGCAGCAGAGCGTCATTCTTCGAGCATGGCAGCAGCAGGCGCTCCGCTCCTTTGTCGCCAATGAGGCCCCGTCGTTCCTGACCGTGGCCTGTCCTGGCGCTGGTAAGACTGCGTTCGCCCTCGTCGCTGCCCGCCAGTGGTGCGCAGGCCAGGCTCGACCATTTGTGGTCGTGGTTCCTACGCAGCATCTGAAGAAGCAGTGGGCTGACGCCGCTCTCAAATTTGGTTTTCACCTCGACCCGGCCTGGTCAGCCAGCAATGGCAAGCCCGCCGTTGACATGCACGGTGTCGTCGTGACGTACGCGCAAGCTAGCTCGTCCTGGGTCGAGCTAGCGGCCTACAGTCGAGGGGGCATCGTCGTGCTCGACGAGGTGCATCATGCGGCCAGCGACCGCAGCTGGGGCGATGGCGTCGAACGAGCGTTCACCGGTGCTGCAACCCGCCTGTTGCTCAGCGGCACGCCCTTTCGCACCGACGACAGCCCGATTCCATTCGTGAAGTATTCCTGGGGCGACTACGGCGACGCCGAACCAGATTACGAATACGGCTACGGCGAAGCACTCAAAGACGGCGGCGTTGTGCGGCCGGTCTACTTCCCCCGCTTCGACGGCCACATGGAATGGATCAACTCCGAAGGCACCCAGATCGAAGCCACCTTCGAAGACGAGCTCGCAAGCAACGAATGGGGCGCTCGGCTACGCACCGCACTGAGCCCCGAAGGCGAATGGATCCGGACCGTTCTCGGCCAGGCCCACCAGAAGCTCACCAAGATCCGGGAAACGCACGCCGATGCTGGCGGCCTGATCATCGCCACCGATCACGAGCACGCTCGATCCATCTGCGACCTACTCGAGCGCCGTCATGGGATTACCGCTCGTATTGCACTGTCCGATGACCCTCGAGCCAGCGATGTCATCGATGCATTCGCGAAGAGTGATGAGCAATGGGTTGTCGCTGTCCGCATGATCAGCGAGGGTGTCGACATTCCTCGGCTACGAGTTGCCGTGTTCGCCACCACGACCACGACCGCAATGTTCTTCCGCCAAGCTGTCGGCCGTATCGCTCGCTGGACCACAGGAATCCGAGATCAGAAGGCGTACATGTACCTGCCCGACGATCTGCGGTTGCGGGCCCATGCTGTGAACATCGCTGAGCAACGTCGCCACAGCATCGAACTTCGCAAGGAACGAGCCGGCGAAGAAGGCTTCGACGAAGTCGCCCAGGAACGAGGCGGCGACGAGCAAATGTCGCTATTCGAGGCGTTGTCATCGACAGTCATCGACGCCGATTCAACATCGCCTGCCGATGGCATCGATCCCGACGAGAAGATGGTCGTACTGCCCGAGGACCTCGAGGGTTTCCCCGTGGATCTCCCTCCCCCACCACCGTTGCCGGGGCGCTCAGCTGTCGAGGTGGTCGATCCCTGGGGATCCCCGGTGGTTGCCGAAGAAGCCGGCAAGTCACGCGCTCAGCTCAAGAGTGATCTACGTGACAAGAATTCGGACCGTGTCCGCGAGATCGTTGGACGCACCGGCCTTGGTTACCCCGAGGTGAATATGCGGCTCAACCGCGACTCGGGCGTCGGCCGCATCACCGAGGCAACAATCTCCGCACTCACTCGGCGACTAGCTGTAGCTGACCGCTGGATTGACACCGTCCGACCCGGCTAGAACCGCTCGGAAGACCCTGGCTGGGCTACGGCCGATCCGGATGCCAAAACGGCCACTGGCTGGCCCCCGCCAAAGGAGCCAGCTAGTCGGCTTCATTTGTGACCGATTCATTCGCCTAGTTGCGGAATTCCCGACCATAATGCGGTACCGAGAAAGCCCTGTCTGGTCTCACGTCCGGGCTACGGTCGCCTGATGAGATCCGAAGAGTTAGGAGCCGCTGGCATCGACTCCCCCCGTGCCTGGCTGGTGGTCGTCGGAGTCTTCTTCTCGTCGTTTGTGACGCTTGGCATTACCTATAGCTTTGGTGCTTTCTTCGAAGACATGGCTGCCGAGTTCAACAGTGACAGCGCTGCGACGTCGGCGATCTTCGCCATCACGACATTTGCCTTCTTCTGGCTCAGTCTGATCACCGGGCGCCTGGCAGATCGCTGGGGCCCGAAGCGGGTCCTACTCGTCGGCGCTGCATCGCTGTTGCTTGGCCTGCTTGCGACTAGCTACGTGCAGTCGCTGGCTCTTGGTTACGTTACCTATGGCGTTGGCGTCGGGATAGCTGCATCCACCGGATACATCCCGATGGTTGCTGTCGTCGGCGGCTGGTTCGATCGGTATCGAGCGACCGCTGTTGGGTTAGCCGTGGCCGGAATCGGCGCAGGCACTCTCGTCATATCGCCTCTTTCGGCCGCGCTTGTTGACGCATACGGATGGCGGCAGACCTACCGACTGCTGGCTGTGGTCGGCTCGGTCTCTCTGGTCTTATGCACACTTTTGATCGAGCGGCCCCCAACCTCTACCGGCGCCGGCCAACCAGCGCGATTCGCTGAAGCCTGGGAATCAAAGGTCTTTCGTCGGCTGCAACTCTCGGCCTTGTGCTCCGGACTTGCCCTGTTCGTGCCATTCGTGTTCGTGGGTCAGTACGCGAAAGAGCGCGGCATCGGATCTGTCGCTTCAGCAGTGCTCGTCGGCGTGTTGGGTGGTGCAAGTGTGCTGGCCCGGGTCGGCTTTGGGTCGGCAGTTCGCCGGTTCGGATCCGTACGCCTGTACCGAGCAAGTTTTGCGCTGATCGCGTCAAGCTTCGTTGTCTGGTTCCTGGCGGGGTCCTCTTATGGCCTACTCATCGCTTTCGCGCTCGTGCTTGGTGTTGGCTACGGCGGCTTTGTAGCCCTCAGCACCATCGTGCTGACCGAACGCTTGGGTGTTGTCGGGCTTGGCTCAATCATGGGCTTGTTCTACACAAGCCAAGGGCTCGGCGGTCTGATCGGACCCCCTGCTGCGGGCTGGCTGATCGACGCGACAGGCAGCTACCGGCCGACTCTAGTGATCTGTTGTGGACTGGCGTTGTTGGCTTTACTCATCCTGCGGCCACTGCCTGTAGCCGACGATGGCAGCCTCGAACCAGAACCACAACGACCTGACGACTCCCACCACCGCTGGCATCTCACAGACCTGACAGTCACCGATCTCGAAGGGAGCTAAGCGTTCTACGCAGATCTCTTCGGCACGAGCCAGGTATTCAACAGTGGCAACGACGACCAGCATCTGGCGTCGCGCTACCTCATGCATCCAGCGTCGTTGCTCCTCGTTGGCCTGGTGCAACATGACAGCGGCCACGGAGGCTTCGACGGACGCCGTATCGTGCTCGACCGCATGTCCTTTGATATCACCGGTCGCAACGGGCTCGACGCGTGGCTCGATCGGCTATGAATGTGTCATGGCCGATTCCAACTTCTTGCCCTTGTTGCACGCTGCGTACACCCATGTCGAGCGCTTCGAGGCTGGCTCCACCGAGAGCACCGAGTACCTAACCGAACATGGTTTCGTGGTCATCGCAAACGCACTCACGTCGGCGCAGGCCGAACACGGAATAGCGCTGACGTGGGACTATCTCGAGGGCTTGGGCACAGGTATCGACCGCAACGACACGTCCACCTGGCACGACGACCGGTGGCCAATCAACGTGCACGGCGGAATCATTCCCAGCCAGGGCATCGGCCACAGCCAAGCACAGTGGTTCATCCGTTCGGTGCCCGCAGTTAAGCAGGCATTCGCGGCAGTGTGGGACGACCACGAACTCCTGGTGAGCTTCGATGGCATGGCCCTGTGGCGACCAACAGTGGTGCACCCCGAGTGGCAGACCAACCGTGGCGGATCGTGGCTACACATCGACCAGCATCCAATCGGCCGACCAGGGTTCCATTGTGTGCAGGGGCTCGTGTCGCTGCTACCGACATCGCCGGCATCGGGCGGCAATGTCATGGTGCCAGGCTCACACCGACTGTTCGAGTCGATTCCTGACCGCTACACCGAGCGCCTCGGCCGCATCGATTCGTCCATCGACCATTTCCGCTTCCCTGCCGATGATCCGCAGCTTGCCTCGACGCCCCCGATCATGGCCCATATGGAGGCAGGTGATCTGCTGCTGTGGGACTCTCGCACGATCCACTGTTCGTCACCAGGTGACGGTTCGTCAACCGAAACTGGCCTGCTGCGTGCGGCCAGCCTGGTCTGCATGATGCCGAACTCGCGTTCCAACGACAAGATCCGCAAACAACGCCGGGACGCGGTTGCAAAGCGCGTGTCGACAACAAACTGGAGCGATCGTTTCATCAACGCCGACAAGTTCCCTGTAGTCGTGCAATCCGACACCACTAGGTACACGCTGCCGTCGGTACCGGAGCTATCTCCGGACCAACAGGCAATGATCGGCTAAGGCACCAGCGGTAGCGACGCTGTACTAGTCCGCCGCGATTACCTACCACGTAATCGCAGTCATCCAGCGTGTCGCGAACTGTCAAGGTATGTCTGACCTGCTTACCCGTGACCAGTTCGGCGATGTGCTCCGCTCGTGGCGTGGCCGCCGGAACCAAAGCCAGCTCCACCTCGCTGGGGCGGCTGGTGTCTCTCAGCGCCACATCTCCTTTCTGGAGAACGGTGGTTCTCGCCCGAGCCGGGAGATGGTCATACATCTCGGGTTGGTTCTTGACATGCCCCTGCGCGACCGCAACGGCATGTTGATCGCGGCAGGGTTCGCGCCGATATATCCCGAACGAAGCATTGATGATCCAGAACTGGCCGATATCCGGCGGGCGCTCGACGCCATGCTTGCCGCGCATGATCCATTCCCCGCCTATGTGATCGACCGGCATTGGAACATGGTCATGGCGAACCCGGCAGCCGGCCATCCGATTGCAGCCATGCCGCCTGCAGCACATCCGCATGCTGGCAATATGGCGAAACTGGTTCTGCACCCCGATGGGTTGCGGACAGTCGCCGAGAACTGGAACGATGCAGCTGCAGCGACGCTGCTGCTGCGCCTAGAGCGTAAGCCGACGAGTCACCCGGTGACCACGAGCTACTTGCGCTACTTGGAGAAGTTCGCTCCTACCCCTATCTACCGGATGACCGAGAGCTCTCGCGGGTACCTAGCGTGCATGAGCTGTTGCTGCCGATCAAGGTCTGCCTTGGCCAACAGCCGCTTTCGTTCTTCACCACGATTGCAACGTTGGCCTCGCCGTCGGACATCACGCTGCAGGAACTTCGCCTTGAGACCCTTCTTCCTGCCGACAAACAAACCGAGGCGGCGCTCCACGCCATGCGTGACGCTGGCTGAAGTTCACCAACGGTCTGTGTTTCACTGGTGGCGTGATTCGAGCCTGGGCCGTTGTTCTTGCCGTGACCGTCCTGATGGCATCGTGTGGTTCGACATCAGCCAGGTCGAAGGTGTCACGGTCCCAGGGGGCTTTCAGACCGAGCTGTGGGCCTCGGGATTTGATCGGCCGATACAGATGGTCATTGGAACTGGCGGGGACCTGGTGATCGCTGATCTCAATGGCGGCGAAGACGATGCGCTCGGTCGCATACTGCGGGTTGCCAGCGACGATGTGAATGACCGAGTGGTCCTGCAGACCGGGCTGGACAAGCCAACGGCGTCGCCATTACTGGTGAACTGCTGTGGATCATGGAGCGCCAACGATTCTCGGTACCACGCTCGAGCCATGGCGCCACGAGACATCGTGGCCGACGACCTTCCGTCCAATGGCAGGTCGGAGGGAACGCTCACCGTCACTCCCGACGGTCTGCTGGTCTCCAACCACGAAACTGGCCGAATCATCCGCATCACTCCAACCTGAGACGATCCCAAAGCAAAGTAGGAGCCTGATGCACGTATTTCGGGCGGGCTGCAACGGCTCGCGTAGATGCGTCTAGGTTCGGAGGATGCGCGTAACGACCTCGATAACAAGCGATGACCTGGCGGCTGTTGGTGCGACCGCTGCACGCTGCGAAGCGGCTGGCTTTGACGCTGTGTCATCTCAAGAGAACCGCCACGATCCCTTCGTGCCCCTGACGTTGGCGGCAGCGGCGACCGAGCGAATCGGCCTGGGCACGAACGTGGCCATTGCATTTCCCCGAAGCCCAATGGTTGCGGCGACGGTCTCATGGGATCTTCAAGCCCTCTCGATCGGTCGGTTCACGCTTGGCATCGGCAGCCAGATCAAGCCACACAACGAACGACGTTTCAGTGTGCCGTGGAGTGCCCCTGCACCCCGGATGCGCGAGTACGTGCAATCGATCAGAGCAATCTTCGATTGCTGGCAGACCGGCGAGAGACTGAGGTACGAAGGCGACCACTATCAATTCACGTTGATGACCCCCAACTTCACGCCGCCACCGCTCGCTGGCTCGCCACCTCCGATACATATCGCTGCTGTGGGGCCGAACATGCTTGGCGTGGCTGGCCGCGAGTGCGATGGTGTGCTGCTTCATCCATTCTGTACACGCAGGTATCTCGACGAAACAATTATGCCACTGCTCGATCGAGGGCTTCAGGCAAGTGGTCGTTCACGTGATGACTTCGAGATCGGCGGCGGCGGTTTCGTCGCTACCGGAGCGACGAACGAGGATGTCGATCGTTCATTCGACTTTGTCCGCAAGCGGGTCGGGTTCTACGGATCGACACCGTCGTATTGGCCGGTTCTTGAGCTGCATGATCAGCTCGACCTTGGGCACAAGCTAAACGCTCTGTCGAAGGCAGGAAAATGGGACGAGATGACGGCAGCGGTCAGCGATGACGTCGCTGAGTTGTTTTGCGCCCGCGGCCGCCACGACGAGATAGCTCTTGCGCTTAGCGAACACTTCGGTGGTCTCGTCGACAGCATCGCCGTGGACGCGAACGTCCCTGCTGAGACGATCAGTGCAATTCAAGCGATGTAGCTGTCGCCCCTGCCCGGACTCACATCGCGCTATGGCTAGCTGTGCTTCAGTCCTGCTTGACAGCGGTCACCTTGACTTCGGCTCGGCCAGTCGGAATCGCAAGCTCGGTACATCCAATTGCCGTCCATGCCGGCCACGGTGCTGACATCGCTGCGTCGCGTGCCTTCATGAACGAGCCAAGTGTCTTGCTCATATCGACATGGAACGAGGTCATCTCAACCACGTCGGCCAGCGAATACCCAGCGGTGTCCAGCACGTTCGCAAGATTGGCGAACGCATTGGCGAACTCGTCGTCGAGCGACTCGCCGCTGCCGATAACTCCTGATACGTAGAGGGTGTCACCCACGCGGTACGCCGGCGCAAAATGGAACCGGTCATAACCCTTCTGGGAGTCTGGTGTAACTACTGGGCCTCGTTCAATCATGACCGAAACCTAGCGCTCCGTTAGCTACCAAAGCACACGCCCAACCCGAGGGTGACTTGAGACTCGTACCAAGTACGAGTCTCAAGCGGGCGGCGACAACGTCTACGGTGCGAGACATGAAGCACGCGTGTTTGACTGCACTGGCCACGGGCGATCATGGCTGACTGGGCGAATTGGTCGGGTCGCCAAAAAGACACTCCCCAAACGATCCATGCACCGACATCGGAGTCTGAGATCGTCAACGCCGTCGCGACCGCAGCGAAAACCATGTTGCCGGTGCGAGCAGTCGGCGCATCGCACTCGCACTCTCGCATCGCTGCCACCAACGGGCTACTGGTCACCCTCGACCGATGGCAGGGCATCGAGTCTGTCGATACCGCCAGCCAAACCGCGACGATCCGTTCTGGGTCCAGGATTTATCAGCTCGGCGAGCCACTCCGCGAGCATGGCCTGGCGCTACAAAACCAGGGAGACATCGACCGCCAGAGCATTGGCGGTGCCACCAGTACCGGTACCCACGGCACTGGACCGACGCTGCAGAACCTTTCTGCGTCGGTCGTCGGCGCTCGGATCGTGCTGGCATCAGGCGACGTCATCGACTGCTCTCCCGGCGCAACGCCAGAGTTGTTCGAGATCGTGCGCCATTCGTTGGGGGCCGTTGGGCTCCTCAGCACCGTGACTGTTGCATTGCGTCCTGCCTATCGGCTTTACGAAACACTCTGGAAGCAAGATCCTGACTCAGTCTTTGATCGCATCGATCAGCTGACGTCGAGCACCCGACATTTCGAGTTCTTCTGGATGCCCCAGACAGATGCATGCGCGTGTAAGTCGCTCGCCGAAACGCAAGATCCCGTCGATGCTATGCCGGACATCAAACTCGAGCGCATCGGCTGGAGCCACGACATCATCTCGTCCACCCGAGACGACTTGCACACCGAAATGGAATATGCCGTGCCCGCCGAGGCAGGCCCCGCCTGTTTCAACGAGGTCCGCGAGATGATCCTGCGGGACTTCCCTGATCTGCAATGGCCCCTCGAATATCGCACCGTTGCCGCCGACGACCTGTGGATCAGCGCTGCGACGGGCCAGCCTACGGTCACGATCTCTGCTCATCAGGACATCTCACTCGATGATCGGCCGCTGTTCGAAGCATGCGAAGCGATCTTCCGCCATTATGGCGGTCGGCCCCATTGGGGCAAGCAGCACTATCAAACCGGTGCCGAGCTAGATCAGCTGTATCCCAAGTATCAAGATTGGTGGCGCGTGCGCGATGAGCACGACCCGGACAACCTCTTCGTCACCGACTATTTGGCTCGGCTGCGCCCCTAGAAACATGTGTCCCTAACGCAACATTCCCACCTGGTTAGCAGTGCCGTGTGGTTAAGGCATGAGTGCGTGCACGGGCAGTGCAACCACACCCGAGGCACCGAGTGTGCGCAGATCGGCCAGGTGTGACCACATCTCGGATGTCTTCACTACAACGTGAACCGCGACCAGGTCGTCGTGTCCGTCGAGAGGCAGCACCGTTGGTGATTCCAGACCTTCGAACGCCTGGCCAAGATTGCTTACCTGGTCGGTGGGAAGATGGAAGATCAGATACTGGGCTTTGCGACCCTCGACAGCGGCTTGGATGCGGGCGGTGACCCATTCCAGTTCTTCCGCGACGTCAGGGTTCCACGCCAAGATGGCCTGGCATCGGGCGATGACCTCGAGCGTGTGCAGATTGTTCAACGCCAGGCTGTTGCCGGTTTGGCGCAGGTCGACGATTGCGTCGGCCAGTCCCAGGGCACAGACACCTTCGAGCGCACCGCCCATGGAGACCACATTGGCATTGATAGAACGCTCGGCCAGCCACTGCCGGGTGGTCTTTGGAAGATGGGTTGCGATGGTCTTGCCCGCCAAATCGGCAGGGCTCTCGAACCCGCTGTCGTCGCGGCACGCAATGACCAAATCTGACGACGAGAACCCAAGCGGTATCGACGGATAGTCAGCCACACCAGCTTCGAGTGCGGTGTCAGTCGAGATGAACGCAGCAGCGATCCGGCCTGCCTGCAACCACGCCGCAGCATCACGGGGACGCATCTCCAAGAACCGGATACGTGAGTCTGGGTCAACTGTGGACGCCCCGCCACCGGTCCGTGCATTGATCCCGGCATGACCCATCAGATCGACAGCACCATCGCGCAGCCGACCCTTGGATGGGATAGCAACAATAATATCTTTCATCGTCGGTCTTCCAGTACGTCGAGCACATCGGTGAAGGCCACGCCAGCGGTCACAAGACCAACCATGACGTGGTAGAGCAAATCGGCACACTCTTCGGCCAAACGGTCCTTAGCAATGGCAGGACGGGCGAGCTCAAGAGTTACTTCGTGGGCCTCTTCGACGATCTTGCGTT
>Ga0307994_1000830_pt1 | contig 20016 bp, 13 predicted proteins | sample EllFjometagen261_FD_203171 | JGI IMG/M metagenome (GOLD analysis project Ga0307994, IMG submission 203171) | Marine microbial communities from Ellis Fjord, Antarctic Ocean - #261 | ecosystem: Environmental > Aquatic > Marine > Unclassified | place: Southern Ocean | collected 2014-11-02 | reverse complement strand
GAGGGTGGCTCTTTAACCATTATTGCAACGGCATTGGTGGATACAGGCTCTAAAATGGACGAGGTTATTTTTGAGGAATTCAAAGGTACGGGTAACATGGAACTTCACTTGTCTCGTAGTATCGCTGAAAAGCGCATCTACCCAGCCATTAACCTTGAAAAATCTGGCACACGTAAAGAAGAGCTACTAACGTCTAAAGATGAACTACAAAACATCTGGATTTTACGTCGTTTCTTACAGACATTAAGCGAAGTGGATGCCATTGAGACACTGATTGACCAAATGAAAGTCAGTAAAACCAACGCAGAGTTGTTTAAAGCGATGAAGCGCTAAGTTCACGCAATGCGCCACGATAAGCCACTGCAAAAGGCTTATCGCGAAATGAACACCCTAAATAACACGTAACTTTTAACCCTATTTTTTGAAAGCTTGTTAGAAATGATAAAAAATCGCAAAAAGAGATTTGCAATTTAATTTTTTATCACTATAATCCCCTTTCTTTAAGAACATTACAAACGGACCATGATCATGAAAGCAGATATTCATCCAGATTATAACGAAGTCGTTTTCCAGGACATTTCTACTGGCGAAACTTTTATGACTCGTTCAACTATCAAGAAAACGTCAAACGATACGATTAACATTGAAGGTAAAGACTACCCTCTAGTTCGTATCGAAGTTTCAAGTGCTTCTCACCCTTTTTACACTGGTAAGCAGACACTTGTAGATACTGAAGGACGTGTTGAGAAGTTCAAGCAGAAGTACGCTCGCCGCTAGGCAGCTTCGTAATAAGCAAGTCTTTATTAGCTTGCTTAAAACGACAAAAGCGCTGGATTCAAAGTTGGTTAATACCAAGTTTGAAACAGCGCTTTTTTTATATCTAAAAACTCTTTAAGTCTTTTAAGCCTTTTAAAATCGTAAAAAAAATGCAATTTGAACAGGCCTGTTCAAATTGCACGCTTTAATTAACCTTATCTGGTTATACAACTATTACTTAATGGTAATGGGCGTTAAACCCCATATTTCATCGTTGTACTCTTTCATCGTTCGATCGGTCGAGAAAATACCGCTGCGTGCGCTATTGATAATACTCTTCTGTACCCATAACGGACGATCTTGATAGGTGGTGGCGGCCTCTTGCTGCGCCCAAACGTAGCTATCAAAGTCGGCTAAGGTCATCCAAGGATCACTCGGGCTTTTGATTGAGTTAATCACATCCTCAAAAATACCTTCTTCAAACTGACTAAAATGACCAGACTCTAATAGCTTCATCACCGCCTGCAAATGAGGGCTCTGATCGATATAGTGTTGCGGATTATAGTGATATTTTAACTCCTCAACTTCCGGCGTATGCAAACCAAATAAGAAGAAATTCTCATCCCCCACCGCTTCACGTATCTCTACATTCGCACCGTCTAAAGTACCAATGGTTAAGGCGCCGTTCATCATAAACTTCATGTTTCCAGTACCCGAGGCTTCTTTACCCGCGGTAGAAATCTGTTCTGATAGATCTGTACCTGGACAAATGACTTCCATGGCAGAAACACGGTAGTTGGGGAAGAACACGACCTTTAACTTATTACCCACATCTGGGTCGTTATTGATGACATCCGCAACGTTGTTAATCAGCTTGATAATCTTTTTAGCCATATAGTAGCCTGGGGCTGCTTTACCACCAAAGATCACACTGCGATTGGTCCAGTTTTCGGTGTCACCTGCTTTAATTTGTGCGTACAAATGAATCACGTGCAGCACATTCAACAACTGACGTTTGTATTCGTGAATACGCTTAACTTGTACATCAAACATGGACTTGATGTTCAACTTTACGCCGGTCTCTTTAAGCACTAAATCAGATAAACGCTGTTTGTTATTTTGTTTAACGTCATACCACCGTTTTTGAAACTTCTTATCGGTTGCAAGGGATTCAATCTGACTCAACTCGGTTAACTCGGTAATCCAACCCTCTCCGATATGATCTTTCAATAAGGCTCTTAGCAGAGGGTTACAGCCTGCTAACCAACGACGCTGAGTCACGCCATTGGTTTTGTTATTAAACTTCTCAGGCCACAACTGATAAAAGTCGTTAAACAGGCCATCTTTGAGAAGTTGCGAGTGCAGGGCTGCCACCCCATTCACTGAGTGACTTCCCACAATCGCTAAATAGGCCATACAGACATTGTTGTGTTCATCAATAATGGACATACGTCGATGGCGCTCGACATCACCAGGCCACTTCATGGACACTTGCATCATAAAGCGATGGTTAATTTCATAAATGATTTCTAACGGACGTGGCAATAGCTTTTCGAACAGACTGATTGACCATCTTTCGAGGGCTTCTGGCAATAACGTGTGGTTGGTATACGCCATGGTTTCTGACGTTATCTTCCACGCCTCATCCCACTCTAGACCTTCACGATCAACCAGTAATCGCATCAATTCAGCCACCGCCAAACTCGGGTGTGTATCATTTAATTGAAACGCGTTAAACTCGGCAAAATCATCGAAGCTACCGTAATGCCCTTTCCATTGAGTAATCACGTCTTGTAAACTCGCAGAAACCAAAAAGTACTGCTGCTTAAGACGCAACTCTTTACCGTTTTCACTGGTGTCATTTGGGTATAGCACCATCGTAATATTTTCTGCTTGAGACTTTTTCACTACCGCTTCATGGTATGAACCTGCATTAAATTCAGACAGGTCAAAGCTTTCGCCCTCTTGTGCGGTTGCAGACCATAAACGTAAGGTATTAACCGTTTGATTTTTAAATCCCGGAATAGGGACATCATACGGTACCGCTTCAACCCTTTCAGCTTGCTCCCAATGAACAATCAAACCGCCTGTTCGAGGGTTTTTATATTGTCGAGTATAGCCTCCAAACTTAATCACTTGAGTATATTCAGCACGCTGAACCTCCCAAGGATACGGCCCTAAGCCTAACCAGTGGTCGGGTTCTTCAACCTGAAAACCATTTTGAATTAATTGACGAAACATGCCGTATTCATAACGTAATCCGTAGCCCATTACAGGCAGTCTTAAAGTGGCACAGCTGTCCATAAAGCAGGCCGCTAAACGCCCTAGTCCGCCATTACCAAGCCCTGCATCACGCTCCGCTTCTTCAATTTCTTCTAGGCTTAAGCCCAAATCATACATGGCTTGATCGGTTTCGGTTTCAATGCCTAGATTAAGCAGATTATTGGTTAATGAACGACCAATTAAAAACTCCATCGAGAGGTAATAAGCTTTTTTTGATTTTGTGGCGTTGTAAGCTTCCCATGTCTTTTTCCAGTGCATCATTAAACGGTCACGGGTGGTATAAGACAACGCTTTAAATAAATAGTAGTCTTCAGAGCTGATATTACGCCCAATGGTATGGCACAGATACTTCAGAAAATCGGTTTCAATATCCTCTTTATTCATACCGGCGTGTTGCATCATCTCTGCAATCACTTCAAATCGTTTGGCTTCTATTTTGGATGGCATTTAATTTTTCTCCGTGTATAAACTGACGTACTGTTTGGCACTGACGTTCCAGTCGAAGCGTTGTTCCATGCCCGTTTTCTGTATTTTTTGCCAAGTACGAGTTTTATCAAACAAATGCAATGCGTGTAGCAAGGTTGATTTAAGCGCATGACGACTCGGGTCGTAAAAAACAAACCCGGTTGCTAAGCCATTTTTAATATTGGTTTCGGTGGCATTCACAACCGTGTCAGCCAGTCCACCCGTATGATGAACAATAGGCGGCGTACCATACGCTAAACTGTACATTTGATTAAGGCCACAGGGTTCAAAACGAGACGGCATTAAAAACATATCCGCACCGGCTTCTACTCGATGCGCCAAGGATTCTGAATAGCCAATAAAGACCCATATACGTCCTGGGTATTTTTTAGCCATCTGGGTAATTTGAGCTTCGTACTCTTTATCACCGGAACCGACCAAAATAAAGTTGGCGTTGGTGTGTTCAATAATGTCAGGCATTACCTGTAAAACTAGGTCAATGCCCTTTTGCTCAACCAAACGCCCAACCAAGCCAATCAAAGGTCTTTCCAAGCATTGCGCTAAGCGTTTTTCTGATTTTTTACACGATTCACCGCGATACAAACAAACATCGCTTAACAGCGACTCTTTGTTTTTTAGTTTTCCAGGAATGCGGCCTTTTTTAGCTGAGTAGTTCTGAACAATCAAATCGTCACTCTCAGGGTTCCAAACGTAATCGTCAATGCCATTTAAAATACCGATTAATCGTCCCTCGGCATCACGGTCTTGCAACACGCCTTCAAATCCATAAGCGAGTTCTGACGTACAAATTTCTTTAGCATAGGTTGGGCTAACCGTCGTAATCCAATCGGCTTTGATTAGGCCAGCCTTTAACATTGAAAAATGCCCCCAAAACTCAACACCCTCTTTATTCCATAGACTCCATGGCAGTTCTAACTGTTCAAATAACGCTTTTGGGAAGTTACCTGGGTACGCCATATTATGAATCGTAAAGAGGGTTTTGGGCGGTTCTACTTCCACACTTAAAAGAGCGGCCACTAGACCCGTTTGCCAATCATTTAAATGAACAGCATCAGGGTGCCACTTTAAGCCCGCACGATTCATAGAAAGCTCAGTAATGGCTTTTGAGTAGATACCAAAACGTTCACCGTTGTCCCACCAATCGGTACCATCTGGGGCTAAATAAGGATTTCCTGGACGATCAAACAACTCAGGAATATCAATTAACCAAACGGGAACGTCAATCCCGTCAACCGCGCCCGCTTTAACTTGCAACACTTTAACTATGTATTGACGGCCAAAGCCTGATACTGAAAATTCGGCGACTTTTTTATAGCACTTCTTTTCAGGTAACGTGTCCATGACACTTTGGTAAGCCGGCAACACCAAACGTACCTTATGCTTTAACGCGGCTAATGCATTCGGTAAGCTACCAGAAACGTCGGCTAGACCACCGGTTTTAATAAGAGGGTGCGCTTCTGTCGTCGCAAAAAGTATTTTCATACCTAATCCTGTTTTGATAATTTTGAAAAAATGTAAAGAATTTATGGATGTCGTTTAACCCATCGTTGGTTAAACCACCTTCACCAACCCTTCAGAAAGAGAAGGGTCGGAAGACTGTTGTGTTAAAGGACTATTTTTGAAGCTTTAAAACCAGCACCGCTAAGGGCGGTAAATTCACTTCTGCAGAAAATGGTTGATTCATCCAATTCAACTCATCGGTATGCACACTTCCGCCATTACCAACGTTACCCCCTCCAAACATCTCTGCATCGGAGTTAATCACCTCAACATACTGCCCACTTTCTGGCAGACCAATTCGGTAATGGGTACGTGGAACCGGGGTGAAGTTGAAAATACATATTAGCTTTTCATTTTCGGAGTGGCGAATAAAACTTAAAACAGACTGCTGATAATCATTGCAATCAATCCACTCAAAACCTTGACCATCAAAATCACGCTCATACAAAGCAGGACTTGCTTGGTAGAGGTGATTCATCTCTTTGGCCAACATTTGCACGCCGCGGTTTAAAGGCTGGTCACATAAATACCAATCTAACGACTTCTCTTCTGACCACTCGCTCCACTGAGCAAACTCACACCCCATAAAGAGCAGTTTTTTACCTGGGTGTAAAATTTGATAACTTAACAATAAACGTAAATTGGCGGCTTTTTGCCAATTGTCTCCAGGCATTTTCTCAATTAACGAACCTTTTAAATGCACCACTTCATCGTGCGATAACGGCAGAACAAAGTTTTCGCTGTACGCATACATCTGGCTAAAGGTCAGCTGATTATGATGATAAGGTCGATAGATGGTATCGGTCTCAAAATAACTTAGACTGTCATTCATCCAGCCCATGTTCCACTTCATAGAAAAACCTAGCCCGCCCATCCAAGTAGGACGCGATACCATTGGCCAGGAGGTTGACTCTTCAGCCATCACCACCACACCCGGACATTGTGAGTGAACTTGCTCATTCAACCCACGTAAGAACTCAATCGCTTCTATATTCTCGCGCCCGCCATATTCGTTAGGTAGCCACTGACCCTCTTCACGAGAGTAATCTAAATAGAGCATAGAGGCGACCGCATCCACACGTAACCCATCTATGTGCAGTTCTTTAATCCAATACAGCGCATTGCTGATTAAGAAATTTCGAACTTCATTACGCCCAAAGTTAAAAATGTAAGTTCCCCAATCTTGATGCTCCCCACGACGTGGATCTTCATGTTCATATAAGGCACTGCCATCAAAACGCCCTAAGGCAAACGAATCTTTTGGAAAGTGCGCAGGCACCCAATCCAAAAACACACCAATGTTATTTTGGTGGCAGTGATCCACAAAGTAACGGAAGTCATCAGGGGTTCCAAAGCGACTGGTGGGTGCAAAATAACCGGTCGTCTGATAACCCCAAGATTGGTCAAGCGGGTGCTCTGAAACCGGAAGCAGCTCAATATGGGTGTAGCCCATCCACTTAACATACTCAACCATTCGGTGAGCAATTTCGCGGTAGTTTAAAAAAGTATTTTCATCGGTACGTTGCCAAGACCCCAAATGCACTTCATAGACATTAATCGGAGATTTTTGCCAATCAAACTCTTTTAACGAGGTTAACCAGGCCTGGTCATTCCATTGATACTCTGAGTCATAAACCACACACCCCGTCTCTGGACGATACTGCATAGACTGAGCATAAGGGTCTGTTTTTGTGAAAACGGTGCCACCGTGATGACTGCGAATTTCAAACTTGTATAAATCACCCGCCTGCAATCCAGGAATAAACAACTCCCATACCCCAGATTGACCATTAGTGCGCATAGGGTGACGTAAGCCATGCCAACCGTTAAAGTCACCCACCACAGAAATACGCTCCGCAGCTGGCGCCCAAACCGCAAACTGCACACCGGCCACCCCATCTAACACTTTAGAGTGTGCGCCTAATACGTCATACAAGTTCCAATGCTGACCTTCTGCAAACAGGTGCAAATCAAGCTCGCCAATTTGTGGTAAAAAAGTGTAACAAGACACCATGGTATGCTCAGTTGAATCGGGCTCTAGCCATGTCATTGAGAAGTGTTCAGGTAGCATGGTTTTCTGTTGGGGGCTGATTTTTGCTGTAAACAGATCGGTTCCAGTTACACGTAAAAGTGACACTGATGCCTCAGAGTCTTTAGGGTCATCTAGCAACACTTTGACAAATTCTGCGGTGGGCAACCAAACTCTTAACACCCAAGACGTTACCTTACCGCCCGAGGAGTGCAGCGGATGGCAACCTAAAAAGGTGTGCGGATCATGATGACGACCGTCAATTAAACGTGTCGCTTCATCTTGTTCGATTGGTTTTAAACCTTGCCATTCAACTTGCATAATTGGTTACTTTTTTTAAAAAATTAAGTTTCTTAAGCCTGACAGCGGTCAGCCTGACGAATCAATATTGCGACTTTTTCGGCTAGGTCATCGGGGACTTGTGACCAGTCAAACTGCCAGCGCCAATTATCTTCTGGCGTACCTGGGGTATTCATGCGATGCTCAGCATTTAACGCAAGCCAATCTTGCATTGGCACCATAACCGAATCGGCCACCGTATTAAGTCCGGCAACAATTAATGGCCAAGGCATGGTTTGTGGCAGGCCTGCTTGGTTTAAATTAGATTCTGAAATAGACGTTAACTGCCCTAAAATCCAGTGTTGAGTATTGTCATCCAAACTTTCAAACCAGCCTAACGAGGTATCGTTATCGTGTGTTCCGGTATAGGTAATGGAGTTTTCAACCTGTTCGTTAAGCGCATGGGGGTTATCAGGCAATCCATTAAAGCCAAACTGCAACACCGACATACCTGGTAAGTTAAACTGGTTTTTAAGGGCGATCACTTCATCCGTAATCACGCCTAAATCCTCCGCCACCAAGGGAAGGTCAGGGAAGTCTTTTTGTAAGGCTAACAGCAAGGCTTCACCTGGAACCTTCTCCCAAGTGCCATTAATAGCTGTCTCTTCAGAAGCCTTAATCTCCCAAGACGACTCTAGACCACGAAAGTGATCTATGCGCACCCTATCAAATAACTCAAGTGATGCGGCAACCCGTTGTCGCCACCATACAAAGCCATCTTGCTGCATGTTGTCCCAATCATAGTGTGGGTTTCCCCAGCGCTGACCGGTTTCAGAAAAGTAATCAGGAGGCACGCCGGTTACAACGGTTGGGCAATGGTTTTCATCAAGCTGAAACTGATTAGGATTTGCCCAGACATCAGCACTGTCAAAAGCCACAAAAATTGGCATGTCCCCAAATAACTGAATGCCCTTTTGATTTGCATCCTGTTTCAGTTTAGACCAGATTTTTTGCAATACAAATTGTTGTTGCTTTAAAAAATTGACTTTGCTGTGGTGCGTCTCAGCAAATTGTTTTAGGGCCGCTTCTTGATGCATTTTTAAACCGTAAGGCCAGTCTACCCAAGATGCTAGACTTTGCTGCTCACGGATTGCCACAAACAATACATAGTCTTCTAACCAATGGGGAGGCGACTGAACATAAGCTTCAAACTCAACGGAGTCCATCTCGCTTAACCAATCATCTGGCAATAATGCAGGACATAAAGCAAACGCAGAAACCGCTTGATACGGCGATAAATCTTCATGTGTATGCGTCAGCGGCAGTGTCTGCCAAATACATAAATTGGCTTTATGCATCCAATCCAAAAATAACCAGGCTTGCTCATTTAGCTGACCCAACTTTCCTGCTTTATTAGGCAAAGAGGTGGGGTGAAGTAATACTCCAGCTTGTTTATTTTTCACTATCACGCACTCCTTATCTGATTAGGCTTAACAAATATCCATCATCAATTACGACGCATGGTGCCTGAATTTTCCATATCGCCCCCTCCGACAGAGACCGGTTTTTCAAGCGCCGCTGGTGGGGTAACTTTAATCAATTGATACAACTTTGTTAGATGTCGACGATACAGGCTGTCAAAATCACGCACACTCCCAGAAGGATTGTAATCACCAAACCACCAGAACCAATCCGAACCTTCACAAATGGCTAACTGCTCGGTTGCGGCAAGAATTTGAGCTTCCGTCAGCCTGCCCGCTTTAATCATTTTGTCATAGGCTTTTTTGGCATCGACCAGCAAATCCCAACCCAAGTTTTTGTCTGGGTCTCCAATCCAAGTGGAGAAAGAACCATACACCCAGCTACCCGCCTTTAAGACGGGCAAATGGCGCGTTTTAGCGCCATTTTTTAGGGCACCGGTAAACGTCGTCATTTCAACATGTGGCGCTTCAGAGAGTTCTTTATATAAAGCCGATAAAAAACTAGACGCATTATCCGGGTAATACTCCCAGGCATTTTCACCATCCAAAATAACGCTCACCACGTGCTCATCCACTTCGTCCCCCACAAATCCGGCAATGTTCTTCATGTGCTGTGAAAAATCTTTAGCCGCATCCGTTGGTTTCCAATCTTTATATCGGAATCCAATCATATCCGATAAGCCATCGTCTCTGAAAAACAGCGCACACTTATGAGAAGCGTGTTGCATGGGCTGATAAAGCGCTTTTTTACTATGAATATCGTGCTCATCAAGGCGCGAAACTTCACAAGAGTGTCGCCAAACTCCCTCACCAGAAGCACTCCATTCAATACCAAACTCATCCAACAATCCAATGGCTGCAGAGCTCACCGCGCCCTCAGACAACCAGACCCCCTTAGGGCGCGTTCCAAAATGCTGTTTATAAACATCCAGACCTTGTTGCATATGCCATTTAGAGCGCTCATAACCATCTGGATAACCAGAAGCTTTGGGAGCGGGTGCATCGGGTAGCGCATCACGCATGCTCTTAAAGTCGATTAATAAGGGCACGATAGGATGGCCATAAGGGGTCATGGATATTTCTATCTGTCCACTTTCAAGCAACTTACGATAGCGTGGGATAATGCCAATCATGGCATCGGCCATAATTTGCATTAACTCTTTTTGATCTTCTTCAGAAAAATGGCGTTTTTTAGCCATTAACTTATTCACTCTTGCATCATCACAACGCAAGCTCACGCCCATCCAAGAAAGGTGATACCAAACCAATAAATCGGTATAAAACTGAGGGTTTAAATAACTCAAACAGACGTTATCAATCCCGCCTGGCGCACCATTGCATTGCACCATATCTACTAATTCACGAAAGTGTGGCAATATGTTAATCATCGTCGGTGCGTTGGCACGTTGGCAGGCTCTTACAATTTCCAGACGCCCTTCATCATCGCTTGGAATTGGCGTTATTCCAGAGACTAAATTTAACAACGGGTCACGCATTTTAGTGCCCGCCTCTAGCCAACTTTTCATCTGCTGGGCATAGTCATCAAGCTGTTCAAGCAAGACAGGCGCAAAGTTAACAACCACCTTGGCTTCAGGGCAATTTTCAATGTGCCAAGCCATATCTGTGTAGTCTTTTAATGCATGCAAATACACCCATGGCAGACGGTACTCGCCGTCCAAACCATCTCGGTAATGCGGTTGATGCATATGCCAACATAAGGCCACTTTTATTTTTTTATCTATCGCCATGACTTTCCTGAACCTTAATCCTTAATAATAAACGGGTTGCTCTTTCTATACGCCCTTAACGTAACCAAGGGCATTACTGAACATTAACGTGTGAAATGTAAGTTCTGACCAAACATATCAGGTGTTACCAAAACAATCCCACTTTCAGGCTCCACATAAAAACGTTTTGCATCGGCTTCTAAGTCTTCACCAATAATGGTCCCGTCTGGAATGATGGTGCCTTTATCAATCACTGCATTTTGAATACGGCAATTGCGCCCAACCTCAACACGAGATAACACAACGGAATCTTTTATGGTGCTGTAACTGTGAACTCGGCTACCACTACCAATCACGGAACGCTTAATGCGTGCACCAGAAATAATACACCCACCTGCGACCATTGAGTCAATCGCTTCACCACGACGACCTTCGTCATCAAAGGTAAATTTAGCGGGCGGTGACTGAGCCTGATAGGTCCAAATTGGCCAATCAGAATTATATAAGTTTAATTCTGGTTCAATTGAACATAAATCCAAATTGGCTTTCCAAAACGATTCAATCGTTCCCACATCACGCCAATAAAGCGGTAAGTCGGTTTTTTCATCCACAAACGGGTAGGCTCTCACTCGCCACTCTTCAATCACCGCAGGAATAATGTCTTTTCCGAAGTCACGAGACGAATTTGGGTTATCACGGTCTTCAATAAGCTTTTGAAACAAGAATTCAGTTGAGAAAATGTAAATCCCCATCGATGCCAGTGCCATATCGGGCTTACCTGGAACGCAATCGGGATCTGCTGGCTTTTCAGTAAACTGTGTAATATTGAACTCTTCGTCTACCGACATAACCCCAAAACCGGTCGCTTCCATTCGAGGTACTTCAATACAACCGATTGTAACGTCTGCGCCAGTAGCCGCATGCTCAACCAACATTTTACTGTAATCCATTGAGTATATATGGTCACCGCCTAACACCATGACGTATTCAGGCGAATGACGACGCATAATATCTAAATTTTGATAAAGCGCATCTGCCGTCCCTAAATACCAGTCTTTATCAATTCTCTGCTGAGCAGGCAAAATTTCAACAAATTCACCCACCTCATAACGCATAAAACTCCACGCTCGCTGAATATGACGAATGAGTGAGTGAGATTTATACTGGGTTAAAACCCCAATCTTACGGATACCAGAGTTCACACAGTTAGATAATACAAAATCGATAATACGATACTTACCACCAAAAGGCACAGCAGGTTTAGCTCTCCATCTGGTCAAATCTTTTAAACGCGAACCCTCGCCACCTGCCAAGACTAATGCTAGGGTTTTACGAGTTAATTCTGTTGATGACTTCGTCTCACAATAGTATTTCATTAAGATCCTTCCTCTGGTATATCAATGCATTATAGGTTCATTAGAATCCGTCAAGACTCTTAAACCTTATTGTTTTTATAGTAAATTACGTTGTAACTGTTTTTAAAGCTATTTTGTTTAATGGGTTGCGATCGTTAGAGTCTGTTTTTAGCTACGGTCACTGCTTGAACCATCTAGTGCTGTAAAAGCATTCTAAATAAGTGCGACTGCACCAAATGTAGACCACCTAGAGAGTCATACATTCTGTTAACGCCTTGAACGTGGTGGCTCCCAAACGTCCCAAAACCGAACAGGCCACCTAATCAATCACATCTTCAGGCCAAAGAACTGCTTTATGAAAAGCGAAGAACCTAGCAAGTATTGCACCCACGTTTATATTATGGGAAAAGCCTGAATGTGTCTGCTTAAGTTTCATGAATCTTTTGCGAAATTACAGCTCAACTAAAGATTAAAACCAAAAAGCGTATAAACCCATATTTAATGCCTAAATTAACATTCGACCTACAACATTCAATCTACACTAAAAACATCAAAAACACTGATTAAAAAAGAATAAATTACACCACGTTTGCCATGTACTGTTTAGATAAAACACTTACTTTAAATTATCTTTTAAGCCTATTGTGAAAACAGTCCGCTTGCGTTTCTAAAAAACATAGCCATGGCAAGTCGTGAAGAGCGCATGGCCTTGTAATTGCTTAACTTGAGGTAACCAGCTTTTTAGAAGGCTTTTGTTTATTTTCCTAAAAAAACAGTACAATTTAACCATGACTTTAAATCACTTAATAAAAACCACCCAATTTTCTCTTAGCGCATTGCTCGGCCTAGTATTGCTAACATCTGCGACCACCGTAGCCGCCGATGATTGTGCAGCAAAAAATACCCTAACTTGGGTCAAAGCCACCTACGCTCAAAGTGGCGACATGGTCATTATTCAAGATGGCCGCTTTAAGTTGATTGGTATGTATGCACCTCAAATACCGCGTGAATATAAATTTAACACCCCAGGCCAACCGCTTGCCAAAGAAGCCCAACTTTTCCTAAATAAGCTACTCGCTAATAATGATATGAAAGTAGGCGTCGAATATGACAATGCAAAAATGGATAAATTTAACCGTCAGCTAGCACACCTTTTTTTAGAAGACGGCACCAACGTGCAGAAAAAGATGATCGAAAGTGGCTACGCCCTAGCGTACACATCAGAAGGCAATACACTTCATCAAAACTGTTATTTTGCCGCTGAGAAAGTCGCTCGAGACAATAAGTATCAACTTTGGGACTTAGCGGAAAAAAATCCAAATTTACACTACCCCATAGTCAACAGTACAGACCTTCGCAAGAATGACGATGGCTTTCGTATCATTCGCGGTAAAGTAGAAAAAGTCGACAAATCGAGCAACAACTACATTATTAATCTTGACACCACCGGCATTCGAATCCCTAAACAGAACTGGGACAATTTTGACTACGCCGATCTAAAAGCTTTAGCAGGTAAAGAGATTGAAGTTCGTGGCATCGCCTATTTTTATAAAGGGTCAATGTTTGTGGTTATTGATAACGTTAACGCTATCAACCTACTCAACCCTCTGAATTAAATTCACATTACAACGATTTAATTCCTTCAAGTTAAAACTCAAAAGTAACAGGCCTGCTGACTTTAACTGTTTTTAAGGTTTCTAAGATTCCATGTTTCCGTTAGAATAGCGCTCTCAATTAATCAAAGCTTAACGAAAGCACTAGGTTACTTTTTTAAGTCTCCTAACTGCAATAGGTTGTGATTTAACGCAATTAAAGCGAACCGCTTAAACCGAACGAAGGAATTTACATGGCTGAACTTCAAAATGACCGTTTTTTACGTGCACTCCTAAAAGAACCGGTAGACCGTACCCCGGTTTGGATGATGCGACAAGCGGGTCGTTACCTGCCAGAATATCGCGCAACGCGTGCTAAGGCAGGTTCTTTTTTAGACCTATGTAAAAACAAAGAACTGGCTTCAGAAGTCACGCTTCAACCTCTTGCTCGTTACCCGCTGGATGCAGCGATTCTATTTTCAGACATTCTGACCATTCCTGATGCCATGGGACTTGAGTTACGATTTGCTGAAGGAGAAGGTCCTATTTTTGATAAACCAATCAAAACTCAAGCCGACGTTGACCGTTTGTTTGTGCCCGACATGGGTTCTGATTTAGGTTACGTTATGGATGCGGTTAGCACTATTCGCACCGACCTAAAAGGCAGCGTTCCCCTCATTGGTTTTTCTGGAAGCCCTTGGACTTTAGCCACGTATATGGTTGAAGGTGGCTCAAGCAAGCAATTTGGTAAAGTCAAAGGCATGATGTTTGACCAACCTAAAATGATGCACCAAATTCTAGACGTTTTAGCAGACTCGGTAACCGCTTACCTGAACGCTCAAATTGAAGCGGGCGCACAAGCCGTGCAGATTTTTGATACTTGGGGTGGCTTGCTAACGCCACGTGACTATAAAGCTTTCTCTTTAAACTATATGGCAAAAATTGTTGATGGTTTAATCAAAGAAAAAGATGGCCGTAAAGTACCCTGTATTCTTTACACTAAAGGCGGTGGCCAATGGTTAGAAGTGATGGCCGATACCGGTGCAGACTGCTTAGGCATTGACTGGACAATGGACATGGCAGATGCACGAGCGCAAGTCGGTGATCGTGTTTCATTGCAAGGTAACATGGACCCAACCATCCTTTACGCTTCACCTGATCGTATACGTGAAGAAGTAAAAGTGGTATTAGACAGCTACGGCAAAGGCGAAGGTCATATCTTCAACTTAGGACACGGTATTCATCCAGGAATCGATCCAGAAAACGTAGACGCCTTTATTAACGCGGTAGTTGACTTTAGCCCTGAAAACCATAAATAATTCCTTTTTCGCAGACATAAAAAAACCGCTTCATTTTGCGGTTTTTTTATGTCTGCTTCAACGCTCTAAAACAACGTAAGTAGTTAGAGCGAACGAACACGCTTAAACGTTTAGAACACTCTCTGAAAATTTCATCGCCTTAATATACATCGCAGAAAGCTCCGTCGCGCTTAACTCTCCCGGTAACTTAAAATCAGTTTGACCGTGCTCCAACCCCTTTACTGCAGATAAAACCTGCCCTAACGGCCCTTCAAAACTTAATAGCGCATCCTCAACTGACTTAGAAAGGGTCATGCTAGACAATAACGTTTCCATTCCACTGTCCATAAGTGCATCCAAACTCGAAAAAAGACCCACGGTAAAATAGGTTTCTTTAGAGTGTTTACCCACTTTACTGCCCACTAACTCGCAGAATTTAGCACGGGTTAATGAGGTAACAAAAAGTTCCATAGGCTTATCGTCAATACCTGATAAAGCCAACATGCTCGACCAGCTCTTCAAACGCTCTAAACCAAAACGCATCACCGCATCATGAATAGAGGTAATTTCAAAACGCCCGCCTGTCGACTGGGAAGCAAACTTCAATAGCTTTTGACTTAAAACAACATCCTTACTAATACTTTCAGACAGCTTACGCATATCTACATCAGGATCGTAAACATTAGCGAGCAGGTCTAAAATTGCTAATTTGTTGGCTGGAAGACGCTTACCTTGAATAATTTTTGGCTTGGCAAAGAAGTATCCCTGAAACAAATCAAAGCCCAACTTTTTACAGTAATCGAATTGATCTTGAGTTTCGACTTTTTCAGCCAATAGAAGAATGCCTTTAGCCTTTAACTTGGCGGTGTGCTTTATTAACGCTTTTGCACCTACATCAAGAATATCGACTTTAATAATATCAGCAAAATCTTCAAGCACTTCCAACTCAGGATTAAAGACATAATCATCCAAGGCAATCGTAAAGCCTCTGTCTCTTAAAAGTTTTAAAGAGTGCAACAAGGTTGGCGTGACCTTAACGTCTTCTAGCACTTCAATAACAATGTGCTTACGTGGAAAAAACGACTGGTATTCAGGATTAAGCAACCCTTCTGTAAAGTTGATAAAGGCTTTTTTATCGCCCACCACTTCTTTAAGGCCAATGTCACCAAAAGCACTTAACATGACGTGGGCAGAGGCACTATCACCCCCAAAAATAACGGCTTTATTATCTTTTTGGTTACTTCTAAATAACAGTTCATAGGCATACAACTCCATATCTTTATTAAAGATAGGTTGCCTACCGACAAATACGTCTACTAATTCCGCCATGGCGAGTGCACTCTCAAAAGTTCATCAAAGTTTATTTAAAAAAAACACGTTAATTTTAAATCTTAACACTTACAAGGCTTTAAATTCTTCAGGCATATCAATTTCTTCATCGTTAAACAGAAATTTCTGCATCTCTTCTTGTAAAAAGCTACGCGCTTTTGGATCTAAACTCGACAAGCGGTACTCGTTAATTAAGATTGTTTGCTGAGCCAACCACTGCTTCCAGCCCTCTTTTGAGATATTGTCGTAAATTTTCTGACCTAACTCGCCTGGAAAAGGCATGAAGTCTAATCCTTCTAACGCTTCACCCATTTTTGGGCAATTAACCATTCTTGACATGTTCTTTCTCCAATTGACTTAACAGTGACTTAACCGGTGCAGGTAAACCTAACTGATGAGCTTGTGTAAATGTATGCCACTGACCTTGCCACTGTTCTGGTGGCGCTTGAACCAACTTAATTGGCTCAATATCCAAATGGTAGTGACTAAATGTGTGTCTAAATTCTTTCCATTTTACCAAACTCTTTGCCGTTAACGAACCCGTTTTAACGGAAGGATTGAATGCCTCAAGTAAATCCTTCTCATCCTCAAACTCCGGCAAACTCCATAAGCCTCCCCAAATGCCTTTTTGCGGGCGTTGTTCCAACCAAATCTGTTGCTTTAAATTCAACAACATTAACAACTTAGTCTGCTTAATGGGTTTTACTTTCTTAGGCTTAGAAAATGGAAATTCTTTAACTCGATTGAGCGCATAAGCCTGACAATTTTCTTGCAACGGACAGACACCGCAGGTGGGCTTAGAACGTGTACATAAGGTTGCGCCTAAATCCATAATCGCTTGTGTATAGTCGTCAAACCGTTCAAAAGGGGTAAAGGCCTCTGCCTCAAGCCACAACTTGTTTTCAATGGATTTACTACCTGGCCAACCCTCTACCGCTAAATAACGGGTTAACACGCGCTTGACATTACCGTCTAAAATTGCAAATCGTTGCTTTTGCGCCATCGATAAAATAGCACCCGCTGTAGAACGACCGATACCCGGCAAGGCCATCACCTCATCAAACGTTTTAGGAAACTCGCCCTGATACTCATGTTGAATAATTAAAGCGGCTTTATGTAAATTACGACCACGTGCGTAATACCCCAAGCCAGACCAGTTTGCTAACACATCCTCTTGCCCCGCTTTCGCCAAAGACAGCAGGGTCGGAAAACGTTGCATAAAACGTTGATAATAAGGAATGACCGTCTTAACTTGCGTCTGTTGCAACATAATTTCAGATACCCAAACCCGATAGGCGGTTTGTTGCTGTTGCCAAGGTAGGTCATGACGACCATGCTGATCAAACCACTGCAATAATTGTTTTGAAAATTCATTCATTTTGGAGGACTAACGGCTTTTTTTAAGTGAGATTAAAGATACGTTATACTATACCGAAATTTAACGCCTAGAAGCCCCGATTAGACAGGGGCCTTTTAACCCCTAAAACTAGATATTGAGCATGACTAAACAGACTACTGAAACCCCTATTACCGACATTTATATTGAAGATACTGAAGCCAACGTTGAAAATAAACGCCACATTAAAAGCTTTGTTTTACGTCAAGGCCGTATGTCGCCATCACAACATCGTTCAATGGAAAACAACTGGCCAAAATACGGTTTAGACATTGAAGATGCCTTGCTCGACTTAGATCAGGTGTTTGACCGCAAAGGTGCGCCCACCATTGTAGAGATTGGATTTGGCATGGGCACCAGCTTAATTGATATGGCCGTGGCCAACCCAGAACAAAACTACATTGGTATTGAAGTTCACCGTCCGGGTGTTGGCGCTTTCTTAAAAATGGTTGACGAAAAAGGGCTCACCAACATTCGTGTATTCAATCATGATGCCATTGAAGTACTGCAAAAATGCATCCCAAAAAACAGTTTGGCTGGGGTTTATCTATTTTTCCCTGACCCGTGGCACAAAAAACGTCATAACAAACGCCGCATAGTTCAGGCTGAATTTGCAAAAGCACTCGCAACCCACATCAAACCAGGCGGGCACTTTCACATGGCAACCGACTGGGAAGAGTATGCTGAGCACATGATGGAAGTTATGAGTGCCGCGCCAGACTATAAGAACACGCAAAAAGATGGGGAATACACACCACGCCCAGATTATCGTCCATTAACGAAATTTGAGGCACGTGGACACCGATTAGGACACGGCGTTTGGGACTTGATTTTTGAGAAAATTGAAACGTAACACTCATTAAACATCGTCTTAAAAACGCATCAAAGCTAAGCTTAATAACTTGGCTTTTTTGCTTTTTAAAGAACCCAAAAGTTCTCTTAACGGATTCACCCGTTTCTATTGATTACCTGAGCCTTTTAATAAAGATTGTAAATCCACGGTCCACTCAGCGTTAGGTAAGGTGCCGTTATAACTAACCGGTACCAACACCCCTTTTAAATGACTCAGAGAAGCCGGAGGGGTATTGACACGTAACTTCATCTGGCTGCTTATTATTGCTTTGTTTAAATCTAATGACCCAAAACCGCTACCAGAAAAACCGTCACTTTTAACACTTAACTGTTTAGCGCTATAGACCCCATTTTCTATCTTTCCTTTTAATGCCAGATTTTTATAAGGCATTTTATCGTTCGCAGCCAACCTCTGCCCCATTAACAATTGATTCAGCGCCACGCCATAAAAAGCGCCTTTTTCAGAGCGGGCATTAAATTCACCTTGCAAATTTTGCGTTAAAACCTGTGCGTTACTGCCCAAGGTATTAAACCTAAAATGTGCGTTTAAAATACCATCAAGGGGTTTAGTCTGCCAACCCGCTTCTATCAACGAACCCAGCGCCAGGCCTTCCAATTGACCATACCAATTATAGGCAGGCGTCTCTCCGTTAACATTTAACGTTAGCTTGGATATCAAACTGCCGCTATAAAGGCTTGCATCAAAAGGCGCCAACTGAATTTGGCCTTGTTTGGCGGTTAAATCGATATCAACGGCTGTGAGCGTTACCCCCTCAAATGCTAGTGAATCAAAGCTTAATTGCCCTGCTGCATTTAGCCCTTTTAACGTCGAGACAGGCAGGGCAATAGGTAAATAGGTCGCGTTTTCATCTATTTTGTTAGCAGGCCTGCTCACTTTATTAACTACGTTTTTTGACGCGCGCTTTTGCACATCGTTAAGGTCAGTCACACCCTCAACATTCTGCATCGCCTGTAAACGGGCTAGAAAACCATCATTGGCTTTTGCGACATAGCGATTTAAATCAAGCTTATCAACGTTCAGGTCAAACAGGTAAGCCACATCTTCGGACTTAGAAGGTTGTTTACGTTCGTGCCAGATATTGCCTTTGATAACTGAATCATCAATCTGAAGATTAATATCATTAAACGACCATTTATGATCGGCCAGCCCCCAATTTAAATCGCCATTAAGCGCCGTTAACGCTTTGCGATCGACAAACCCAGGAAGCGGCAAACCTAAATGATAAAACCATTTTGGCAGGTTAACACCCAGCGCACTCATTGAACCGGAAAGTGCCGTGTTTGTGCCATACACGCCTTTAAAAGAGGCGCTTAACTTAGAGCCTAAAGAGCTCAGCATCAACCCAGAAACCTCTATTTTTTCGTTCAACAAATCCAAAGAAAACTGCGCCCCTTCGGTGACTAAACGCATAGCAGGCACGTTACTTTTTTCAGGGAGTTTTAAATTAAAAATACCCTGCCAATTGGTGATTTCCCAAAGTGAAAAACCATGACTGATACCCAAGTTAGCACTCACATCAAACTGGTAGCGGCGATCATTCACACTATTTTGATATTCGAAATCACTTCGAACTTGAAAAGGCTGGCCTAAGGTGACGTTAAAAGCCAACAAATTAAGATTGGATATTTTAC
>Ga0307994_1000829_pt1 | contig 20019 bp, 17 predicted proteins | sample EllFjometagen261_FD_203171 | JGI IMG/M metagenome (GOLD analysis project Ga0307994, IMG submission 203171) | Marine microbial communities from Ellis Fjord, Antarctic Ocean - #261 | ecosystem: Environmental > Aquatic > Marine > Unclassified | place: Southern Ocean | collected 2014-11-02 | reverse complement strand
TTGTGGTCGGTAAATGGGTTGTTAAGGTTGTTGTTAAGTTAGTTAAGAAGTTACTAACACGTAGCAAAATGGATGATATGTTAATTAACTTTGTCGGTTCTATTGTGAACGCGATCTTGTTGTTATTCGTTATCATCGCGTCTCTGGACCAGTTAGGGGTAGACACGTCTTCCTTGGTGGCGTTGATTGCTGCGGCCGGTTTAGCGATTGGTTTAGCGCTTCAGGGTTCAATGCAGAACTTTGCTGCAGGTGTGATGATTCTTATCTTCAAGCCGTTTAAAGCCGGTGATTTCATTGACGCTGGTGGCGTAACCGGTGTGGTTGAGACGGTGAGCATCTTTAGTTCAACGTTACGTACTGGCGATAACAAAGAAGTGATTGTGCCAAACGGTGCCATCTATTCTGGCGCGATCACCAACTTTTCGGCACGTGATACACGTCGTGTTGATATGGTGTTTGGAATTGGTTACGACGATGATATTCGTAAAGCCAAAGCCATCTTAGAGAAGTTAGTGACGGAAGATGATCGTATCTTGCCAGAACCGGCGCCTGTGGTTGCGTTGTCTGAATTAGCGGACAGCAGTGTTAACTTTATTGTTCGCCCTTGGGTAAATTCTGGTGACTACTGGAAAGTGCTGTGGGATATGAACGAAAAAGTAAAACTAGCCTTTGATGAAGAAGGAATCTCTATTCCTTACCCACAAATGGATGTGCATTTACATAAAGATGAAGCTTAAATTTGAAGAAGTTTCTTTGAAGGAATGCTAATTTCTTTAAGTTAATGCAATCGCTTTAATCGGCGATTAGTAAAGAGAGCCACTCAATTGAGTGGCTTTTTTTATATCTGTCAAAACGTGCCGGTGATGAAAGTCGCCGTTTCTGTGGGTTTGTCGCATACAATACCGCTATGAATTTATTAGACCAAACCTTGTTATTTATCATCTCACTGGTGGCCAACTTGTTTTCGGCTTTGGCGGGTGGTGGAGCCGGACTATTGCAGTTGCCAGCCTTGCTGTTTTTGGGGTTGCCGTTTGGGGTGGCGTTGGCTACGCACAAAGTGGCGAGTGTTTTTTTGGGGCTAGGTGCGACTCTGCGTCATTTAAAGTCTTCAACGTTTGATTGGCGTTTTTCGGCGTATATCTTAGCGACAGGCCTGCCAGGCGTGGTGTTGGGTGCGAGTATTATTCTGCAAGTGGACGAGCAACTGTCACAGTTTTTATTAGGTGTGTTGACCTTAGGGTTGGGGGTGTATTCTTGGTTTAAGCCCGAGCTAGGTCAAACAGAATCCATTAATAACCGGCATCTCAAAGGCTTAGTAATTGGCGGTTTAGTGCTGTTTTTTATTGGGGGCTTAAATGGCTCTTTAACCTCAGGCACCGGCCTGTTCGTTACTATTTGGTTAGTGCGTTGGTTTGGTTTAGATTATAAAACGGCCGTAGGCTATACCTTGATATTGGTAGGGATCTTTTGGAATGGTTCTGGTGCGGTCACACTGGGCTTGTTAGGCGATATTGAGTGGAGCTGGTTACCGGCTCTAATTTTAGGCTCGTTGATTGGTGGTTACTTGGGGGCGCATTTGGCGATTGTAAAAGGCAACCGTTTGGTAAAACGCAGCTTTGAGGTCATTACCATTTTAGTCGGCTTGTCGTTAATTGCGAAAGCCGTGGCTTAGAGTGATCAGCATTTCTAATTAACGTTTCTAATCAACCCTTCTAATCAATGTGAGCAGGCCTGCTAACAAATAAGACCGTTTATTCCCCTTAAGCGTTAGACAAAAAAATACCCGCTATTCAACGAATGCGGGTATTTTTTTACCGGTGTTAAGGCTTACTTAACACCATTGCAAATAATGAACGCTCTATTATTTTACAATTTCAACCATAACACGACGGTTTTCAGCACGACCTGCTTTAGTGGCATTGTCAGCAACAGGTGAACCTTCTCCCATACCTGACGTCATAATACGGTCAGCTGAGATACCTTTTGCAGTTAGGTAATCTGCTACGTCTTGAGCACGTTTCTCTGAAAGTGCTTGGTTATAAGCCTCAGAACCTTGGCTGTCTGTATGACCCATAATAGCAATTTTACTGTCCGATACTTCGTTCATGTAGTCAGCAAATGCATTCAGTTCAGGTACTTCTTTTACGTCCGCTTTATCAAAGTCAAAATACCCTGTAAACATAGCTGGAGCCATCGGTGCTGGAGCAGGCGCAGGTGCTGCAACCGGTGCTGGCTTAGGCTTAGGTGCCGGTGCAACCACTACTGGCGCAGGTGCTGGCTTAGGCTCAGCCCAACCTTCACATTTAGCAATGGCTGTATCTTTAGTCCAGTCAATTGAACGTACGCAACGATCAGAAGAGTCACGAACGATTCGACCTTGAGAGTCAACAACATACGCGGTTGTGCCTTCGGATTCCATCGCCGCGTCTTTTTTCATGTGGTTGTGTGCTTGAGCTGGTGCCATAGCGGCCATAGAGATAATTGCTACCAGTGGTAAAAGTGTTGTTTTCATGGTGATTCCTTATTAATAAATAAACGCTGAAACTTGGTCAGGTTTATAGTCCCTGCCGAATAGTTAAAATATAACATGTTAAAAATAAACTTCATAGGTATATGGGAATAAACCTTAAGCATATAAGGTATATAGTGGCCATAGTTGTGATTTATTAAGTTTATTGGTTTAGTTTGATCTCTTTAGGACGAATGAACTGAATGAGTTTGCCATCACCTGATTGGAGTTCTGACCAGTTATTGGGCAGAATGAAGTGTGCCAGTGCGGCGGTTGGGAACAGGTGACTCTCTTGCTCTTGAGTGTTTTTTTGCAAAAAATTAAATAACCGTTCTAGGCCTGGGTTGTGGCCAATAATCATCAAACGTTCCACTTCAGGTGCCTTTGCTAAGACCTGTTTTAGCGTCTCTAATTCTGCATTGTAAAGTTCGTCAACAATAATAGTTTGTGAGCCACACTCACTGCAAATACGCCTTAACGTTTGTTGCACGCGTTTTGCTGGAGACGTCAGGATAAGGTCGGGAATAAGGTTGTTTTGTAACATCCATTTCCCGACTTTAAGCGCACTTTTTTTTCCTTTATCAGAGATTGGACGGTCAATATCGGCCTGTTCGCCGTCTTTCCAATCAGACTTTGCGTGGCGCAAAAGAATGAGTTCTCGCAGTTGGTTTGACATAGTCAGTTACCGACCTTTTCTAGTGAACGAAATGTGTACCGCTTTAATCTTAACCAATGCCGTATTGTTTACGATATTCAACCATGGCATCTAAGTAGCGCTGATTGTCGGGTTGGTCTGCTGTTTTACCTTTTAAGTAGTTGATTATGTCATTTAGATTGATAATACTCACCACAGGAATCCCGTACTCTTTTTCAACTTCTTGAATAGCAGACAGTTCTCCTTTGCCTTTTTCCATACGGTCTAATGCAATTAACACGCCGGCTGGTTTTGCACCATTGCCAACAATAATATCAATTGCTTCACGAATGGCGGTACCCGCGGTGATGACATCATCAATAATTAACACCTGTCCTTCCAGTGCATGGCCAACAATGCTGCCGCCTTCGCCGTGGTCTTTGGCCTCTTTGCGGTTAAACGCATAAGGTTTATCAATATGGTGATCTTGCGCTAAGGCAACGCTGGTCGTGGCGGCTAATGGAATCCCTTTGTAGGCTGGACCAAATAAAACGTCAAATGGAATGTTGGACTCGGCCACGGCATTTGCGTAGCCCTTGGCTAAGGTGGCAAGTTGTCCGCCTGTATTGAACAGGCCAGCATTAAAAAAGTAAGGGCTGATACGTCCCGATTTAAGCGTGAATTCGCCTAATTTTAAAACGCCCGTTTGCATAACGAATTCGATAAATTGATTTTTATTCATGAGTTAGTTTCTTATATTAAGTTGGATTATCTTATCCAAGCAAAAACCCCATCGCAACTTTTTTAGATTAATAATAAAGAGGCTTTTTTTTATATCGGTTTTTGCTTAAGTGTGAATTTATTAAAAGAGCCGTTTTATACAAGCCGGTTATCGTTGAGAGGCAAAGGCTTTTAACGCTTCAATCTCAGCAGGCCAGATCGCCATATCGATGGTTTCTAAGGTCATTGGAATTTCATCAATGCGTGCGTCTTGCATAAGGTGTTCAAAACAGGTCCAGCCTATTTCGCCTTGTCCTAAACTATGATGACGATCAAGCTTTTGCCCTAAGGTCGCCTTAGAGTCATTAATGTGCATGCCTTTCAGGTATTCAAACCCAACCACATCAGAGAAATCTTGCATTACCCCTGCATAATCATTTTTAAGGTCATAGCCCGCCGCATAAGCGTGACAAGTATCAATACACACGCCCACTCGGGTTTTATCTTCGACCTTGTCAATAATGTAAGCCAGTTGTTCGTGTTTATACCCCAGATTTGAACCTTGACCTGCCGTATTTTCCAACACGGCGGTCACACCATTCGTTTGGTCTAATGCAAAGTTAAGCGATTCGGCGATGTAGTCCATGCACACCTCTTCTGAAATTTCCCGCAGGTGGCTGCCTGGATGGAAATTGAGCAAGGTAATGCCTAACTGTTCACAACGCTGTAATTCATCAATAAACGCATCCAACGATTTTTGACGCTTATCAATATCAGGGTGGCCTAAATTAATTAAATAACTGTCGTGAGGCAAAATTTGTTTTGAGGTATAGCCAAATTTTTCACAGTTGGCCTTAAACGCTTCTATGCTCTTTTCAGTTAACGGTTTGGACTGCCACTGACGTTGGTTTTTAGTAAACAGCGCAAAGGCCGTTGCGCCAATTTCATGCGCGCGAATGGGGGCGTTTTCTACGCCACCCGCTGCGGAAACATGCGCTCCAATATATTTCATAAGGTTTCCTGTGTGAAATGTGCGATAAAAAGTGCAATGTTGGCACACTCTCTGCATAGACCAATCAAACGCTGCATTATACAGAATAACATCGACAATTTATTGACACCTTCGGTCTGTTGGACTGCGTGTTGATAGTTGAACACATATGAGGAATTTGGCATGTCAATTGATTTACGAGAAATAGAACCTTTAGGGTCAAAAAGTGTTTTGTTAGAACAGGCCATGAGACGTCAGAGAGACAATGGCAAGCGGGGCGGCTTAACCGAAGACATGGATATGTCCGATATGGTGTCGCCAGACTTTGCTTGGCTCAATGAAGACAAAACCGCGCTAAAAAACTTGGTGGCACAAATGGATGCCTCTATTGGTCAAATGGCACAACAGATGCGTATGTTAGAAGAACAAGCTAAAACATCTCGTAACCAAGTTGAAAAAGAGCAAAAGTTGCTGTTTAAGCAGATCTCTACTTTAAACAGTTTGTTAAAAAAACAGGTGGATATTTTTACCTCGGTTGAACGTCAAATGTCTAAAATCGAGTTAGAACAAAACAACCTCATCCCGCAAGTTGGGATTGGTTTGATTGCGGGCTTAATGTCGGCGGCCACTATTTTAGTAACGGCTCCGTGGATGACGGTGTTAATGGAAAATATTCGTTAATAATGCACCAGACTTTTCACCCTTTATTCAATAAATAAACCCCTCAATGTGAGCAGGCCTGCTGAATTTTGCAGGCGTGCTAAAATACGCCTATTGCAATTTCTTTAATGGGTGTTTTTATGCTTTTCCGCGTTAAATCCAATCAAAATATCACCCCTGACAGCCAACATAAAGTGATTTACCATTTAGTGTTGAAACCACAAGATAACACGGTACTTGACTACCATGCCGGCGACTGGCTGACCTTGCAAGCCGAAAACCAGTTGGCATGGGTGGAAGCGTTGCTTGAGGCTTTAAGTTTATCGGGCAGTGAGGCCATTGAATTACGTCGTGTGGGTGAGGTCTCGGTTAAAGAAGCCTTGGTGAAACATATCGAAATTACCCAGCTTAATCCCGCCATTCTTAATAAACTGCAACGCCAACATCAAATGGGTGATTGGCCAGATCGTCAGGCAATGATGACGGCGGTTTATGGCCGTGATGTGTTGGACTTATTAACGATGTTTCCGGTGCTTAAAACTTGGGGGGTTGAGTTTATCAAATTGCTCTCGCCGTTAGCGCCAAGGTATTATTCCATCGCTTCGGCTCCAGTGGCGGTGGGTAATACGGTGCATTTAGTGATTAAGCACGTTACCTATTACAACCCCATTATTTCTGATAGAGCGCATTTTGGGGTGGCCAGCCATGCGGTGAGTCAAATGCAAGCGGGCGAGACCGTTGAGTGTGAATTAAAACGCAACCCCACCTTTCAGCTACCTGAAGATACCCGTAAACCGATTATTATGATTGGCGCTGGAACGGGTATTGCCCCGTTTATTGGGTTTTTACAACAACGCATTGCAGATAATGCAACAGGGAGCAATACGCTGTTTTTTGGTGAAACTCAGCAGGCCTGTTCATTTTTGTTTAAAACGTTCTTAAATGAATGCGTTGAACAGCAGCAATTAAACTTGATGACCGCCTTTTCTCGTGATCAACCCGAGAAGATTTATGTGCAAAATCGCATTCAACAATATGCAGAACGGGTTTGGCAACTCATTGAAGAAGGCGCGAATATTTATATTTGCGGCAGTCAATATGGGCTGGCTGAACAAGTAAAAGAGGCGTTGTTAAATTTAATTAGGCAGTTTGAATCGGTTGATTTAGAAACCGCAGAGAAAACTTGGCAGGCCTGGCGAAAGCAGAAACGGTTACAGATGGATGTTTATTGATTCAAAGCACAAAAAATAGGGCCGTTCAAGTTAATTGAACGGCCCTTTTTTGTGCCTGCATTTTGAGCAGGCCTGTTCAAAGTATTAAGCGTGCTTTAAGTGTGTATGAATTTGGTTTGTCCTATTCGGTTTTTCTTATTTAAAACTTAAGGTAAAGCCGGCGGCTTCTAAACGTTTGGCTTCGGTTTCCAAGTCAAGTCGGCTGAGCGGGTGCTCGCTTAACCAATTTTCTTCAAACTCTAAATGCAGTTCGTTATCGTTTTCGATGAACAGTAATGGCTCAAGGTTTTCAAAATCACGACCTCGATGAATACGCACCGCTAATCGTAAAAGAACGGTTAGGCGTGTGAGTTTTTTGAGGCTGACGTCAATTTCATCATACGCATCGCCAATAAATTTACCACGATGGTTAAGCAACATAGCGCTAAGTATTTGCTTCTCTTGTTGGTCAAATCCGGCCATTTCAGCTTGTGATAACAGGTAGGCACTGTGATGGCGATAGCGTTTGTAACTAATCGCAATGCCACACTCATGTAACATCGCAGCCCAAATTAATAACTTTTTAAAATCATAATCGTTACTGCGCAACTGCCAGCTATTATGGGCTTGTTTGTATAAAGATAACGCAGTATGTGCCACATGGTCGGCCTGGTTGGTGTCAACCAACATCCATTTTTGCATGGCGCCTACGCTGACTTCACGGGCATCTTCTGCAAACAGACGGCCTAAAGTATCAAACACCAATCCTTCACGTAAGGCATTGGCTGAGACCTGCATTTGAACAATTTTTAACTCTTCAAAGGTGGCAATTAACACCGCTAACCCGCCCACTAAAACCGGTCGACGTTCGTCTTTTAGGCCTTCTAATACAATGTTGTCTGCACCCCCATGTTTGACAAGCGCATCCGTTAGCTTCTTCAAGCCTTTTAATGTAATGCCGCCTTCCGTCCAAGCGTTGGCTTCTAATATTTGGCCAATGGATTTAATGGTTCCGGATGCACCAATTGCGGTATCCCAGCCCAATTTTTTGAGTTTGGCTTGATGGGGGCGTAAAACAGAGCGGCATGAAGCCACGGCGCGATCCATGTTCTCGTAGGTGATGGTGTCTTTTGGAAAGTAGTTTTGAGTAATGCTGACACAGCCCATTTCGGTGCTGGTTAAGTGGTCGTGGGTAAACTGTTTGCCGATAATGTATTCGGTGCTGCCGCCGCCAATGTCCATTACCAAACGCTGTTCGTCACTGCTCGGTAATCCGTGGGCAACGCCTAAATAGATTAAACGTGCTTCTTCTTGCCCGGCAATAATTTGAATACTGTGGCCTAAGGCTTTGCGTGCGTAGGCTAAAAAAGCACGGCTATTTTTAGCATTACGCAGGGTGTTGGTGCCAACAGCACGCACGTTTTGTCTTGGAATATTATTAATGAGTTGACCAAAACGTTCCAAACATTCAATGCCTTGAGTGAAGGCTTTATCGGTTAGTTTGCCGTTTTTATCTAGGCCGGCGCGTAAACGAACCATCTCTTTATGTTTATCAACCACTTGCATTTGGCCATGGGCTTCTCTGGCAATAATTAGATGAAAACTGTTGGAGCCAAGATCAATGGCGGCATACAAATCATTTTCTTGTTGGACTTCGGTCGTTTTCATAAATAGGGCTTCTAATTTTGTGCAAGTTTAGTAAGGCGAAATTGAGCAGGCCTGCTTAAAGGGGAGTCATTTAAAAAAGAGGCTTAGTGTACCCTTTTTTTGAGGTTTTAAGGGATAAAACACCCTATCACTGGCTTGAGTTTGCTCGATGTTAAGCGTGAGCAAACTAACCTGTAAAATGTTTAAGAAGAGTATTTTTCAATAAGCGCTTGCTGCGAGCTAAAGGGTGCTAAGCCATCTGGATGACGCTGAACGTAGGTGCCATCGGGTTGTAAAACCCACGCACCAATATTGTCTTCTAGGTAAATGGCTAGGCCTTCGGTATACACTTGTTGAAAGCAGGCGGGATCTAAAATAGGAAAGCACGTTTCAACACGGGAAGACAGGTTGCGGCTCATCCAGTCGGCACTAGAACAGTAAAGGTCAGGTTTGCCACCGTTATTCTCAAAATAGTAAATGCGATGATGTTCTAAAAAGCGACCAATAATACTGATAACAGTAATGTTCTCTGATAAACCGGGAACGCCCGGACGCAAACTGCACATTCCTCGCACCAGTAATTCAATTTTAACGCCCGCTTGCGAGGCATTGTAAAGCGCATCAATAATGGTTTTTTCTTGCAGACCGTTCATTTTAGCGATAATGCGCGCGGGTTTACCTTGGCGTGCATTTTCGGCTTCTTTTTCAATGCGTGTCAGCATGCCACTGAGTAGGGTAAAAGGCGACTGCAACAGAACGTCAAGGTTATTGGTGTCGCCTAAGCTTGTTAATTGTTGAAAGATTTTAGATGAATCTCGACCAATGCTTGGGTTGGCGGTAAAGAGCCCAAAATCGGTATAAAAACGGCTGGTAATATGGTGGTAATTGCCTGTTCCTAGGTGCGTGTAGTGTTTGAGTTTATCGCCTTCACGACGTACCACCAAAATCATTTTAGCGTGGGTTTTGTAGCCGACCACACCATATAAAACATGCACTCCGGCATCTTGCAGACGCGTGGCTTGAATAATGTTGTTGTCTTCATCAAAACGCGCCCGTAGTTCAATTACGGCAGTCACTTCTTTACCATTTCGGGCGGCTTTTTCTAAGGCGTCAATAATTGCAGAGTCTTCGCCTGTTCGGTACAGCGTCATTCTAATCGCTAATACGCCGGGGTCTTTTGAGGCCTGTTTTAAAAAGTCGATAACGGGCGTAAACGCATCGTACGGGTGGTGCAATAAAATATCTTTACGGCTTATTTTATCAAACAGGCTTTCGGTTTCATTTTTGCGATTAAATAAACGGAATGATTTATTGGGTTTTTTACGGCTGAGTTGTTTCGCTGAAAAAGGCGTAAATAATAGGTCTGGACGGTTGGCTAAATCCGGCACTGCACTTAAACGATGCAGGTTGACGAGGCCATTTACTTGATAAACCGCATCGTTTTCTAAATTAAACTGATCCATTAAATAGTCAATCATGTGGCGAGGACAGTTGTCTGCCACTTCCAAACGAATTGCACCGCCGTATTCACGCCCGGTTAACTCACCTTGCAGCGCGCTTAAAATGTCTTCTACTTCCTCTTCATCAATAAACAGGTTGGTGTTTCGGGTCACTCGAAACTGATAGCAACCTGTTACTGTCATGCCTGGAAACAGGGTGGAAACATTGGCGTGTAAGATGGAAGACAAAAACACAAAATCGTTTTCACCGTCGGTTGCATCGGCGGGCATTTTAATGATACGGGGCAGTGAACGCGGCACCTGCACAATGGCCAAACCATTAGAGCGACCAAAGGCATCCTTACCTTCTAGGGAAACGATAAAGTTTAAACTTTTATTTAAAATTCTAGGAAACGGGTGTGACGGATCAAGACCCATGGGGCTTAAAACCGGTTGAAGAGACTCTATGAAGTAGGTGCGAATCCACTCGCGATGTTGCTCTGTCCAATGGGTGCGGCGAAGAAAGCGAATATTCTCTTTTTGAAGCGCCGGAATTAACACATTATTAAGTGTGTGATATTGCTCTTCAACCAATTCATGCGCGACTTCAGAGAGCATTTCAATCGCATCATCTGGGGACATATTATCGGGCTTGGTTCTGGCCGAAGGGTCTTTTTCAAGTTCATACAAACTCGCCATACGCACTTCAAAAAATTCATCCATATTACTGCTCGAAATACATAAGTACTTAAGGCGTTCCAATAAAGGAATCTCTGGATTGGTGGCTTGTGCTAATACTCGACGATTAAACTCCAACAAACTGCGTTCACGGTTGATGTAACGCGGCAGTTCATCTACGGTGACGGTCGAGTGTTCAGTGTCCATGGTTAAGCCTTTAATGAATGTTTGGTTGCTACGGAGAATGTATGATTTAAGCAAATTAATTGATTATTGTAGCGTATTTTTTGAGCTATAAATATGACGGAGAGATGAAATTATTTGTGCTTTTTGAAAATTACGCTTTATTGTTTTTATCTGTTTTAACTGCGTTTTCCGTTTTCGTATCGGCTTCGTTTTCTATCTCTAACTGTGATTTACAGCCTTTCTCGCAACCGCAGCTTGGTACCATATCAACCCCACCCGGGTTTGCGGGGTGGCATCGAATAATGCGTTTAATGGCCAGCCAACTGCCACACAGTACGCCATGCTGCTTTATCGCGTCTATGGTGTAGCTTGAGCAGGTAGGGTAAAACCGACAGCGTGGCCCTAAAATTGGGCTAATAAATAACTGGTAAAAGCGCACAATGCCAATAAGAAGCCATTTTATAGGATTCATTTTTCTTCTAAGCTCCTCTGGAATAGGCCATATATTTTACCTGTTTATTTATAACGAATTGATTTAGCTTGAATGTCGGCTTGAATCATCGTAAAGTTTCCGCTAATTTAGGTATTTTTAACCGGCTCTTGTTATTAACAGGGCATCATTCGTCAAGGTTTAGTTAACTATGAGTCAGTCTCAAGTTTATATCGGTCGTCAGCCCATTTTGGATTGTAATAAAAATCTGTTTGCGTATGAATTACGTTTTTATCAAGGTATGAACCCCAATAATCATGCTGTTGAAGAGACGGCTGCTTTAATTAACAAGGTTCAGTCCGATGTCGGTTTTCAAGCCGTAGTAGGCAGTTATCCGTCCATGCTTCATATGCCATCTCAGTTGCTCACCCCAGCTACGATTCCCGAGATTAACTCAGATCATTTACTGGTTCTTGAAGTGTCCACAGCGGTGCTGTCAAACGTGAATGTGTTAAAAAATATCAAGATACTTAAAACCCAAGGTTATCATTTTTTATTAGACGATTATGCCGGCGATGAGGCCAGCGAAAAGCTCGCCACGATTACCGGATTTGCAAAAATTAGACTGCAACGTTTTAGTGCAATCGAGTTACGTGAGCACATTGTAAAACTGCACGCCAAAGGCATTAAAGTAATTGGTGATAAGGTCGATACCGAAGAACAATTTGCACACTATAAACAGATGGGTTTTGATTTCTTTTTAGGGTACTTTTTTACGAACCCGGTTATTGCAAATGGTCAAAAGTTGTCAGGTAATAAGCTGAACCTATTGCAGCTTTTAGCCAAAGTAAATGCTAACGATACTGGGTTTGATGAACTTTCTGACGTCATTTCACAAGATGTTGGGTTAAGTCATAAATTGTTAGTGGCGATTAATAACCCAAATAATGACATTCCCATTAAAGTTGAAAAAGTCTCAGATGCCCTGAAATATATGGGGCTAAAACGCCTTAAGTTTTGGGTTAATTTATTAATGTTATCCAGCATGGATGATGTGCCTGCCGAGCTTTTAACTACCTCCTTATTAAACGCCAAATTCTGCGAATTAATGGCCGAGCAGGCTGGGTTCAGTGCCGACAAAGAAACCTATTTTCTAGCCGGTATGTTGTCGAACTTAGACGCCTATTTTAAGGCTCCGATTGATGAAATTGTGGAAGCGTTACCGTTGAATGAAACGTTGATTAACGCTTTAATTCATCAGCAAGGTTCCATCGGTGAGGTGTTAACGATTTTGAAAACCATGCAAGACCGTGCCCAAGAAGCCGAAAATGTCACGTTTGGTGACATAGGTATTGTACAAATAAGTAATAATTTTTTAGCGGCATCGGCTTGGGCGCACCACGCCTTTACGTCCTAAGTTAGGGGAAGAATATGGCAATGCAATCCATCAATCCGGCAACCGGAGAGTTGTTAGCAGAGTTTGATGTCTGGGATCAAGAAACCCTTGATCAAGTCATCACTCAAGCGGGGTATATGTTTCCAGATTGGTCAAAGTTGACGCCGATTGAAGACCGCTGTTTAATGATGCGTAACGTGGCGAACGTGTTGCGTGATGACAGTGATTTACTGGCAGAAATCATTACCCTTGAGATGGGTAAAACCTTAATTGAAGCCGAAGCCGAAATTGAGAAGTGCGCAATGGTCTGTGAGTATTATGCGGACCATGGACCAGCGTATATGGCGGATGAAATCATTGAAACCGATGCGACAAAAAGTTTTGTCACGTATCTTCCTTTGGGGCCTGTATTGGCGGTCATGCCTTGGAATTACCCATTTTGGCAGGTGTTTAGGTTTGCCGCACCTGCGATTATTGCAGGGAATGTGGCACTGCTTAAGCATGCATCTAATGTGCCGCAGTGTGCACTGGCTATGGAGGAGGTGTTTCGAAAAGCAGGTTTTCCAGATTATGTGTTTACGACTTTAATGATTTCTGCCTCTCAAGTAGAAAGTGTTATTCGTCATCCAATGGTACGTGCTGTCACGCTCACAGGAAGTGAAGCAGCAGGCAGAAAGGTGGCCAGTATTGCGGGTTCGGAACTGAAAAAAACCGTGTTAGAGTTAGGCGGCTCGGATGCGTTTATTGTGCTGGATGATGTCAGTATGAAAAAGGTCATTGAAGGCGCGATTAAAGGTCGTTTTCAAAATATGGGGCAAAGTTGCATTGCCGCAAAACGCTTTATTGTTGATCAGTTTATTGCTGATAAGTTTACCGATCATTTTAAAATTGCCATTGAAGAGCATTTTGTTGCGGGTGACCCGATGGATGCGACCACCACGCTTGCGCCAATGGCACGCCAAGACCTGTTAGATGAGCTGCATGACCAAGTCATGCGTTCGGTTGAATTGGGGGCGAAGATTGTTACGGGAGGCTATCAGTTAGACCGTGAAGGGTGTTATTACGCGCCGACTATTTTGACGAATGTTACCAGCAATATGCCTGCTTATCATGAAGAGTTTTTTGGGCCTGTGGCCATTGTTTTAAAAGCATCAGAACCTGCCCATGCATTAGGCATCGGCAATTCGGTTGATTTAGGCTTAGGCGGTTCGATTTGGACAAGTGATATTGCCACCGCAGAAACCATGGCGCGGGGCATGGAGTCGGGAGCCACGTTTATCAATAGCATTACTTTTTCAGATCCAAGAATGCCGTTTGGTGGCGTTAAAAACTCGGGATACGGGCGTGAACTCTCTAAAGAGGGCATGCGCGAATTTACCAATGTGAAATCTATCTGGATTAAATGAGAGTTCGAATGGGTTATTTAGGTGATAAAAAAACCTAGCTCAATTGAACGCGCTCATGAATAGGCTTAATAGAATTATTAAGCCTTTTTTGTACGTATCTATTTTTTAACGAAATACATTTTTTTGTTTAAAAACTCGTAACTAAAGGCGAAAGCCTGAACAACTTTAAGGACACAACCATGCTCGACCTGTTTTGGAAAACCTTCGCCGATTTAAAAGAGCCGGCCATTTTATGGCGCTTATTTATTCCCTTTGGTGCGGCCATAGTCATGGTCTCTTTATTGGGATACGGCCTATTTGGTGTGTTTGTGTTTAGCGATTTTGTAACTCAAAATCCACTGGTTGCCGAATTTAGTGAGCTTAAAGTTCAGGCTGAAGCGACGATTGGCGCGGTGCCGTTTATTGGCGCGGCTATCTTGTGGGTGTTGGGTATTGCGGTCGCGGTTATTGCAGGCCTGTTGGGTGTGTTATTGGGCAGTTACTTAATCTTGCTGTTTGCGATGATTATCACCGGTTTTATGACCGATAGCTTAGTTAAAGCGGTGCACGATAAACATTATCCGCACACCGATTACCAAGGCCACGGCACCATGAGTGGCATGCTCTGGAAAATGTTTAAGTTTGGTATGTTGTTACTGTTATTGTTTTTGGTGACCATCCCTATGCTGTTTATTCCGCTTATCAATGTCATTTGGTTCTGGTTATTAGGCTTTCTATTTTTCCGTTTCTCATTGGTGCTCGATGTGGGTCAAGTGATATTGCCTGAAGCGATGTTCAATGAAGTTAAAGGCTTGGGTAATTGGACACCCACCTTAACCTTGGGAGGCTTCTTTATGCTGAGTTTACTGCCCATATTAAGTCTATTTGCCCCGGTATTTGCGGTCATCGCTTTATCGCATCACTATTTTGATGTGCTATCCACGATGCCAAAAAGAGAAGATGAAGAATCAACGGTAAACGTTTAGAGTTTTATACTTTAATCTAGGGCGTTATAAAACAAAACAGGCCTGCTAGGTTTTAAACTTAGCAGGCCTGTTGGGTTTGTAGGCGTTATTTTTTAAATACTATTTCTTTGTAACTTTCGCTTTCTTTTTCTTGACCGCTTTTGATTTTTTAGCAGTTTTCTTTTTAGTTTTCTTGGCGTCTTTGACTTTGTAACTCGGTTCTAAGCCAGCAATTTTGGCTTGTGGGAGTTTGTGACCAAGGTGGTATTCGATGCGTTCTAAGTTGTCTAAGTCATGACGTTCAACGAGGTTAATTGCTAACCCAACTTGTTGGGCGCGTCCTGTTCGACCAATACGATGAATATAAATGTCACCACGGTATGGAACGTCATAGTTAATAACGTGGGTGACATTTAATAAATCAAGTCCACGAGCGGCCACATCGGTAGCGACTAATACTTTAATTTGATTGTTTTTGAATTTCTTCATCTTATCTAAGCGTACAGCCTGAATAAAGTCACCGTGTAACACTTGGGCTGACACGTTGCGTGACTGCAACCATTCGGTCACTTCCATGGCGCGTGTTTTTTTGTTACAGAACACAATGGCACTTTGGCAGGTTGCATCGTTTAACAAATTCTCTAGCAGTGCTTGTTTGTGGTCTTTGTCATCGGCCAAATACACCAACTGTTGAATCTGTTTAGATTTCTCATTCGCAGCTTCAATTTGCACCGTGACTGGGTCGTCTGAAATGGTCTCTGCAAAACGTTGAACGCCACTACCAGAAAGGGTGGCTGAGAATAGGGCGGCTTGAAATGCTTCCGGTATGGCGTCGAGTAATCCGTGAACGTCTTTACCTTGCCCCATATCGAGCATACGATCGGCTTCGTCGATAATGACCATTTCAATGTCATCTAAATCCAGTTCACCTTCGCCTAACAGGTGGGTTAAGCGACCCGGCGTGCCGACTAAAATATCAAACGGTTGTTCTAGGTGACGAATCTGCTTGGTTTGGTCAAAGCCACCGGTGATGATGACCGATTTGAATTCACAAAATTCAGAAAGGTCACGAATGACTTTGTGAATTTGGAAGGCGAGTTCACGGGTGGGGGCTAAGACCATAATTCGTGGATGATCAGCACGACGCGGCTCGTCCAACAAAAACTGCAACATCGGCAATACAAACGCGGCGGTTTTTCCGGTTCCGGTGGCCGCGCCTGCTAATACATCATGACGATCTAGCATGGCCGGGATGGCTTGCATTTGCACAGGCGTTGGCTTGTGGTAGTTAAGCTTTTTTATTGCGCTGAGTAGGACTTCGTCCAAGTCAAAATCATCAAAGGTCATAGCGTTCTCGGTGTGGTTCAAGTGTGAATTATCTTATAGCAAGGATTATACGTGCTCGTGTCGATTTTCATGCGATTTTGTTCGACAAAACTTTGCAGTAATGCGTCCATAGCGTGCATGATTTGTGCGTCGCCGCGTAATTCAAAAGGCCCGTGTTTTTCAATTTCACGAATCCCTTCGGCTTTTACATTGCCCGTTACAATCCCTGAAAAGGCTTTGCGTAATTGACTGGCGAGTTCATGAATGGGCTGGTCTTTATGTAGGTTTAAACTGGCCATGTTTTGATGCGTCGGGTTAAAAGGGCGCTGCATATCTAGCTCAATGTTTAAACGCCAGTTGTAGTAATAGGCATCGCTGCTCTCGCGGCGGTCTTGTCGAACCGCGCTCATCGCTTGTTTCATCTCGGAGGCGACGTTTTGAGGTTCATTGACCATGACGGTTAATTTATCCGTGGCTTGTTTGCCTAAGGTCGTTTCAATAAATTGAATGATATTAGTAAAGTAGTCACGACACTTTTCAGGCCCTGTCAGTATCACGGGAACAGGAATCCCAGTGTTTTCTGGATGCAGTAATACGGCTAAAAGGTAGAGTATCTCCTCCATCGTGCCCGGGCCACCTGGAAAGATAATGATGCCATGGCCGATTCTTACAAAGGCTTCTAGTCGTTTTTCAATGTCAGGGAAAATGCACAGTTCGTTAACGATGGCATTAGGCGCTTCAGCGGCAATAATGCCCGGTTCGGTTAGTCCAAGATAGCGACCTTTTTTATAGCGCTGTTTGCCGTGGCCAAGTACTGCGCCCTTCATTGGGCCTTTCATTGCACCTGGTCCACAGCCGGTACAAATGTCCAATCGACGTAGGCCGAGTTCATAGCCTAAATGTTTGGCGTAGTGGTATTCATCTAACGGAATAGAGTGCCCGCCCCAACAGACCACGACATTAGGAAGGGTGTCGGGATGGAGCATTCTGGCATTGCGAGCAATATGAAAAATCGCATTGGTAATACCATGAGAGTGTTCAAGGTTAAATTGACCTGAGTATAGTATTTCGTTGCGGGCATACACAAGATCACGTAAAACAGCATAAAGATGTTGCTTAATACCCGTAATCATTTCCCCTTCTACAAAGGCATTGTTAGGCGGGTTTTCTAAAATTATTTGCACCCCGCGGCCTTTAATGGCAACTTCAATTTGAAAGTCTGCGTGGGTTTCTAGCAAATGTAACCCACTGTCTCCTCGCGCACCGGTACTCAGAACCGCTAAGGCGCATTGGCGAAGGACATCATTCAAACCGCCAGAGCTGACATCACAGAGTAAAGAGGCTTCTTGGTAAGACAAAATGCCTAATGAGCCTTGAGGACGAATAATGACTTTTTCAATTTCTGGGTTCATGGTAGGGTACTCTTTAGCGCTATTTAGACGAATAATTTAAACCAATTTGGATCGATATTATGAACACAAAAGTTCCGTATGAGGAAGGCTTTTTAATAATTTTGTTACTGCTAGCCGTATTAGGGCTGTTATGGCTTTTTTCGCCTTTTTTACAAGCGCTGTTTTTTGCACTCATATTAGCCACCGCAAGCTATTCCTATTATTTAAAAATGCTGAAGCACTTTAAGGGCTCAGAAACCAAAGCCGCGTCGGTAATGAGCTTGATCGTGTTTGTTGGGGTTATTGCTCCGGTGACCTATCTGTTAGTCGAAGTGAGTTTGCAGATAGGTCATTTATACAGCGGCGCGCAAGCTTGGATTAATCAGCAGGATGCCGAAAGCTTAGTGGCTTTAAACCAATCTTTTTTAAGTTACTTACCCCTAAGTGATGCAGCACAGGCCAGTGCTTTGGAGCAACTAAGAAACAACTCCGCAAAGATTATTGAGTTTGCTCAACAGATTTCGCTATTTTTATTGCAAGGAATTGTGGGCAGTACGTCTTCGTTTGTGACTTTTTTAGCCCTATCGGTTTTCGCCTTGTTTTTCTTCTATCGTGATGGCCACAAGATTACCAACCACATTAAAATTTTGTCGCCATTAGAAAATTATTACGATCAAATGATTATGGATCGGTTTTCGAGTTTATCGACCGTGCTGACGCTGTCGGTTGTGGGTATTGCGCTCATGCAAGGTCTGTCTTTTGCCATTGTGGCTTGGTTGTTAGGATTACCAGGCCTGTTCATTGGTATGGCGATTGCCGTTGCTTCTTTTATACCCGTTGTGGGTGCCGCGTTGGTGTGGATTCCAATTGTGATTTTTGCCGTGATTAATGGTGACTATGTCACTGCCATCATCATTGCATTATGGGGCGTGGTGGTAACGGGATTCTTTATAGACAATATTATGCGCCCCATTATGATTACTAAATTAACCAAAACATTGGGGCAGGCGGGTGAAGGCCTAGCGGTGGCAAACCACACCTTGATTACCGTGCTCTCAACCTTTGCCGGTCTAATTCATTTTGGGGTGATAGGCTTGTTTTTTGGGCCAGTGATTGCTGCGATGGCCATTACCATTTTTGATGTGTATGAGCATAAAAATTCTAATCTGCTTGATAGAACTTAATGATAATGTCACATAAATAATAGTGCTACTATTGCTGGATTCAATCTAATAAAGCTGGAGCGGTTCAATGAAGAAACGATTCAATCAACACGTATTAGGAGCAATCGTTATTACGTTTGCCTTATCTGCAAATTCTGTTTTTGCCACTGAACTACCAGCGGTTAACATCACCCAAAAAGCCCCTGATGATCCTTATGTAGCCGGCTTTAAAGCCTATGCTAAAGAGCTAGGGGCTTATGGAAGCATTATGCAAGACGCTTCAGAATCCTACGCAAACGATGTGATTAAAACTGAAAAGAAGGTTGGTTACATCGGTAAGGCGTTACCGATTCCACAGGCCACCAAGGTGACTGAGGGTGTGTATACCGTGGTGGGCAGTATGATTTGGCACAACCCTGCCAACTACGGCTTAAATAACAACCTTTCATTTATTGTCTTTGACGATGGGGTGTTTGTGTTTAATGCCGGTGCTAACCCCGCTTTAGCTTATAGCTTGCATCAGCAAATTAAAAAAGTAACCAACAAACCGGTGAATTGGCTGGCCGTTGAAAACAATCAAGGTCATGCGTATTTAGGGGCGAGCTATTGGGTGGATGTGGGGGTTAAAAATCTGTACTCTAGTACCTTAGCGAACGACCAGTTTAATGAGGCATTTGGTGCCATTAAACAAGAGTGGAGCGCCCGTGTTGGCAAAGAGATTACCATTGGAGCGCGTAATGTTTCAAATAAATTTACCACCTATGATGGCGAATTGACCATTGATGTTGGTGGCGGTGAAACCGTTATGTTGAAAGACTTTGGCCCTGGCCACACGCCAGCCTCTACCAGTGTTTATATTCCTTCACGCAAAGTCCTTCTAACCGGTGATTTAGGGTTCAACGAGCGTATGCCGGTATTTTTCCCTTATACGGATTCGTTTGCTTGGAAAGACTCTTACAAAGCGATGTTAGATCAAATTCCAATGGATACGCTTGTGGTACCTGGGCACGGTACACCGACCGATATGGCGACTGCCAAACGACAAATGTACGACTATTTAGTCTATATGCACACCGAAGTTCAAAAGGTTGCAGATGCCGATGGACGACAAGCCGATGCCGAAGAAATTGATCAGTCGATGTATAAAGATAGACCCGTGTTTGATCAGGCGGCAAAGAATAATGCGATACATATCTATAATGAAATCACTGGTGGCGACTTCTGATTTGGGGCTTATTTGAGCGATTTCTTCGTTGCTGACCCACTCATTTGGTGTTACCAAACTTCG
>Ga0307994_1000828_pt1 | contig 20027 bp, 13 predicted proteins | sample EllFjometagen261_FD_203171 | JGI IMG/M metagenome (GOLD analysis project Ga0307994, IMG submission 203171) | Marine microbial communities from Ellis Fjord, Antarctic Ocean - #261 | ecosystem: Environmental > Aquatic > Marine > Unclassified | place: Southern Ocean | collected 2014-11-02 | reverse complement strand
TGGCGCGTTTGTGTCTGTATTTCCTGCTCAAGGCCTTTAAAATTAACATCTTGAAGCAGGTTGCTCACCGTGCGATTTTTCGACAAAAACGTGTATTCTAACAACCGGTTGCTCACACCAGGGCGAGCCGCGAGCGTTTGGTGCAAACAACAACGAAAAGCTTGCTCAAACAGCTTGTTGTCGCCAATGTATTTGGAAAAACGTGACAGCCCGTCAATAATGGAAGACGCATGCATTGTCGTTAACACCATGTACCCTGCTTGTGCAGCGTCTACAGCCATTGCAGCGGCCTCCTTGTCGCGTATTTCTCCCACTTTAATGACTCTTGCACTGGCGCGAAGGGCGGTCTTGAGTCCGCTTGATAGCCTGTTCGATGGAATATCCCGTTGAATGACCGTGGCTCCCGTGGCGTATGTTTCTGTGAAGCTAACCTCAACAGGGTCTTCAAACGTCATGATGAGCCAGCTCTCTAACTGAGCTATTTCGTTAATTAATGCGTTCACGCTCGTACTTTTCCCTGAATCCGTTTCACCGAACACGACCACCATGCCACCCAGCTTTATGTCTCTTTTCTGGCCATGTGGATCACTTTTACATCCAAAGAGTATGTCATCACGCATTAGCGTTGATAACCTCAATGTGCGCCATGTGTGGACTGTATTGGCTAATTTTCGTAATACAAAACATGCATCAGAATTAATATTAGCAAGCGCCATGCACCGGAACGAAATATCATCGTACGTGACTCTAAAACCCTCATCATCATGGTCATTAGGATGCTCTAAACATAATGCTAAAAGACGTTCAGCATGGGGTTTGTATCGTTCATCCAATGGCCGTAATTCACCCTCAATGCGTGCTGAAAATGAACCGTTGTAAAATAATAGGTCAGTGAATGACAGCTCATTTAAGGACGGCAAAGGTGCGTTATTGTCTAACATTAACCGCATTCTCCGGTGTGATACATGGCTGTAAAATTCCTCTGTTTCGAGAGCGCTTGGTCTGTTGTATACGCGGGCAGTTTTGTCCACGTTAGTACCGCTCCATTAGCCACTGTAGACGGGTATTTATTCTCCCATAAAGACAATGAGGTGGTATCAACGGTGGTGCTAACAGAGAGCGTCACAGGGCTTCCTACCCAGTTGATCGAAGGCGTTAGCGCGTGCCCAAATGCGGTCGTTACATCATCGTCTGAAAGCAGTAATGCGTTACTTAACAATAACGCACCACTGACCGCAGGATTTGAACCGTTTAGGCAATTGAGTGCATAGAACTGATTGAGTGCGCTGTGCATCCTCTTGATACGTTCAATAGAAACGTCCACATCAAGCTCTTGTTTTTTGCTTTGGTAAAAAGACATTCCCGCTAACACTAACCCCGAAGCAACGCCGATGACCGCTAATGACTCAAGCAAGCTAAACCCTGCTTGTTTGTTGGCGTTGGCTTTGGCTTTGGTTTTATGGCACCTTAAAAATGAATTTCTCATAGAATCAGAGACAGCTATCGTTTTAAAGCAATAGCTGAATTCCATTTAGCGAAAAACAGCCGTCAGGGTGCCACTACTGCATGACGCTTGATTGCCACCATCGGTGGTGCCTTCGATTTTCTTTTCAACGTTAAGACAGGCCTCTTGAGACATGCCTGTGGCCGTTAAATCGACACGGGTCGCATTGGTGGCGTTCGCCGCCAGTGTGTAATTGCCTCCCGCAGGGTTAACGCCTGAACCTGCACCCCAGGATGTCGGAAGCAGTCCCATCCCTGTTAGGGCGGTGACACTGATGCCCGTATAGGTTGGATCAAGACCTCTCCATGAGCGTGCCTGAGTTGCTAAGGTGGCAATATCTGACGTAAATTGATTGTTATTTAATGAGTCATCCACAATTCGTTTAGACCACATGACTCCGAGTACTAAAAATGCCGCGATAGCTAACACTGCCATGATTTCAATTAATGAAAACCCTTTTTGTGATGTTTGACCTTGTGAGGCCATTCTTCCAATTAAACGCATACTAAATCCTCAGACTGTTGTTATGTAGGTTGTGTATTAACTCATTAGGCTGCTTGCAATTGACTAATCGCAAACATGCCGCTAAACGCGATCATAATAATAATGCCGATGCCAAGCATCCAAACCCCAGCAATGACCTTTGCTGCCATATTGATCTGGGTTAGAGTGGTTGATGTGATTTTGGTCGATGCCACCTCAAGGGCGTCTACGAAACGCTCAGAACCCGACAGCAACCGCAGCCGGTCAACCATTTCAGGGGCCAGTAGCCCTGTGTCAAAAACATCCGCCATATTACCGAGGCCTTCGGTTAAGCTTTGTTCGAAACGCTCTAAATGCGCGTAGTAAAACGGTGTTGCGTCATCCATTGCCATGTGAACAATTTCCATTTCGAGTACATTGATCCGCTTTAATGTGGCGTACATTTGCATGAACCCAGCACCTTTTAAATAGGCGTAGTGTTTAAATACAGGCAACTCATATCGCCACCGACTAAAGGCTGCAAAATCACTTTGAAGCAGCCTACTGAACAGCCAGATCCCTAAACAGAATGTTACTAAGGCGATGACCCCATAATCAGAAATTCCGTTACCTAGATCCCATAATGCTTTAAGCGGCAGTGGAAAACGTGATACATCATTATTCACGAGCGGTAGTAGTGAGGGGAATAATTCATTGTTTAGATTAAGTATCAAAAACACCGCAAAGACGGTCAATACAGTAGGGTATATAAAGGATTTTAAGGCTTCTTTTACACTAGCGGAGTTCTTTGTGAAGGTCTTCAATACCGGCGCTAAACTTTCAACTAACACGCCATGTTCTTCGCCCACACGGGTCGCGTTAATTAAGATTGGATCGAACCATCCCGCCATCGCGTCAGATAATGGGTGCCCCGCATTGAGGTGATTGATCATTTGCTGTGCGATCACCTTACGGCCACCTTGAGCATGCTTTTCAAGCATGTTTAAAATGGGCATTGGCGTGCCTACATAAGGCAAGCTGTCCACTAAGTCTTTCAAAAAGTCAATTTGATCTGCTTTTGAAAACTGGGCTTTAAGCATGGCATCGGTGGCTTTATTCCAATGGCCTTCAATGAACTCCATGACATCCATTAGGTGCTCTCCAAAGTGTTTTCGCCTGTACTATTGGGCACAGTGAACTTTTCAGAAAGAATACTTTCGGTAAAGATTGGGCATGCTTTTCCTGACACCACATAGTCTTTGGCATGGTCTTGTATTGACTGCCATCCTTTCGTTCTTAAATGAGCATTCCACCCCGATAAATCACCTACGGTAATAAACGCCCTTGCTTCTGCGTCTACTTCAACGACTTCGGCCACGATGACCCTTCCGTGAATCCCTGTTCCTTGGCAATGCGCGCAGGGATTGTCCTCGGATGTATTGGCAAACCGTATGTGCTCCAAATCTGGTTTGAAATACAACTTTAAACGATCTATTTGCCGCCCTTGTAAGGCTCTACTCGCACGCACTTCGCTCGCTTTAAGCGCACATTGAGTGCAGACGGTCGGCAATAACCGCTGAAAAACCAGCACCTTCAACAAACCAGGTTCCGCTAAACGGAGGTAGGTCACCCCTAAGTCGTGTAACCTAGTCACGCAACCGATGGCCGAATTGGTGTGCAAAGTTGTGAATACCAAATGCCCCGTGGTCGCTGCATTGATGATTTCTTTAGCGACAACGGCATCGCGCAACTCACCAAACATGATGACATCAGGATCAAGGCGCAGTGAGTTTTTACTTAACGTGGCCCAATTGAGCCTTGCGCTGTCAGGCCTCACTGGAATCTGTGTGGCATTTTCTAGTATGTATTCGATAGGGTCTTCATAGGTGTAAATTGACAAATAACGTGGCAATTGTTCAATCAACACACTCAATGTAGTCGTTTTCCCTGACCCTGTTGGGCCTGCAACGATCATTAACCCGCTAGAAGACACTGCCGCCTCTTCGAGTAGCGCAGCTTGAGCAGGCGGATAACCTAGCTGTTCAACTGTTTTTTGCGTGTCCTTCACTTCAGCTTCAACGGGCAATATTCGTAAAACGACCTTAAACCCTAAACCGGTTGGGGTTTGTGCATAACGAATGTTTTTTTCAGCGTCATCAGGCCGCATACGGATTTGTGCATCTAACGGTTCTTTTGGGTTAAATGACTGAGGTGCGCCATTGTTACTCGCCGCGTCAGCATTAATTAAAGCCGACATAGATTCAGTAATGTCCTTAGCTGACCAGGTCTCCGTTCCCATGACATGATCGTGGTGCGGTCGTAATAGCCCAAACACCCGAAACGCAATGGCGGCTTTTCCCGTGTGCTGGTTCACTTCTATATGAATATCTGTCGCGTCCTGTTGTACCGCTTGCTTGATTAACGTATCGGCGAGTTTTTGTGCTTTTGATCGTGTGGACACGGTTTTACTAGCGGGGTTTTTGGTGCCTGTCAGGGCTGTTGAGTTATTTATTTTCCGATACAATTCATCCATCACAGAAGGCAAGCAGACTTTAATGAGCACATCGTTAGCGGCCATATCGAGTTCTGCAATTAACCCACGTTGCGCCTTGTCTAAGGCGTTATAATCTGCAATTGACGTGTAGATTGGCCCGTTTTCAGACAATAATAGGGTGTCACCGTAACGAAGCCTCAATGCGTGTTGATGTTTTGACGTCATCAGCCAAGGTTCATCGGACTGTATAGCCTCAACTCGCTCAATGACATTGGTGTTATGTAAAGTCGCCAATCTGTGCAGCGCTTTAATCTCACTGGTCGCATTAGCGGGACTATTTTGGTTTGACATCATCACATTACTCCGCTTTTTTAATACGCGTCGGTGCAGGGCTTAAATGCAGCGTCAGCGGATTTCCATAAAAGATGACGTTCGCTTTCTTATCCGATTGACTTGTACTCACTAACGTTAGCGGCCCCTCTGTCTGCGCCAGTGTGAGCACCACTTGTCGGCTGTCAAACCACAGCACAGCGCTGCTGTCTGATAAAACACCCAGGAGCATGGGTTTTGATTTTTTGACCACTACCGGCTTTTGGGGGGGTATGACAGCGACTGCCTTAACCGAGGTCGTGGGCGATTTTTTGGGAACAGCCACTTCTTCTATTAATGGCTGCGTTGATTGTTTACTGATGTCGGACAATTCTTTCTTTACCATGGCGGCTTCAGTACGCGCTATCTCCAAACTCAATTGTTGTTGTGCCAGTTCAATCACTCGGATGCTTTGTTGGTGATTTAATTCATTTAATTCGCCCGTAATCGTCGCTAACGTAAGGGACTGTTGAGCCTTTTTAATGTCCTCAACTTGAGCAACAACCTCGATACTCTGGGCTGACAATGCCTTTTTTTGCACGGGTAACGGCGCAGAAACGACCGGTAAATCGGGGATGACGTTGATTAAGGGGGCTGCGGAGGTACTACCATCACTTTGTTGAGTTAGCATGCCACTACTGGGCTCTTTGAACAGCATCACTGCGACAAACACAGCAGCCACAGTGGCCAAGCCACCGACTGCGATCAGGAACTTATTGGGGCCTTTGGTGGTTGATTTAGGCATTGGGCGCTCCATAAACTGCAAAAGTCAGGGTGTTCTCTTGCTGTGTGATTGAATAATGTTTGATGTCCAGACGTGTCATGACAACTGGCATTTCGTCTAACATGATGCTGATGAATTCATAAAGTGCTACAGACTGAGTTGGAAAACTTAACGTGACATGAGTGACTTGATATGGCCCACTGGCCTGTACAGGCCCCATGTCTAAGTTAAGGCCCGCAAGAAAGGCACTATCTAATAAACTTTCTAGTACGTTTTGAAGGGGCATAATGTGCTGAGGCTCTGCTCTCAAGGGTGTTCCTAGAGGTCGTGAAATAACAATATCCCCTTGGTCTAGAGAAGTCACCCAACCCTGCTCTTTTAACGTATTCGTCAACACCATCACAACATCATCAACGGGGTTTAGATGGACAGTCATACGATCATTTTCGAGTACCGTTTGTTGTACAACAGCGCCTGAAATGGTTTGTAAATGATTCAAATAGTCTTGCACTTGACTCATTTGAAGCGATGGCGCGGGGCTTTTCATCAACGTTTTGTACCCTTCAAATGGGTCAATGGTAATAATGGAATTAGCCAACACATCAGCGCTTTGAGTTTTAACGTCTACTGTGCTCACATAACCAATCACACCAATAACAATCGGCACCCAGATCCATTTTAACCAAGGCGGTGTCAGTTTGGCTTGGTCGAACGCCTTTGCAATGCTTACTAGCTTGAAACAGCTTAATGTGGCGACTTGCGGGAAAATAGGCGTTTCTAATGTCGTAAAGACCCCAACCAATTCGGGCGCTATATGAATATTGCCCATTGAATCAAGGGTTGAGTCTGGCGCTGTGAACGGTGTATCGCCATGCACAATCACCGTGAATTTTGTCTTCGCTTGATCTAAAATAAGTGACGCGTGTCGATCAAGTGTGGATGGCGGTATACGCGAGTCATGTTCAACTGAGCCATTCACAATAATGACTAATAAGCAGTCCCCTGACTGTTCATCAATTTCTTCACACCAGATGACATTTTCTGTTGCCATGCGCTGTTCGCGCAGATAAGCAAGAACACACTCACCCAACAAGTAACCGTGTACAGTGCTCAACGTCGAATGAATCAGTCCGTTATCGTCCTTTGATACGCATGCGTAGACACTCCCTTGGTAGAGTTGAGCCTGTTGACGCAGGGTTCTCTTCACATGGCCCTGGGACTTTCCCTTTTCAAACACATCCCGTTCTGCGCCATAGACGAAACGGTCAGTCGTTTTATCAGGGTTATGCCTCACATACGCTTCGGTCATAGCGAAGGGCCGACATTAACGATTGTGGGCGTAATCAGTACAACAATTTCTTCGATCACTTGATTGCCAGATTTAAACGTTGCACTGGTCTCTGCATCCAGAGGCGATGAGGCGCTATTACTGCTAGCAACTTGCTTTAAACTATTGGCGAGAACAGTCTGCCCAGACATCAACACTAAACTCTGTGAAAATTGGCTTTCAGTGATGTTGGGGCTTTCAATGGCTGTGGTGCCCACTGTTTTACGCTCAATGCTCAAAATATCAGACAGCATCGAGCTAATGTGTAAATAGATTCGTTTTTGTGAATCCACGTTGGTTAATACGTAGATATTGTAACCATCGGAAACAGTCCCCTGCTCGATGGATGTTGAGGTTTGTCCCCCTGTGTCAGTCGTCACAACGGTTTGTGCAATATAGCCTTTTATTTCAGCCATTTTCAGTTCTGCAACACGGTTCACCTGAGTCAATATTCTCGGTTCTGTGACCACGCTGACCGTGCCTTGTTCTTCAAGTGCAGAGATCAACAACGTTGACGCATTCCACCCTCCTGAAGTCGCCTGCGCTTGCATTGTTGTGGGGGTTCCTGAGAATAAAGCACTGCTTCCATTGGTCGCTAGTGCCCCCGCGAAAGATAAGGTGCTACTGGCATTTTGGCGCACTAAGTTCCAATCAATCCCGCTTGCCGCCGCATTGTTATGCCTAAATTTCAACACTTGAACATCAAGAAGAATTTGCGTCGAAAGCGTTTCGTTGAGTTGAAACAGGTAGTCTCTGACTGACTTCATGCGGCCTGGTGTGGTACGAACAACCACTGATGACGTGGCTTCTGATAGAACAATTTTACCTACCCCATCAACTAAGGCATCCAGCGTACCTTGCACTTCTTTAAACACACTGCTTTCAGTGTTAGTGATGTTTTGGTACTGGGCCGTATTGCTGCCGAGCACTGAATTGGCATCTGCCGTTGTTCCTGCTTCATTTCCGATTAAATAATTATAATTGCCGCCCACATAGCTTAAATCAAAGCGCTGCGTTTCATATTTGGCCCATGTAAGCTGTTTTTTGGTGGTGGTGTACGCATAACCAGAACTTGCCGCGAGCGCGTCCAGCGCACCCTTTACGGTTCCGTCTTGATAGAGCAACTGAACGGGCAAATGGATGTCCATATCATCATCGTAATGCACCACTAAACCGTGGGCTCGTGCTAAATCATCGACCAATAAATAAAAGGGCAAGCCCTGGCTGACAATGGCGTGAGGCGCATTAAAATACGCAGGCGTTTCGATAATGGGAACGCTAATGAGTGGGCCTTGCGGATCATCGACGAAAATAACGGCAGGGGCATCGCTCATTTCGCGCTGAAATTTAACGTCTTCGTGGACTTTATTAGACACCACTTCTAATTCGTCATGGAGTCTCTGGCCTGAACACCCTGTTAACAGAATGATGAGGCTTGCAATAAGGGTTTTGCGATAAATTAACATGAGCAGACCTTAGTAATCACTGGTTTTATTAGCTGTCAAAGGACGCGATACAAAGGCGACTTCTTGAGTGTGTTGCATGAGCTGTGCTTGAACGGGGTATCGTTTGAGCAGTTTAGCCAAGCCCCCAAAAAAGTCATTCACAAGCAATGGGTAGCCGTATTTGATCTGGTAATCAACCGGCAATTGCCAGCCTTCACTCGCCACTTTCCAGCCATAATGTGCTGACAGTCGATGAATGTTAGCCAACAAAGAACCTGACTCAACATCAAAAACGATTAACGATTGATCTTGGCGGTAAACTTGATCTGTGACCACAAGCGAGCGTACATCCCCACTCTCCACACTATGAAGATAAATGCCTGTGACTGGCATGTTGTTGTAAATAGACGCTAAGTCGATGTGACTTAATGCAGGCACAGTAATGTTGTAACCTTCCTTTGCTGTCATCTGATCAACGTCTTGCGTGTTAATGTCCATCACGATGCGATCGTATTCATTTTCTTGCGCGAACTGACCTAATGCCTGCCGAAGACCTTGGCCTTTGTATGCATTAAAAAATAACTGTTCTGGTTGCTTTTCTAATCCCTCATCGACCAACGGATCAAGCGGTGCCAGTAGCGGATTTGGCAGACTGGACGCCTTAGTATTGGAGGCCACAAGCAACGGTGATTGTTGATCAAATAGTGGGCGGCATACCTCCTTTTCAACAACATAGGCATCGGCATAATCATCTCGCAAAACAACAGCACTGGCTTCGGCTTCATGGTGCGTATCGTACGGCCCAGAAAACACCCTATACCACGCATCTGTACTCGTTGTGCAGATTGAGTACCAACGGTCATTCAGGGCTTCAAATTCCTCTGCTAATTCTTTCAGCGTGACGGTTTGTACTGACAATAACTGAACATAAAAGGACGGCCCGTTTGGGGGGTTATTTTTTAAATTAGTCACAGCCCTTTTCTCGACATCAACTGATGCCACTAAAGAAATCGTATTAAAGTCACTCCGTTCGCTTTCTGGGGCCTGAACGATGATGGGTATATTGGTGATTGAAAAATTCGCGGCGACATTCCCGCTCACGACGCAGACCGCTACGCCACACAACAGTTTACTTAAATTACTTAAATTCATAACGAGCCTATTTGTATGTGATAGTCACTTTGTTGTTGCCAATGTCAGCAATAACAAGCGCTTTATTGCCTGCTTGGTAGCCTGCGTCAGCGATATAATCTATAAGCGTTCGGTTGCCTTGCCTCATTGTGATTAATACAGGCTTACCGAATCCTTCTGAAAGAATATACGGGGTTTGAATACCCGCCATAGTAGAGATCAGCGTCACAAAATCGCCAAGATGACCGTGATAGTCATTCAATAAGTTCATTTCCATTCTCCACACTTCTGGCAATTCATTTGTATTGTAGAGGCTGGGTACGTGGATATTATGTTTTGCTGCGTCCAGCTTTGCGAGTTGAGAGTAGGCAGCAGCCACCCGATTTAGTCCAGCCAAGATAGCTTTATCTATATCAGACGCGACTGGCTCTGTCGTCGGTATCACCGGCACCTGATTGGTCGCACACCCTGATAATAGGGCGAGAAAAACCAGCGGCATTAATTGCAGGGGCACTTGCATCTCTTATATCTCATATTAACATGCCGTTATTGGAATGCATTAAACCACAACCTGCTGATAATTAACACCCATTAAAGTGGCATCAACCTCTACGCACCCCTTTTCCGAAAAATGGGCCGTAAACCCCAATCCGTATAAGCACTGTAGAGTCCGACCTACAACAGATTAACCAAGCCCTTGTGACAACCCCTGTCGGGTATTTGGCTCTTGAGGGTTTTGGCTCTCAGCCTCATAGATGCTTTTGAGGGTGTCAAACCCAGCCGTATTGTCACCCACCACAAACTCCTCAAGGTGGCGCTTATACTCTGAAACGTCAGACCTAGGGGCTTGGTTATCTAGCACCTTGGCCATTTCTACATTAATGGTTTTCTGTCTTGATTGAAGCTCATTAAGTTCAACATCGCCACTGAACACCTCTGATTCATGGGAGCCTTTTAGGACTTCCAAATAGTTTACGGCATCCGCGTTTGTTCGCTTAACGTCCCGTAGTTTTTCAATAATATCATATTCAAATACATCCGTAATACGCTTCAAGGTGACATGGCCAGAGAGTGCTTTCTTTACCGTGATATCGCTTTTTAAATCAAACTGTATGTACGAGTCAGCCATCCACTTACTGTAATACATGGTCATTTCAACGCCCATAAATTCGCCCACCACAATCTCCTCCTTGTCATCCAAGTGCGCGGCTTTAGATTCAATGGATTGTTGTAAGGATTTGGCAGCGCCTTGGCGGTCAATCCACGTTGTATCAGCATCTTGCAGCCCAACAACACGGCCCTTCACTAGCATGGCGAAATCAGCCGTTGAGCTGACTTGCTCTAGGTGTTCTTTCACATACACCATATCTTCCTTTAGGTAGACCTCTTCGCGCTGGCCATTGACTAACATGCGTTCGGTGCGGGTAATGGCTGTTTTTTTGTTGTCCACTTCGGCGTAAAAAGACGCTTGACGGCGAGCGAGCTTGGCGACCTTCGCATCCACATCAACCTTTTCCTTAATGATCGGATTGCCGGTGGTAATCGCCACCACTTCCGCAAAGTTTATGTCGGTGTCTTCGGTATAGTCACGTTCGGCCTGCTTTGGGTCTCGCATAATTTGCGCTATGAATTGCGCTTTTCGTTTGTTAGTTTCCCACATGAAGAGATCAAACGAGTCTTCTGTGGTGTACCGGAATATTTTAACGGATTCAAACGAATTACCTTGCCTGACTATTCGGCCTAATCGCTGCTCTATGTCGGCAGGCTTCCAAGGCGCGTCCAGTTCGTGAATAGCAGCTAAGCGATCCTGTACGTTGGTACCAATACCCATTTTTGCTGTAGAGCCAATCAGAAAGCGAACAGCGCCGCTTTTAACTCGATTGAACAAGGCGAACTTTTCAATGTCATTTTTGGCATCGTGGATAAAAGCAATTTCTTCTAGCGGTATACCATCGGCTAAAAGGCGTTCTTTCACATCATTGTACACATCGTATATGCCCTCTTTCTTGGGCGCGGATAGGTCACAAAATACAAGTTGGGCGCCTAACACATCGTTCGTGTCGTTATAAACGTTCATTAGGTTGGTCACGGCAAGGTCTAGCTTAGTGTCTTCTTCAAACGGCAGTATTGATTCCACCAGCCTCATGTCCATAGCCGAACGGCGACCGTCATTAATAATTTTCAGTAAGTTGTCCTCTCTTGGGTCAATGCTTCCCCCCCTGACCGCCGTGGCTCTTATCGTGAGGTCTTCCATGTAAAGGGATTGCCATTTTGTTTGTGGGGCTACACACGATATTTCAACGAACTTGGGAACGGGCAACTTCAAGTCTTCGCGGGTTTTTATATCCGCAAACATTCTAAAACCAGTGATTAACTCAGGGACGTTTTTGAATTTAGACAGCCTTGATTTTAGATGGTAGCCACCGCCCTCTGGCAGCATTTCTAGCTCAGTCACCACCTCACCAAACGCCCCCACCCAATCGTTAAAGTTATCAATGCCCATGTCTTTAAGCAGTGATGGCCGTAAGAAGCGATTCATCGTGTACAGTTCTGCAATGGTGTTTGAAATAGGTGTACCGGTAAAGAAGTCTAACCCCTTCTCTTTGCCGCCGTGAATGCTGGTCATGTATTTAGACTTCATGTACAAGTCCCACGCACGGTCACTGGATGACGTAGAGATACCTGGTAATGACGTGGTGGTGTCTAACTCAAGGTTTTTAAACAGGTGAGCTTCATCAACGGCCACGGCATCAATGTTGATCATGTCCCATGACAAGTATTCGGCCTTAGCGTTAGAGCGTCCTTGAAGCTTTTCAATTTTAGTCCGCAAAGACTTTAGGGCAATTTGTATACGCCTTATTGATGATGGCTCATCCGCACTGGACAGTGCATCACGTAACCTGCTCAGTTCTTTGGCTTGGAATGTCATTTGGAAGTCCACCGGCACAGGGATACGCGATAAAACACCGTGAGTTAACACCACTAAGTCCCAATCGTTCATCGCTATACGCGCTAATAGAGCAGCGCGATTATTCTTTTCAAGGTCGTTGCTATTAATCAGTGCGATTCTAGCATTGGGGTACATGCTGCTTGCTTCTTGCGCGATCTGATAGAGCATGTTGTTGGGTACGGCAATAGCGGGTTTATTGGCAATGCCCAGACGTTTCTTTTCCATCTGTAGCATGACCATTTCCATCGTCTTGCCCGCGCCTACGCAATGAGCGGCCAAGGAATTGCCGTGCATGAGCGATCGAACCACAAAGGACGTTTGATGAGGGCGAGGTTGCCAGTGCATCGCTAACCCACTAAAGCTGTACTCGGTGATTGACGTGGGTTCTGCATGAAACCCATTAAACCGGTCGTTGTATAGTTCGGCTAAATCGTCTCGTCGTTCAACGAGCTGCCATACCCAACTGTTAAACGACTCCTTAATCATGTCCAGTTTGTTGTTAGTGTCCAGTGTCGCTTCCTTCATTTCCACTGTTACACCGCCAACCTTAGCAGTGATACGGATGGGCTTATTCAGTAACGCTGATTCTACAATGCTTGTGAACTTGCGGTGTTCGGTGCCTAGTAAGCTGAAATCTACCCTCGAAATAAGCGCGTTGGGTGTACCACTTGGCATCGTTGTTTTGATTTTAATGTCGTTCATCGCCCCCCGTATCACCGTGACACCCACGTTATCAATATTTTGGGTGCGATACTGATGTTTGATATAATCTTCAATGTAGTTCAATGGCACCCACGTTGAAGCAAGGCCAATACCAATGTCACCGTAGGGTATGTTTGATGGAATGACCTTCTCTAGCTCAGCTACCGTGGGCTGAAAGCCTTTGTCTTTGACGGCTAGCTCTTGGGCTTGACGCAATCGTTTACGCACATTACCGGAGAGTACAATGTCTCTGATTTGTAATACTCTGGTTTCTGGGTCAAGCAACAACACACCTGGCTCTTTTTGAATGGCCTCGTCAATCGGACAGTCGAGAAGATTTTCAATGGTCTTGACGTTAATTTGGCCATGCTTACTGAAGGAGATTGCCGAAGCTGAAACAAGGTCTTTGGCCGTTGTGACCTCGGTCGCTTGCTTGATGACTTGGTGCTTTAATATGTCACTTTTTATCGCGGTTTCTTTGTCCGTGTCATAGATTTCTAAACCCAGTAGCACGGGGCCGAGCGAGTCTTTAATCACCCACTTGCGGTTAACTTTGTTGTTAATGAATCCGAACCTGTCTACAAACTCATCGTACATCAGGTTAAGTGACCGGCGCTGATCATTTAGCAGGTCTTCTGCACTGTCTTGGGATTCGTTTTTAAGAAGCGTTAACGCTTGTTGGCGTAAATGGATGATTCCATGAACGCGGTTAACGTGCACTTTAGGTATTTTGGCATCTGTTGTGGATAGTCCGTATGCGGGCAGGTCGTCTTTAATGAGGTGCTGGAATGCGGTGACAATGGCAATATTGTTTTGTGCGTCTAAGACTAAAGAGCCCACGTAGGGCTTTTCATTGACGACAAGGGTGTGATCTGAGGCAACAGGCGTGTACGGGCCTTGCTCTATGAATAGATTTTGATTATCAAACCATTTGGGGGTGTTATCATTCGCATAGCGTTGAAGGGTTTGTTTAACGTCCCCTATATCACCAAGCAACATTAAATCGCAACGGTCACCAAAACGGCTAAGCTGTGCTGCGACTTCACCCGCGAATAAACCACCAGCACTAAACGCCTCATTAATCTCTACAGGGGCCTCGTAAGCCCATTCTTCTTCAAGGTCTTTGTCGCCTTTGTGTATGATGATGGGGGCTTTAATGACCGGTACTGTAGTCGTTGTCAGATTAATGAAGGGAATGCCTTGAGGTTCGGCACCCATTGGCCGTTTTTTGAATATCAACAAGTCAGACATTGTATTGGTTTGGGTGGCGCTAAAAACGTTACCTGGCATACGGATAACACCCATCAAATCGGCCATGCTTCCGACTTCTTCTCTAAAGGCAGTGCCTTTGCTGTCCATCGTCCACGTTGAGGTGACAATGGCAACAATACCGTTATCACGGCACTGCATTAAACTCTTTTTCAAGAAATAGTTATGTATGCTTAGGCTTTTATGGCTGTCTGGGTCAGCGATCTTAATTTCACCGAACGGGACATTACCGATCACTAAGTCAAATTTGTTGTTTCCTAACCCCGCATTTTGCAGCTCGTTCCCTAAAACGGTCGCCTTGGGGTTGGTGAGTGTCAGTATACGCGCAGCCACCCTATCCATTTCAACGGCAGTGAAGTGTTGGCGATAATCAAGCTCATGTGGCCGGTGGTTTAAAAATATACCCGTGCCCGCTGATGGTTCTAAAACCCTGCCGCCCGTAAACCCTTTTTTAAGCAGGCAGTCCCACAGTTCTGTAACGACATCATCTGGCGTATAAAATGCGGTCAATGCTGATTCTTGGGCTTCTTGTAAGGCTTGAATGGGCATAAGCGTCTGAAGCGTTTCTTGGCGCTCCCCGCTCTCCATGAGGTCAAGTAGACCACCCCACCCGCTGTACTGTAATAACTCATCTGCTTCGCTTTTAGTCACCTTCTTATCTGCAGGGTAATTTTCCAATGCGGTTAACACGTTAATGTTTGCGTTGAAGCGGCCCGCTTTGGTTAATGCTTCTTCTGCATTCCCTTGGGAAATGTAGTTGTCCAATAAATACAGTGGGTCATCTACTTCATCCACAACAGGCGATTCAGCAATAGTGGCAGGTGGAGTCACAACGGCCACAGGATGCGCGATTGATTCTTCTTCTGGCGTTACAGTAGCTTCTACTACAGCGCCCTCTAAGAGCGCTGCACCGGCCTCTGCTTCGGGTGGTAAGGTTTCGTCATCAGATGGTACTACAGCTGCTTCTACTGGTAATGTAATTGCCTCAACTGGTACTTTTGCGGCTCCTACTGGTAACACAACCGTTTCTACTGGTACTTCGGCAACTTCTACTGGTACTACAACCGCTTCTGGCGTTACTCGATCACTTCCGGTTTCGGCTGAGGTATCGCTTCCGTCAATAGGCGCTCCATCACTTCCTGTTGCTGGTGCGCGTGTGCCGATATTAACTCTATCGTGTTCCCAGTCTGCGGGATTCCCACTGGATTCATTAGCTGCTCCTCCATCTGCTTGTCCAGTAAGGCTCCCGTTTCGCTCAAGTAGGCTTCGATCTTGCTCACTTCGCTGAACGTGTGCAGAAAGTCCGGATTCGTCAGGATTAACCGATTCAACACGATTGCCTCCATTTGTGTCATCGGGTGTTCCGTTAGCATCACTAGGACGTCCAGTGGTAACTCCTGAAGCACTTCCTCTGGTAGGGACGGTATTACTGTTGGTGCTGTCATTATTTTCTCCTTGTGTCTTTTGGACACCGAGTTGGTTTAGAAAAACTTTTGAGGGTTCCAATTCAGCCATGTGTGCATCGTCAGGGAATGCCGCGATTAACGCTTTCGCATTTAGCCCCGTTGAGTGCCTATACCACATCACTTTATCGGCATTAAACTTAAATCCAAGCCGTGCGAACTTGTCGCCCACTTCACTGTCTGGCGTACTATGGGTATTGAACGCAATGACGACTGTTCCCCCGACCTTTGGACGGAATACTCTGAGTTCTATTTGTGAACGCTTAAACGCTGGCCATTGCATTGTAATACCCTTACTTTATAGTGAATGTTGTCATTAACTTGGGGTGGCGTATTAGCCTGGGCCCATCTGACTGCTACCACCTTCTTGCTCAAAAGCAGCGGCAGCGGCTTCAATCATTTCATCACTGCCATTAATTAAGTTATCCATGTCGAAATCCTCTTCGGTGTAACTTGAAAAATCAGACGGTGGCGGGCCTTGGGTATAATCTTGAGTATAGTCCGGTGCTTGCTGTGCTGGCGGTTGCTGTTGAGCGGGTGCTTGTTGCTGGTACGCTTGCTGGGCCGGTGGTTGCTGTTGAGCGGGTACTTGTTGCTGGTGCGTTTGCTGGGCCGGTGGTTGCTGTAGAGCGGGTGCTTGAATTTGTATTGCCTTGCTTTCAGGTAAGCCATTTAGCGTGATCTGATCTTCAAAGGTTGCACTCACACTGTTAATAAACCAGCGATCTTTTACCTTGTTAAACCCAACAATAGTCGTTCTAAACCCGCTTGCCATTTTAGGAGCCAGCTCACCCGTTTCATTATTCACCATGTTAAAATCGGCTTTAAAAAACAAGTTGGATTGCCTATCGTAACTGGTTCCCGCAGCGGTATGGCCGGTAACAAACTGAATGCTTCCAGGCATCAACTCAAGACTTACTGACGGGTCATGTTTCATTGCTTGCGCGATGTGCATGATGGTCTTATTTTCGTGTACTTGGGCGACGACTTGCGCCTGAGTAGGGGTGTGATACAAGTCCCCTTCCTTGACGTTCTTGGCGGTAATGCTGAACACGGGCTCGTCTGAGCCGTCACGTATAAAAACCGAGTGATTGCCTAGGCCTTTAGCAGCCTCGCTTCCTTCCATTAGCATCTGTACGACCTTCGCTAAAAAGGCTTCTCCGCTAGCGGTCACTAGCTCTTTATCGGCCATCATATCCAGACGTGCGATCTTTTTCTTGGTTGTCACGCCGTAGCTGGTTGCGTCTCGTTCCGTAGGTGGGTGCGCTCTTGCAAGCACCTCAATCACGGCACGGTTAGTATCCATTGGGCTCTCTTTGAGCATTTCAACAAAGGTGCCCTCATGAAATCCGTTGGCAGCGGGTCTCAGACTGTCTATTCTAACCAAACCCCCTTCTAATACTTTATTATTGCCGTATTTTAGAGTAACAATATTGGTGCGCTGTTGCTCGGCATAATCGGTAGGGGCTTTGCCCATGATGATTTTTAGCGCTTCGCCCGTCTTAACGTCAGTGGCGAACAAGATTTGATCTTTAATCCCGCCCTGTTGATTAAGCTGAAACCCTGTCACCTTAACCAGTGCGTTGCGTACTTTGTTTGATGTGAAGGTTTTTTTTACTGCTTGCTGAAGTATTGACATGACGTGCCCCTGTTTTAAGTCATTGATAAAGTTGCTTCTTGCTGATTCACTACCTCTTCAAATGCCTCGGCTTTCGCTTTGGATTTTGAAGTGGCAAAGGAATACTTAGTTGCTTCAAAGAGTGTGTAATCTAACCCTGCACTCTTGAGCGCCCCTTTAATGCCTGGGACGGTTGGCGTTTTAATTTTGTATTGCTCAGTGTCTATGTCCGGCTTATAGCGCTGTAGCTCATGTATTAGCATGTTACTGTCGTATTTAGGGCCACTAGAGGCAATGTCTGCGCTTTCGACCCCTTCGGCAGCTAGGGCCAATAGAGCGGCGTCCTTGTCGAAGATTGAGCGAGAGGCAATATTAATCGGATGCTTATTAACAAAGGGTAATGTTTTAGTGTTCACCCCCTGTAGCAAGTTAGTAATTTTGGCATCTGTTTCTTCTAACCGCGCCGTGGTTATGCGCTGTAGGGCCATCATGTTAGTGGCATCCTGCATGAGCTTTTCAACCACCATCAAATTGTTTTCTGATAGCTGGAGTGACTTTTCAGGAATGAGCAGCTTGCCTTGCATAACATAATCATCCCAGCGCGTTTGGACTACGTTTTCACATAGGGCCATTAGCTTTTCATTAAGCGGGCAGTGATATATTTTTAGGGTGACTGAGGGCACTTTGTCTTTGGCGATCATATCGGCCCAAAATTCAAAGGTGGCCCTATCGTTGTCACGGTTGTCCGAGATAGCAGCCAACCCTTGCAGCATGGATTCTGGGGCATGGATACCGACTATAATGCCTTTATCAAAGGTCACACCGTTAGACTTCGCTATGGCCGCGTAGTGGTTGTTTTGAGCGAGGTAATCAAACGGCAATTGCTCGTAGGGTTCTTGAGAGGACTTGTAATCAACCAACACGGTTTTTGAGCAAATATAGAGTCCGTCATCAATGTTACCCAGCATGGGTTTTATGGTGAGGTGTGCGCCTGCGGCTTCAAAGGCCTCATCAAAACGTCTAGCGTTGGTTTTTTTAGTAAAGGCAGCTTGGGTAAGCGCCTCTATTGAAGTGCCTCGCTTGCATTGGGGTGTGGGGTTTGTGGGTAGCCTGTGTAAAAGCTTTTCTGCTACCACTTGATCTGCGGTTTTAAAAGAGGACCCTGGTGCGTTCGTGAACGAACCATGACGTTCGCGGAGCAATGCCCCGACTTCAGAGCCGCCAAAACCTGCCATTCTTCTTGCATGCCACTGTGGGTCTTCATTCAAGTAGGTTAGCTTTTTTAAAAAGCGGTCTATTTTGTCGTCATTTAAAAATGGCAACTGGGGTAGAGCGTACATCAAACTGATTGCTTTAGTGCTTTGCATGGCCATTCTCCTGTTTTAAATGGTCGCTCACATACTTATAAAATACTATAATTACTGGCTACTTGCAATAGCGCCGCAACATATTATTGTGCCGGTGTCTCCCTCACAGCATTAACAGACCAACCCATCTCTTTAAGCACTCGATCGGGGCAGTAGCCGCGAGACTCAGCCTCTTCCGTTACATTTTTATGCAAATAACGATAGAACGCCTGCTTTTCTTCTTTTGTTTTCAGACGCAATAGTTCATTTTTAATGATCAGTAGCATGTGACTTACTGTGCTTGTGAGTGTGCCTCCACCGAAGATTCGCGCGGTTGATTTTAGGCTTAATCCTACAATAGTACTCATCTTGTTACGGGTGAAGGCAGGGTCAATTTCACGTAACAATTCATACACTTCCTGCACAGTGGGTACCTCAGGTATGGGCGATAATTCTGGCCTCTCTAATAACATCCTTATCATTAAAGAGTGTTGAACCAGTAGCTCTCCTTGGCCTCGATGACTATTTTTTATCCACTGTGCAGACGAAAAACCAAACAACCATGAAACGGACGCAATGCGTTGACTTAATAGGTCTGATAACCTTTTTAACGCTTTACCGGACAATGCTTTTGCCATAATGATTCTCATTCGATGACTAGGTGACTAGGTGACTAGGTGACTAGGTGACTAGGTGACTAGGTGACTAGGTGACTAGGTGACTATAGGCTGTGCAAATATTTCACCCCATTCAATAAATATTATATACTCTTGTATATAAATATATATATCAACAAAAGAAATATAGTAACCTCCTATGCAAAGTTTGTTTTTTTACACCCCGTTTAGCGATTTAGACACCGCCGACACCGAACACATTGCCCGCAGTTGCGCCCTCTCGCTGCTTGGCTTGGAATCCCCCGCAGGTGCACTGTACACAGGATTGTATGGCGTTTCGGCCAACCGAAAGGCTTTCTCCTATATTGACGCTATCTACAAAGAGCAAGGCCAACGGTGCTGCGCTGTTTCAGTAGATTTCGATTTTGATGTATACCCGTTACTTTACACGAGCATTGAAGAACGCGGCTCCATTGTTGATATATTAATTAGTCAAGCCAACGTACTTAATACGCTACGCTTACGGCCCGACTTAAAAGCACAAGTGAAAGCACAATGGAACTCACTGGTGGCAACCTCCGTGCCTACCATTAAGCCTGTGCCCAC
>Ga0307994_1000827_pt1 | contig 20029 bp, 21 predicted proteins | sample EllFjometagen261_FD_203171 | JGI IMG/M metagenome (GOLD analysis project Ga0307994, IMG submission 203171) | Marine microbial communities from Ellis Fjord, Antarctic Ocean - #261 | ecosystem: Environmental > Aquatic > Marine > Unclassified | place: Southern Ocean | collected 2014-11-02 | reverse complement strand
GTTGCCACCCAGAAAGGACTCAAATGAGCGACGGCGGTAACACCGGCCTTTGGTCATCGAAGTTCGAGATCCCTGACAATCTCGAATTCCTGCAGTCTGGCCGCCTTTGGTGGCTGCTTGCGTTAGCCATCTTGTTCATCGCTTATATCGTCATGCAGTTCATCCGTAGAGGTGCCGCCGTGCGCTTTACGAACGTCAGCCTGCTCGACAAGATCGCACCCCAGCGCCCGAATTGGCGTCGACACGTCCCGGCGGTCTTCTTGTTGCTTGGACTTGCCGGAATGATCCTGGCCTATGCCGAGCCGGCGGCCGTCACCCAGGTTCCCAGCGAGCGGGCCACCATCATGCTTGCCATCGATACCAGCCTGTCTATGCAGGCCGAAGATGTCATTCCAAGTCGCATCGACGGCGCGAAAGAAGCGGCCGTCGCCTTTCTTGACGAGGTACCGGCCGAGATCAATATCGGTTTGGTGAGCTTCAACGGCATCGCCAATGTGCGCGTTCCGCCAACCACCAACCGGGCCGCAGTCCGCTCGGCTATCCAGGGTCTGGACCTGGGCGAAGCTACCGCGATCGGCGAAGCGATCTTCGCCAGCATCGACTCGCTCGAGGACTTCATCGTCGAGTTCGAGGGCGACGCCCCGCCAGCACGCATCGTGCTTATGAGCGACGGTGAAACAACTGTCGGACGCCCCGACGCCGCAGCGGTCGACCGTGCTCGACTCGCTGGCATCACTGTGTCGACCATCGCATTCGGCACCGACGGCGGCGTCATCGAAATCCCTGAAGATCCGCGACCCATCCCCGTGCCGGTGAACGAGGCCGCTCTGGCTGAAATCGCAGATGGCACCGGCGGCGACTTCTTCGAGGCAGCAACGACCGACGAGCTCACTGCTATCTACACCGACATCGGCTCTGCGGTTGCCACAGAAGAAGCCCGAGTCATGGTTGGCAGCTGGTTCGCAGGCCGGGCCATGCTCTTGATTCTGATCGCCGCTGGGTTCTCTCTCGCCCTGAGTAATCGCCTGCCTTAGCAGCGTTGCGCCGCTCCTAGCAGCGGCGCATGTCGGGACCGTCGATGGGTACGGTTCGGAAAGCCGCAGCGAAGCAAGGCTAAGCGCAGGTAGTGGCCAGAACCTGAACCAATGTCGCCATGGCACGAACCCAGCCGAATGGTGGCGCGGCGCCGTCATCGCCACGTCAGCGATCACAGCGCTGCGTTCGATGGTCGCAATCGGGTCAAAGTTCCCATCGAGACCAGCAGGCATGTGGCGAGTCGGACAGGCCAGAGGCAGCGCATGCCGCCAAGGCCGCACATCCGTTCTATTCTTGAGCCTATGACTACCGATCTTGAAGTGTCCCGCGATATCGCCGCATCGCCTGCCGACGTGTTTGCGGCCATTACTGACATCACTCGTATGGGCGAGTGGAGCCCCGAGTGCATTCGTGCCGAGTGGAACGAAGGTTTCTCTGCTGCCGCTGTCGACGCCATGTTCACCGGTCACAATCGCAACGGCGACAAGGAATGGTCGGTCGAGGCAAAGATCGTTGAGCTCGTCGACAATGAGCGGTTCTTCTTCGATTGCATCGTGCGTGACTTTGTCTTCTCAAAGTGGGGCTACAGCATCGAAGCGACCGACACCGGCTGTCGCATTACGGAGTATTCACAGGACCTGCGCCCAGAGTCCTCACATGAACGCAGCACCATGATCTCGGGCGTGAGCGATCGGGAAACCCACAACCGTGCCGGCATGGAAGCCACACTCGAACGCCTCGCCGCCGCCTTCGAATAATCTCTCTTCCTGGCTCAACGGCCGCCAGTAGTCTCATCACGTGAGCGAAGCAGATGCGATTGCAAGTTCGGAACGACCGGCGACTCGATCGTCGATCGCCGATGAGTTACGAGCGCTGGGCGTCGAAGCCGGCATGACGGTGATGGTGCACTCGTCGCTGTCTCGGCTCGGATTCGTGGTGGGCGGCGCCCAGGCAGTCGTTCAGGCGCTTCTCGATGTCGTCGGTCCGGCAGGCACGCTCATGATGCCTACCCACTCTGGCGCGCTCTGTGACCCTGTGAATTGGAAGAACCCACCGGTACCCGAGTCATGGTGGCAGACCATCCGCGATGAGATGCCGGCATTCGACCCGGCCGTCACCCCCTCGCGCGGTATGGGTGCAGTGGTCGAGTGTTTTCGATGTTTGCCCGGCGTGCAACGCAGCTATCACCCAACCGTGTCGGCGGCCGCAATCGGCCCGAATGCAGCGGCTCTAGTCCATACTCACGATCTCGAAGATCGGCTTGGTGACACCTCGCCCCAGGGAAAACTCTATGACCTCGACGGGCACATTCTGCTGCTCGGTGTGGACCACGGCAACAACACATCACTACACGTGGCCGAGGTCCGATCGGGCCAAATGAGCGTTGTCGCCGATGCTGCTCCAATCCTGGTCGATGGACAACGCCAGTGGGTCGAGCTCACCCATGTGGATGACGACGACGGAGACTTCTCTGCTCTTGGCGAAGCCTTCGCTACGACGGGCGCCGAATGCCAAGGACCGATTGGAACCGGCGTGGGCCGCCTTGTGCGAAGCCGTGACATCGTCGACTTCGGTGTCGAGTGGATGCAAGCCAACCGGGTGCGCCCCAGCTGAGTCCGAGCACTCGCTAGTCGTCTAGCGAGAAGGTCAGGTCACGGGCACTTGCCCAGACACACTCCAGCGCAGAAGAACGTCCGCCAACCAAGAGAGCTGATGGTTCCTGTCCCCATTGACCTGACAGATTCCTGTTGTGCCCTGCTTGTTGTGGCTGGTCCCGTAGGGCTTAGACCGCTGCGGCTTCTTCAGAAGGAGGAGCTTCGGTCACGTACTCGGACATGTCTGCACCTGGGCGCTCGCTGACCACCCGAGAGGTCTGGCCGCCCTTCATGCTGACGCCGTAGAGGCAATCGGCGGCTTCCATGGTGCGCTTCTGGTGGCTCACGATGATCAGCTGGGCTTCACTGCGGAACTCGGCGACGAGATCCAAGAAGCGATGCAAGTTGACATCGTCGAGGGCAGCCTCGACTTCGTCCATCACATAGAACGGTGACGGGCGGCTACGGAAGACGGCGAACAGGAAGGCAAGAGCCGTCAGCGACCGCTCGCCACCACTGAGTAGCGAGAGCTTACGAACGTTCTTTCCACCCGGACGGGCCTCGACTTCGATGCCCGTGTTCAAGATGTCATCGGGGGTGGTGAGCTTGAGTCGACCAGTACCGCCGGGGAAGAGTGTGCCGAACAGCAGTTCGAAGTTTGCCGCGACATCGGCGAACGCGGATGCAAAGACCTGCACGATCTCTTGATCGATCGCACGAATCACCTTGCCAAGTTCGCTGCGGGATTGCTTGACATCGTCGAGCTGACCTTGCAGGAACTCGTGACGCTCGCTGAGCGTTACAAACTCTTCGAGCGCCAGCGGGTTGATTGGTCCCATGATCCGCAGCTCACGCTCAAGCTCACCGGTGCGAGCGGCCGCAGTCATGCCTTCGGGTAGTGGCGGCGCTTCGGTTCGGATGGCTTGACCGATCTCGACGTCGAGATCGCGACGAAGCATCTCGATGGCACCCTCGAGCCGCACATTGATCTCAGCTTCTTCAATTTGGCGAGTGGACTGGCGTTCGCGCAGTTCGCGCAATGCAGCGTCTGTGCTCGACCGATCCCGGCGCGCTGCCTCGAGTCCGACCGCGATCTTGCGCACCTCATCGGTTTGGCGCTGACGTTGGGTGCGGAGTGAATCGATCCAGGTATCGAGCTCGGCTTCGCGACCAGATAGGTTCACTCGCAGGTCGTTGGCGATCGCCAAGCGTGCCTCGGGGGCCTCGTGCGACTCGGCACTATGTCGGCCCAGTCGCTGCTCGACGTCGGCCAACCGTTCGTTCAAGAAGTTGCGTCGGTCACTGATGGCCTTGGTACGAACCGAGATGTCGTTGCGCATCCCGCCGACGAGTTTGTTCTGCTCGTCGAGCATGCCCCGGTCGGTTTCCATCAGCTTGAGCTGTTCGTTCTGAACTTCTTCGTCGGCTTCGAGCTTGGCGATATGTGTCGTGAGCGCCTCGGTGCGCTCATCGTCGGCGGCCAGCCGGTCATCGATTTCGCTGAGGCGAGTGATAACCGAATCGAACTCGTTCTCGGACTTGCTGTTGTGACGCTGCAGTGCGGAGAGCTGCTCGCCGGCCCGCATCAATTCATCGTCGCACGCGTTCAACTCGCCTTGTACGGCCTTCTCGGCAGCAACAGCATCCTTGCGTTCGGCGCTAACCCCATGGAGCGTCGCCGTCTCGGCGACCATTGCGGCTTCTGCCTTTTCAGCCTCGATGGTTGCCTCGTCGAGAGCTGCACCGGTGGCAGCGAGACGCTCTGCACCCACTCGCCAGCCATCGGGCGAGAACGACGCGCCGTCGGTCGTGACGACGTGGGCTTCGCCATTACTGAGAGCCATTGAAACGGCTTGTTCCCAGTCGGTCACGACATCGACGTGAGCGATGGCTGCGTCGAGCAGGGTGTCGATGTCGCTGCTACGCCCGCGGACATGGTTGCGAAGCGAACGGCTCGACTTCGATGCGCCGGCCCGTCCAGTCAGGGGCAGCAAGACGCCACCTGTATCGGCCTCGGTAAGTGCCCGGGCCGCTATGCCCGCAACCTCGACGTCGCGTACAACAACGGCGTGGGCGGCGTCGCCAATTGCGGCAGCCAGCGCGGCTTCATAACCCTCGTCGATCTCGACTAAATCAAGAAGTGGCCCGAGTACGCCGTCGATGTCATCGAGCAGTTCTGCGCCGGAACGTGCCCGGATCTCGTCGAGGGCAAGGGTCAGCGCTTCGACACGGGCTTTCCATGTGGCTCGAGCTTCACGGCTGGTTTCGAGGGTTGCAGCGGCCTGTTCATGGCGTTCTGTAACAGCGACCCGGGTGGTTTCGACTTCTTCGAGCCGAGCGACCAGATCGGCTTCTCGCGCTTCGATCTGAGACAGTTTCTGCCGAATCTCGTCAGCTTCGGGGCCAGTGGCGCCCATCGACGTCTGTAGCTCTTCGCTGTTGGCCGAGAGCCGACTGCGTTCGGCTTCGAGGACCTGACGGTTGCGGGTGTGAGCCTGGAGTTCGCCGCGGACTCTGGCGGTCTCGTCGGCCACATTGTCGATGCCGTCGCCCCAGCTTTGATCAAAGTCTTGGCGCTTGGTGTCGAGTTCAGTCTCGGCCTGATCCACACGAGCGATCTCGGCGAGCAACAACGCCTCGCGTGCGTCAACGTCGGCGAGGTCCCGCTGGATCTGCTCGCGGTCGGCTTCAAGCGCGGAGATCACCGCTCCGTCGACCGTGGCTTGGCGGTCGCTATCGATGCTGCGAATACGTTCGACCAATACTGCATCGACACCGCGCAGTCGTTCACGGAGTGACTCGCAGCGAGACAGGACATCGCCGATGTCGTCGGCGCCAGCCTCAGCCAACTGGGCTTCGCCCGTCGTGACTTGCTCATCGAGCTTGGCCAGATTGGCCGTCAGTTCTTTCTGGCGGGTACCGAACTTCTTCTGCTCTTCGGTCGAGGTCTCGAGACGCGACCTCAGGTCAGCGATCTCGCGCCCGACGAGGTGCACCCGCAGGGTTATGAGCTCACCGATCAGATCGCCGTGGCGGCGCGCTGCGTCAGCCTGGCGTTCGAGCGGCTTGAGCTGACGGCGAACCTCGCGGAGCAAATCTTGCAGGCGGGTCAGGTTCGCTTCGGTCGACTCGAGACGACGTTCACTCTTCTCTTTGCGGCGTCGATACTTAAGGACACCAGCTGCTTCCTCGATAATCGAACGTCGATCTTCGGGGCGAGCATTAAGCACTGCATCGATCTGGCCCTGCGAGATGATGACATGTTGTTGGCGACCAACGCCGCTGTCGCTGAGCAGATCTTGGATATCGAGCAGGCGACACGGCACGCCATTGATCTCGTATTCGCTATCGCCAGTGCGAAACAGGCGACGGGTGATCGTTACTTCTTCGAACTCGATCGGCATGAGCCGGGCGCTGTTGTCGAGCGTGATCGAAACCTCGGCGCGACCGAGCGCCTTCATCTTGGTTGTGCCAGCGAAGATGACGTCGTCCATCTTCTGCGAGCGGACGGCGCTTGGGCGTTGAGCACCAAGCACCCAGGCGAGCGCGTCGACAACATTGGATTTACCGCTGCCATTGGGACCAACAACAACGGTGACGCCTGGCTCGAAATCGAGGCGCGTCGCTGACGCGAACGACTTAAAACCTTTGAGAGAAAGCGACTTCAGGAACACAACAGAACGACCCTAACGACCGAGCGAACCATGACAGCGGCATGCCAGACACTTCTTCGAAAATTCAGCGACCACACAGCGTCCCCACCAGCAACAAGAAACGGTGAACTGACCCGACTTCCACATCAAGCGAGGAGCCGCAGCGGAACGACCCAACCACGAGAACCTGCGTGTTGTACCGGAGGTTGTACGCACCGGACCATAAAAGCCCCCGGGACCGCCGAGCATTCAGCTCATCACAGGATGAGCGCAGCGAATCCGGACTGAACGCGGACCATAAAAGCCCCCGGGACCGCCGAGCATTCAGCTCATCACAGGATGAGCGCAGCGAATCCGGACTACCCTTAGACTTGGGACTGATCGCAGTAGTAGGTCCAGCGTCCAGCGAACTTGCTGCGCACCAGCGGCTGACGCGAGCGGGGGCTGAGCTCGCCGTGCTTACCGAACACGTGCAGATGATCCTGGAAGTTGCCGGCGTTGCCAGCAGGATCCACGAACGGAGCAGCATCGATTGTTGTACCGCGGTACTTCACGGCATCGTTCAACACGCTGACGACGGAACGAAAGAACCGGCGGACCTCTTGGGTATTCAGCGATGAGCCAGTGCGGTCATAACGCAGGCTGGCCTCGAACAGAATCTCGTCGCTGTAGATGTCGCCCAGGCCGACAATCACGGTGTCATCGCACAGAATTGTCTTGAGCTTGCCATCGAGGCGCAAGATTCTTCGGCCGAAGTCGGTCCATGCCATGGGCTTGGCCAGCGGGTCCATACCCATCTCGTCGATCTCGGGCACGGTGTCCACGACCGGCTGGTCTGCCGGCACGAGGAACACTTCGACCGTGTTCTTTGGGTCGATGAGGCGCAGCTGACCGGTTTGGGTGAACGTGATCGTAAAGACGGTGTCGTCTTCGACCTTGTCCTTATTGGCGTTGCGGCGCACCGATGTGGTCGGCGATAGAGCAAGCACCAAGAGGTCCTCGGAGTCCAGCGAGAACACAAGGTGAGTGCCTAGGCGAGCGAGCCCGGTGATCTTCACACCAGTCAGTGCGTTGGCAATCGTTGTTCGGTTGCCAGATCGCTTCACGACCTTGGCGACCGACACATCGACATCCTTGATCTTCTTGCCCACGAGATCCCGGTCAAGGTCTCGTCGAACGATTTCGGCTTCGGGTAGGAAGATCACGATTGGGGCCTTTGTGATGGTTGGTCAGTTCGTGCGGCTATCACAGCGCACACGTCTCGTTTTCGGTGACAGCCTTGGCCAGCGCAGCTTTCTTGAGAACGTCGACGGCTTGGCCAGCGGCAGCCTGTTCGGCTTCCTTTTTGGAGCTACCGGTTCCGGTACCCAAGACGTCGTCGCCGACACGAACCTGGGCGTCGAACACTCGCGCGTGGTCAGGGCCGGTGGCAGCAACGTCGTAGAAAGGCGCAATTTCGAATGTAGCCACAGCGAGTTCTTGGAGCCGGGTCTTGTGATCGAACCCACCAGGGCCATGACGAACCGCAGTGGTCACATGGTCGTCCCAAAGGCGAAGCACGAGAGTCATGGCAGCGTCTATGCCGCCATCGAGGTAGACGGCGCCAATCACAGCTTCGAGTGCATCAGCCAGAATCGACTGCTTGTCGGATCCGCCCGTGGCGCGTTCGCCGTTGCCCAGCCGAATCGCGTCGCCCAGATCTATTTGACGAGCAATCTCAGCAAGGGTGACCGAGTTGACCACGCCAGCGCGAAGCTTGGCGAGCTGACCTTCTGGGAGCTCGGGGTAATGCACAAAAATTTTGTCTGCGATGGCCAAACCGAGCACGGCATCGCCGAGGAACTCAAGGCGCTCGTTCGACTCGACATGACCGTTCTCGGCGCACCAAGAACGGTGAGATACCGCCAACTTCAACAGTTCGGGGTCAACGAATTGATAGCCGATCGCTGCCGGCAGAAGGCTGAAGCCGTCTTCAGAAGTCAGCTGTTTGCTCGGCGGTCGATGTAGTCGATGGCGTCGCGCACGGTGCGAAGGTCTTCAAGATCTTCGTCATCAATACGGAAACCAACGGTTCGCTCACTGAGTTCTTCTTCAATTGCTTCGACGAGTTCGATTAGCGCCAGTGAGTCTGCTTCGAGGTCGTCGCTGAAGCTGTCGCCTTCGTTGATGGCAGATGGCTCGATTTCTAGGATTTCAGCAAGACGCTCTCGTACGAGGGTCACAATTTCTGAACGATCCATGGGGCTCGAATTCATTAGGGTTTCGGCGGGCATGGCACCCCTCCTCTCGCTGCCTCCGGTGGGCACCGGAGCCGCCAGAGTATAGCTAATATTCTTCAAAAAGGTGCATGCGCGGCTGGGCGCGAACGCAAGCAGTAGGTTACACCCAACGGCCGCGCAGACTCTCTTTCGTAGCTGCCCGATTACGCGAAACACCCGTGAAAGGCACCACACGATGGCAAAAGTAACCATTTATCATAACCCTCATTGAGGTTCCTCGAAGAATGCCTTGGCGGTCGCCGAGGACCTAGGAATCCACCACGACATTGTTCTGTACATGAAAGAGCCACCTGACGAAGCTGCCCTGAACAAGATCGTGGCTGGCCTCGAAGACCCTGTCGAGGACCTGGTTCGCAAGGATTCAAAATTCAAAAAGCTCGAACTTAACCCTGACGACTACGTCGACAACCCCGATGCTGTCGTAGCACTTCTGGTCCAACACAAAGCCCTGTTGCAGCGGCCGGTTGTCGTCCACGGCAAAAGGGCCATAATTGGTCGCCCCAAGGACCGCATTGGCCCATTCATCCAAGGAAAATAGTAGCGGCAGCGCTACCTCGGCGCCCTACAAATAGTTCGAATTCGCCGCCGGTCGGAAATACCGGGGACTGATATCCTGTTGCACATGCCCAGGAGGCACACCACAACATGACAAGCCTGCAAACCCATACCCCCGCCGTAAACCTGCCTGAAGAAGACCGGGCAGCATTCGTCATCCGCGTCTACCAACACGTTCTGGCCGCCGTCGGAGCATTCGTCGCTATCGAAGCCTTGTTCTTCATGACCGGCGTTGCCGAAGGCATCTACAAGATCACCTGGGGAAGCGGTAGCGGCACCAGCTGGCTCCTCATGCTTGGCATCTTCATGGGTGGCCAATGGTTCGTTTCTCAAGCGGTCTCGGACCTCGATAACCCAAGTCGACAGTACGCCGGCCTGTTCGGTAGCTCTGCAATCTATGCGGTGTTGTTTGCTCCGTTCCTCTGGTACGTCTACAACGTGAAGGACAGCCCTAACACGGTGACGTCGGCCGCAATCGTCACCGTTATCGGTTTCGCTCTGCTGAGCTTCGTTGCCTTCACCACCCGCAAAGACCTGTCGTTCTTGCGTCCCCTCATAATGTGGGGCATGGGCGGCGCGATGCTTCTCATCGTTGCTTCACTGCTGTTCGGTTGGAACCTCGGCACCTGGTTCTCCGTTGCAATGGTCGCCCTATCGGGCGCTGCCATCCTCTATCAGACACAGAACATCATCCGTAACTTCCCTGCGAATGCCCATGTGGCCGCAGCGGTGCAGCTGTTCGGTTCGGTCATGACCATGTTCTGGTACATCTTGCGGATCTTCGCCTCACGCGACTAATCCCGATCATCGGGCAAGATCTATATCGAGCGCTCGATGGCTTCGATGATGCGGGCGTAACCGGTACAGCGGCAGAGATTGCCAGAAATTCCGATCTGGATCTCTTCGCGGGTCGGGTTCGGGTTGCGTTCCAGCAGCGCACACGCCGACATCAACATGCCCGGGGTGCAGAAGCCGCACTGCACGCCGCCAGCCTCGAGGATGTTGGCCTGCAGCGTATGCATCTTGTTATCGACCATGAGCCCTTCGACCGTGCGAATCTCGCGCCCTTGGGCTTGCACTGCCAGATAGGAGCATGAGTTCACCGGCTGGCCATCGAGCAGCACCATGCAGGCACCACATTCACAATCGTCGCAACCTTCTTTGGTGCCCGTGAGCCCAACGTCGTCGCGGATGACGCCGAGCAGGTTCCGCGTCATGTCGATCGCCAACGGATACTCAGTGCCGTTCACTCGTAGCTTGACGGCAACAACAGAGGCAGTCATGACGAGGCCCCAATTCCGAGCGTACGGTTGACAGGCACGGCGATCAGCTCACCGTTGGCCCGCCGGGCTGCGGCGTCGACAGCACGTCTGGCCATGACCCCGATGGTGTGTCGTCTGTAGGTATCGCTAGCTCGCAGGTCCGAGATCGGTCGCGCCTGTGTCGATGCGGCCTGGGCAACCAATGCCAAGGTTGCATCGTCGATTGGCCGCCCAGCGACGTCGAGTTCGACACTCATGATCGTCGGTCCCACCGCAGCGAGCGCCACGTTAAGGGCTGCGATCGTGCCATCAGCATTCAGTGTTATCGAGGCGGCTGCGCCAGCAACCGCTATCTCCATTGCGCGACGGTATTCGAGGCGCACGTATGCGCTAGAGGACCGTTCACCGGCGGGTGGCAAGAACACAGCGGTACACAACTCGCCGGCTGCCGCCGTGGTGGTACCTGGCCCAGACCACAACGCTGCGATTGGCAACTGTCGCTGACCGGACTGGGAGCGCAGCTCGACAGCCGCGTTCAGGACGAGCAGCGGGGCTCCGGTATCCATGGCCGGTGAGCCATTCATGATGTTGCCGCCCAGCGTCCCTACATTGCGGGTCGATGGGGATCCCACCAACGCAGAGGCATCGGCGAGTGCTGGATAGTGCTGCACAATTCTGGCGTCGGTCATGAGTTGTGCGTGGGTGACACCGGCGCCGATGGTGCAGCCGGTGTCGTCGAACTGCAACACCTTGAGCTCGCGGATGCGATCGATGGCAACCAGTTTTGAAGGAAGCGTGCCAGCTCCGTGGCGAGCACCCACGACCAGATCGGATCCACCTGCGACCGGGCGGGCGCCTTCGGCCAACGCCGTGACCGCATCTTCGATAGACCTGGCGATCAAAAAACTCATACGTTGCCTGCGGTCTCGGTCGATGCTGCCCACACACGTTCGGCCGTCATGGGTAGCTGGCGTACCGGGCGCCCAATGATCTGGGCGATGCCGTTGGCGATTGCTGCAGCGGTTGCCACATTGGGTGCCTCTGCAAGGCCTTTGGCGCCGCGTGGCCCAACTCCTTCTCCCCCAGGTTCGATGAAACATGTGCGTACGGTTGGGGCATCGGCGGCGGTCTGCAGTTTGTATTCCAGTAGACCTGGGTTCAGCTGGCGTCCAGACTCGTCGTAGGTGGTGCCTTCAGTTAGTGCCTGGCCAACACCCATCATGATCCCGCCTTCGATCTGGCCCAGGGCCCCCAACGGGTTCAGGATGGTGCCCGAGTCGTGAGCTGCACTGACATCGAGCACGCGGACTACACCGGTTTCGCGATCGACTCGGACGTGCGCTGCATGGCACGAGAACTGTGGTCCAGCCCATGCAGCTACGCCTTGATCGCCGACACAATTGGTTGCCAACTCGGGATAGGGCGCCGGGGTCTCGGAGCCAGTTGCTATGAGCAGCTGATCACCAGCAGCAATACCGGCGAGTTCAGTGATCGTGACTGACTTCGCTGGGGTACCAGCTACGTAAGCGCTCCCCCCTTCGAGCACGATGTCATCGGGCTCTGCCTCCAGGGACGCGGCTGCGAGCTCTCGGAGCTGCTGGGCGATGCGTTGCGAGGCACCCACGACCGCGCGGCCATTATTGATCAGAGTCTGCGAACCAGTGGCGCCGGTGTCGTAGGGACCTGCGGCGGTGTCTTGGTACACGATCTCAAAGTCGGTTGGTTCCATGCCCAGTTCTTGGGCCGCCAGGTAGCGCAGAGTCATCACTGCGCCAGTACCGCATTCTTGAGCGCCGGTCACGATCTGACCGCACCCATCATCGTCGATACGCACGATTGCGCCCGAAGCACCTGGGAAGCTCGGCCACCATCCAACAGCCACTCCGATTGCCTCGTCGGGTCCAAGTTCTGCCCGTGGCGTGGCGTTTTCGACCGCGGCGTCGATGCAACCCTGCAGACCAATTGCGTCGTACACCTGCCCGGCAGCGCCGGTATCACCTTCGGCTACACCGTTGAGTTTCCGGAAAGCAACCGGATCCATACCCAACGCCCTCGCGACCTCATCGGTGTGCGACTCTAGGGCCCAGCACGTTTGCGGAGCGGTCGGGGCTCGAACCGAGCCCGACGGCTGGCGGTTGGTGTAGATCAAGCTGGCCTCGATGTACACATGGTCAATCTTGTACGGACCTGCCGCATGCATCGCAGCAAGCTGGGGAAAAAATGCGGCGTCGGCCGCATAGGCGCCATTGTCGATGAGAAGCCGACCCTTACGCGCCGAAATCGTGCCATTGGAACGCACGCCGGTCGCTAGATCGATGATCATGCCTTCGCGCCGACGGTCTGGGGCCAGGAACTCTTCGCGTCGGGTGAATACGAGTTTCACTGGCCGCTTGGCCACCCGAGCCAACGCCGCTATATGCGCTTCGAAGTGGAACCCACACTTGCCACCAAAGCCGCCACCGAGGTGGGGAACGATAATGCGGACCTTATTCGTGGGCATGCCAAGTGTCTCGCACACGCCAGCGCGAGCGTCGAACGGAACCTGGGTGCTGGTCCAGATCGTAACCTTGTCTCCTTGCCACTGGGCCAGGATGGCTCGCGGTTCGATGGGGACCGCGTGGCTGGCGTCAGCCTCGTATCGACTGGTGATCACATGATCGGCTTCGGCAAAACCAGCTTCGATATCACCCTTGCTGATCGACGAGAACGAGCACACGTTGCGGTCTCGCACGGTGTCGCCAGTAACCGAGTAGCTCTGCCAGTCTTCGTGGACCAACGGCGAGTCAGGTGCCAAAGCGGCTTCCAAATCGGTTACTGATTCGAGCTCAACGTAACGCACCATGATGGCTGCCGCCGCTGCTTCAGCCTGTTCGGCCGTCATCGCAGCCACGGCCGCCAAGACTTCGCCTTCGAAGCGGATCGTGCCGTTGGCGAACAATGTGCGATCTGGGATGACTGGGCTGTAGCGCACGTGGGGCACATCGTCGGCAGTCAGCACAGCGACGACACCTGGCATCGTCGCAGCGAACGATGTGTCCACGCTAATCAACTTGGCGTGGGCAACCTCGGCGTACCGGAACGCAGCAAAGGCCATGCCCGTGAGCGACATGTCGGCGGCATACCGGCCGTCTCCTGTGACCTTGGCGGCGCCATCGGCGCGATCAAATCGTGGCAGTTCCTCGGGTACAACAGGTGCGACCATCGCACCTCAGCCTAGTTGCGCCGCCGATGCAACGAAAGCTTGCGTCGGTCTGGGTTCGGCTACTTGGTGCCGAGAGCTGCGGTGAGTTTGCCGACCAAATCAGTCTCGGCCAACTCATGGGCCGCGCGGACTGCATTCAGGATCGCTATTGCTGACGACGAACCATGGCTGATCATGCACACACCCTTGACACCAACGAGTGCAGCGCCACCCACCGATTCGGGATTGGCTCGTTCATAGAGCGGCGCCAATGCAGGAAGTAGCAGCGCTGCACCCTGTCGAGCTTCGTCAGAAGAGTCAAACGCTCCGAGCAGTGCGTCGATGATTGCCTGGGCGGCGCCTTCGAGCGACTTCAGTGCGACATTGCCGGTGAAACCATCGGTGACGATCACGTCGACGTTCCCGCCGAGCAGGTCGCGTCCTTCCACATTGCCGATGAAGTTGGCGCCGGTGGCTTCTTGCCATTCAGACTCGCTGAGCAGCGGATACGCGGCCTTGGTCAACGGGGAGCCTTTGCTGGCCTCTTCACCGTTCGAGAGCAGACCAACGCGGGGTACATCAATTCCGAAGCGAGCACGTGCGTACACGGTCCCCATACGAGCAAACAGCGCAAGCAGTTCAGGGGTGCAGTCGACGTTGGCCCCAGCGTCGATCAGGATGTTGGGCGTTCCGCCACCGAACATAGGTAGTGGTGTGGCAATCGCTGGCCGGCCAACACCCTTGATGCGTTTCATACGCAGGGTCGCCGCAGTCAGGGCAGCGCCAGTGTTGCCAGCCGAGACCATGCCCGAGGCACGACCGTCGCGCACAGCTTCTGCGGCGCGCACCAGGCTGGAGTCCTTCTTTGTGCGGACGCTCTTGGTCGGGTCCTCGTCCATAGCGATGACCTCGGACGCCGGAATAACCTCAAGTGAGGTTTCACCAATGGCTTCCGGTTGTCCAACGAGGACTACCGGAATACCTTCGTCAGCCGCTAGCTGCGCGCCAGCAACGATTTGTGCTGGGGCATGGTCGCCACCCATGGCATCGACCGCGATTGGGAGCATAAGTGGCTAGAGCTCTGGTCAGTCGACGTCGATGACCTGGCGGCCGCCATAGTGTCCACAGTGGCCACAGACCCGGTGCGGGACCTTGACCAGCCCACACTGCGGGCACATGCTGCGCGCTGGGGCCTGAAGCGACCAGTTTGAAGCCCGACGAGCGCGAGTTTTCGCCTTGGAGGTCTTCTTCTTTGGAACTGCCATGGGGCTCTCCCGGGTTTACGAACGACCCAGAAGACTACCCGCGGTAGACCCAATTCGGCTCTCAGATATTGACTTCTTTGCCGGATGCCCCAAAAAGGTAGCTACCGCAACCGAAATCGAGCTGCCAACGGCGTCGATATGCGGCTCAGACAGCGTTTTCGGCGCGTACCTAGCAAAGGCCTGTTACCCACAAAGGAACAAACCTGCCGTGACCGTGGACATGTACGGCTCAGACATGATCCAGAGCGCAGCGACGAATCCGGCACTACCCCTAGTTGTCGAATGTGATCTCAGACAATGCTGCCCAGCGGGGATCGGCTGGGGGCTCGGCATCAGAATCGGGTTCGACCTCGACGGTAGTCGGGAAGCGGCTCGGGTCCGGACCGGCGCAGTCTTCGCTGCACAAGGGGGCGATAGGCAAGTTGAGCAGAACAGTCTCGCGAACCATCGGCTCGAGGTCGACGTCGTTCTGTGCCAGCGGGTATGTTTCGCCTTCGATTGGTCGAAGCTGGAAAACCTCTCGCAGCTCTATGTGCGTCGAACCGTCCCGAACCTCGAGACAACGCCGGCACGGGCCGATCCAGTCGACCGTGATCGATCCTTGTGCAATTATCTCTTCGCCTGCGCCTTCGAGTTGCAAGCCGAGATGTAGCTCAGTGGCTCGCACCTCGGCGGTTTCGAGCACCACGCCGTCTGGTGGCGGAAGCGACAGATCAAACCGCTGCTGCTTTCCAGGCTGACGCTTGAGCGGCGTGATGTCGACGACAAGAGCCGACTTAGCCACGGGCTAATACCCCTGGTCTTGGGGCGGGAGCGGCGCTTGCATTGGATCACCCATGGGTGATGGCGGCTCGTCGAGTGGATGTACGGCTGGTGGCTGCTGAAGCTGCTCACCCAGTTCATCGAGCAGGTTGCCTTGCAATTTGGCCCGACCAGCGCCGACCTGCTGCAGCGTCCGTTGCAGCACGTTTTCAAAACTTCCAAGCTTCTGGTCGCAATAGTCCTCGGCTTCAAGCCGCAGTAGACGAGATTCGGCTTCGGCGGTCTCAAGAACCTTGCGAGCACGGGCCTCGGCGGCCTTAACTACCTGAGTTCGCTGCACCATCTGCTCGGCGCGGTTACGGGCCAAAGCAACGATCTCGTCGCCTTCTCGCCGCATCTTGGCGCGGAACTCTTCGCGTTCTTTAAGCAGCCACCGAGCGGAACGAAGTTCATCAGGCATGTTTCCCTGGATCTCATCGATCCGGGCAAGGACTTCGTCCTTGTTGATGGTGGAGCTGGCAGACAGAGGAAGCGGACGAGCTGACTCGATCACGTAGCGAAGCTCGGCTACAAGATCGGCAACACCAGGGGGCGCACCGGCTGCAGGAGCGGCGCCGTGTATGTCATCGAATGGGGTTGGATCAGTCACTACCGTCCATTTTGGCACGCAAACGTGCCAAAACCGGACCAGGGACCATGGAACTTACGTCACCATCGAGTCGAGCGATCTCGCGAATGTACTTCGAGGCGATAAACGAACTCGAACTCGTTGCCGGCAAGAACATGGTTTCGACCCCCGAAAGCTGTTTGTTTATCTGCGCTTGCTGAAGCTCGCTCTCGAAATCAGCGGCCGCTCGCAGGCCTTTAACGATGAAGTCAACCTGGTGCTCGTCGGCCAAGTTCACGACAAGACCAGTGTGCATCATGGGCCGAACATTCTTGAGACCATCGAAGACCTCGGTGATGAGTTCGAAACGTTCGGCCATGGTAAACACGCCGCTCCCCTTCCCAGGGTTGCCCACTACCGCGACGATGACCTCGTCGAAGACCTTGGCTGCCGTCTCGACGATCTCGATGTGTCCGTTGTGGATTGGATCGAAGGACCCCGGATAGAGCACTCGTGTCACGCGTTGGACTCCCTTGTCACCGCGCCGGCTTTCTCAGGACCCGAAATCGGGTCCGCTGACGATAGTCACCACGGTACTTCCATAGGTGCGCTCACGTACCATTTCCCACGGCTCAGCGATCTCGATCGGATTATTTGACTCGGCCACGATCAGGCCTGCCTGGGCGGTCGCCAGCAGAGCGTCCCACTCGTCGAAGCCATAGGGCGGATCTGCCACTACGACGTCGTGGTGGCCGGCCGTCACGATCCAGCGCATCGAATCGACGGCCACGACCGTCGCCTGCTCATCGAAGCCAAGAGTCTCGATGTTCTTTCGCAACGCAGCCAACGCGCCGCGGTCTCGCTCGACGAATGTCGCATGGGCAGCGCCGCGGCTCAAGGCTTCAAGGCCGAGCGCTCCGGTGCCGGCGAACAGATCGACGAACGAGGCGTCCTCGATCGCGTCAAGACTGAACAGGGCGTTGAAGGTCGCCTCGCGAACTCGGTCGGTCGTTGGTCGAGTCGTCAAGCCATCGGGGACGACTAGGCGTCGACCGCGTGCTGATCCAGCAACTATGCGCACCGCTCCAGTATGCCCGGCAGTTGCTGCCCATAGGTGCGGGCCGACAAGCTCCGCTGAGATCGCTGCCCGCCAGTAGAGTCGACCCATGGACGTGCCTGACGAGATTATCTGTGTCGAGTGCCAGGGCACCTGCTACCGGCTAACCCAACGGCCCGACGATGACCCGTTCCTGCCCGGCGACTTCGTGGCCTATCGCTGCCCCGACTGTGCGGAACGCTTCGACTTGGTCATGGAAGAAGACGATGATGATGATGATCAGTTGTTCTGACCGAAACTAGGAGCGTCGCTGCAGGGTTCTAAACGCGGCAGGGTTCTAATGCTGTGGGCGCCAGAAGCCGAGTAACGGCGGTGAGCCCTCGACGGTGAGCTCGCCTCTTTCGACGTATCCGTGCCGTTGGTAGAAGCCGTAGTTGCGCGGATTGCTCGACTCGAGGAACGTGGGAAGGCCGAGCGCGTCGGATTCGGCAAGCATGGCGCCAAGCACCTTGCTTCCAAGTCCTTGGCTTTGCCGATCGGGATGGGCGCCCAGGATCCCAAGATACCAATGAGATTCCTGCGGACGGTGTTCAGCCATGGCGGCGCTGAGCGTGCCTGTGATTGTGATGCGGTCACCCAGTTGTTTGGCAAACGCCGAGGTGAAAGGTTTTGCTTGGTCATCGCGAAGTTTCTCGTTCTCCGAAGATGATGACTCGCTCGGTGCCGTCCACAACGCAATCGCTCCTTCGTCTGCGATCGAGTGAATCACGTCGCCGGGCGTGCTTCTGGCGACGAGCACCCGGGCGAGCACGATCCCGGTCTCGATCGGAATGGTGCGTTCGGTGTCATAGATCCATTGCCAGATTGGATCGTCGGCGAACGATGCTGCAACGGTGTGGGCAACGGACTCACGGGCTTCTTGACCGACGCGACGGACCTCAGACATGGATGTCCCCGCGGACGGGAGCCCAGATGACTCTCGGTCGCAGCCTTTGCCATTTCGGCGGGACCAATCCAGCCAATGGGCACTTTTTGTTGAACCTCATGGCACCATCTTGGTGCATGGAAGAACCTGAACCAGCGTCCCCGTGGGCGCTTCAGCTCGCCGCCCGGGTCGAGAAGCTCAGCCCTCCGACCACAGCGGCCGTGTGTGCCGCTGCTGCGCTTGCCACAATCGCCTTGCTCGACGACGAGCGCGCACAGCCCGATGGCATCTGGTACACCTCGGTGCAGTCGTGGAATGGCGAACAGATCCGAAAGATTGTTCGACGCGCTCGGGCATCGGCCTGGGAGCGTGCCCAGTCTGTCGGTGGTGTGACGGCGCATCGTGACGGCGCCGAGGTACGAGCGTTCGTGCCATCCCCAATGGACCAGGCCCCACGCGAAGTGACCAAGTTGCAGATCCAGTCCACCGCACTAGACGAGGCCGAACCCATCAGCGCTCTGCCCGATCTTGCACCCTCGACCCTTGTCGTAGCGATCACCCCCCACTTTGCTATGAGCTGGGGAAAACAGGCGGCCCAGAGCGCCCACGCTGGACAGCGGGCATGGATGCATGCCGACCCGACGGTGCAAGCTGCTTGGGACCAGGCCGAGCGGCCACTTGTGGTGTTGCATCCTGATGCTGCGTTATGGGATGCGCTTGACGACGTTGCGACGACCCGCATCCACGATGGCGGCTTCACCGAGATCCCGCCGGGAACGAATAGCTCGATAGCCTGGTTCACAGTCTGACAACAGGCGGCCTTGGCTCGTACTCCGTCCCGGATTACGACTACGTCAGCCTGAAAAAGGCGCAGCCTGAGAACTAGCTCAGTCTGAGATCACACCGAACGTGCGCAGTACCTGGCGGGCTTCTTCGGGACCTTTGGTTCTCCCAATGGATTTCGCTGGTGTTACTCGGCAACGCCGTGATCACATTGTTTGGCACGCCCTGAACAACGTGCACGGCTCCCGGATACAGGCCCTGGGGGAACGCAACGAAACGTTCGATAAACGCTTCGACTGTTCCCTCGAGTTTGAGCTCGCCCAAGATTCCCGCGGCGAAATGTTCGACGCTGGATTGGCCACGTTCGAACTGTTGCACCGCCTCGCTCAAGATCCAGGTGTTCCAGATCTTGATCGGATTCAGCGCTGAAGGTCCGGGTACGTTCTCAAGCGAGTCGAGTTGCACGATGACCCCACCCATATCGAACAACACCGCCCTGATATCGCTCATGGCCACGATCTTAGAGACCGAATGCAGCCTTCGCCGCGGGATAGCACAGCGACTGACGCCTACGATGTCTCATGACTGTTCTCGAAGACTTCTCATTGACTGGCCTGCGAGCTGTAGCGACTGGCGGGGGCAACGGCATAGGCCAAGGAATCACGTTGTGTCTGACCAAAGCAGGCGCCGACGTTATGGTCAGCGCCCGAACCCAGAGCGACCTAGACGTTGTCACAGCAGAGACCACGGCACCTGACATCGACGCTATGGCCACACCGCCGATGTCACCGCACCTGGGCAGCTTGATGCGTATTCCGCTTGGGCGAATCGGGGCCGAGCGTGACATCGGTGGCGCCGTTGTCTTCCCGGCACCACCAGCCGCATCCTGGATTACTGGTCAGGTGTTGCTTGTGACCGGTGGCCGATGACCGAGCGGGTGCTGCCCCCTGACGTTCTCGCTACGCGGGCCACGCCCTCGTTCACCGACAAGACCGTTCCCGCCGCGCTGCGCAAGGCCCATCACACAACCGTTTGGGCGGAACTTGTCGTCGAGCAGGGCGCGGTGTTGT
>Ga0307994_1000826_pt1 | contig 20063 bp, 18 predicted proteins | sample EllFjometagen261_FD_203171 | JGI IMG/M metagenome (GOLD analysis project Ga0307994, IMG submission 203171) | Marine microbial communities from Ellis Fjord, Antarctic Ocean - #261 | ecosystem: Environmental > Aquatic > Marine > Unclassified | place: Southern Ocean | collected 2014-11-02 | reverse complement strand
ACCCAAAATCGAGTGAAAACATTGTTATAACAATAAATAGAGCAGGTCTAATTCATATGCGAATTAGCCTGCTATTTATAATGATATTTGTAATTTTCTCTCCCAAAACGGAACCCCTTAGAAAAATCGGGAGGTGTGCTTGGCACCTCCCGATTTCTTTGTTTTTATCGATTCAACAGGCTGCCCACATAGCGCAGTAATTCATTGGCGGATGTTGAGTTGTAGCCATGTTCATCGATGAGGCGGGCAACCACTTCGTTGACTTTCTTCAGCTGCTGTTCGTCTGGCGTTTTCGATGATGTCGTGATTTTCACAACGTCCTTCAAGTCAGCGAATAGCTTCTTCTGAATGGCTTCTCTCAAGCGATCATGTGAATTGTAGTCAAATCGCTTTCCTTTACGGGCATAGGCAGAGATACGGATAAGGATTTCTTCACGGAATGCTTTCTTCGCATTTTCTGAAATACCGATTTGTTCTTCAATGGAGCGCATAAGCTTTTCATCCGGATTAATTTCTTCACCGGTTAATGGGTCATGAAGCTTTGCCTTATTGCAGTAAGCTTCAACGTTATCAAGATAGTTATCCATAAGCGTTTTCGCAGACTCTTCATATGAGTACACGAAGGCTTTTTGAACTTCTTTCTTGGCGATATCATCATATTCCTTGCGGGCGAGGGAGATAAAGTTCAAATACTTATCACGAAGTTCATTCGTAATTGATGGATGTTGATCCAGTCCTTCTTTCAATGCCCGAAGAACGTCTAAAGCGTTAATGGTCGGAATCTCTTTTCGAATGATCGTAGACGAGATCCGGTTAATGACATAACGCGGATCGATTCCGCTCATTCCTTCATCCTGGTATTCCTTCTTCATTTCATCCACATCTGCGGAGTTAAAACCTTCGACATTTTCACCGTCATATAAGCGCATTTTCTTGATTAAATCAATATCACCGCGCTTTGGTTCCTTCAATCGGGTCATAATGGTGAACATCGCCGCTACCCGTAACGTATGGGGAGCCACGTGAACGTTCGACACATCACTTTCGTTGATCATTTTCTCATATATTTTCTCTTCCTGGGTGACCTTCAGGTTGTATGGAACCGGCATGACGATAATACGTGAGTGTAAAGCTTCATTCTTTTTATTTGAAATGAAGGATCGGTACTCAGTTTCATTCGTATGGGCTACAATCAGCTCATCAGCCGAAATCAGTGCAAACCGCCCTGCCTTGAAGTTTCCTTCCTGAGTAAGGGATAATAAGTGCCATAAGAACTTCTCATCACACTTCAGCATTTCCTGGAATTCCATCAATCCACGGTTCGCTTTATTTAATTCACCGTCAAATCGGTAAGCCCGTGGATCTGATTCAGAACCAAATTCGGCAATCGTGGAGAAGTCGATGCTTCCTGTTAAATCGGCAATATCCTGTGACTTTGGATCAGAGGGACTGAACGTACCAATTCCGACACGTTTATCTTCAGAGAAAAAGACTCTTTCGACCTGAACGTCTTCTATGCGGCCATGATATTCTTTCTCCACACGCATAGTATTTAACGGAGAGAGATTTCCTTCAATGCGAATGCCATACTCGTTGTAAAAATCTTCGCGTAAATGTTGAGGAATCAAATGCAATGGATCTTCGTGCATCGGGCAGCCTTTGATTGAAAAGACGCCTCCTCTTTCAGTCCGGGAATATTGCTCCAACCCGCGTTTTAGCATGGAAACAAGGGTTGATTTCCCTCCACTGACCGGCCCCATCAGTAACAAGATCCTCTTCCTGACATCTAATCGCTTCGCAGCAGGATGAAAGTATTCTTCAACGAGTCTTTCCAGCGCCTCTTCTAAGCCAAATAATTGATTGCTGAAGAATTTATACTTTCTTTTCCCCTCGACCTCTTCAACTCCGGCATCCTTGATCATATTAAAGACTCTTGAATGAGCGGATTGCCCAACCCAAGGCTTCTCTTTCAGCAGGTCTAAATACTGAGCAAACGTCCCTTCCCATTTCAGTTTCTCTTCTTCTTCTCGGTAATGTTCGATTTTTTTTAAAATATCCATAAGGACCTCCCCCTGTCGCTTAATGAGAGACGATTAATATACTCTATGCGCTTGTTCACCTGAACATGTTAACAAGATATATATATTACAGACAAAGGTTCAGTATTCACTATAAACAGTAGGATGAGCCTTTTAGAATAAAATGGTTTCATTACCATTTCGTCAAGCTGTCACAAATCAACAAAAAATTAACCGATTTCATTCACATCAAATTAAAAATAGGCTATACTAAAGACAGACTGTGGAATAAGTGAAACTGGGAGGTTACCAAACATGGGTACTATAATGATTATAGGTGTATCTTTAGCGTTCTTAGTAGCGATTTTCACTGCTGGATATGATGATAAACCGGGTTCAAACTAATCCATAAAAACCGAAAAAGAACTGACCTTACCAAGGTCAGTTCTTTTTCATTTGACTAGATTATTCCTGAGAATCCTATCTCTTGTTAAAGCCTTTTTTCTCCACAAATTCCTTCATATACATCCTTTTCTTACCGGACAGCATGTTGGCCATTTGCTTGGTCCAGCGATCTGATCGTTTGCCGGCCGTTCGTGCATGATAATAGGAAGAAATGGTTGCATCATAACGATCGAGTTCCTTTTTCATGGATTCTTCATCACTTTGGTAGGAATCCTCATGGTAAATGGCTTCCATAGGCAACCTCGGCTTCACATCAGAATTTCCTTCAGGGAAGCCGACTGCCAAACCGAATAAAGGAATGACCCGATCAGGAAGTTCCAGCAGTTCACTCACTGATTCCAGATCATTTCGGATTCCCCCAATATAGCAAATGCCCATTCCCATCGATTCTGCGGCAAGAGACGCATTTTGGGCCGCCAGTGACGCATCAATTAATGCCACCATGAATTTCTCCGTGCTTTCAAGTGTTGGAATCACATCTGCACTTTCCCACTCACCGATTTTCTCATGGCGATACAAATCGGCACAGAATACAAAGAAATGGCCATTTTCTTCTACATATGATTGTGGACCTGCAAGCTCGGCCAACTTCTTCTTTTTAGCAGGATCCTTCACCCCGATGATTGTATATGCTTGAATATAACTGGACGTACTCGCAGCCTGGGCACTCGAGACAATTGTCCGGATTTGCTCCTCTGTTAATGGCTCATTCTTGAAATGACGAATGGACCGATGCTTAAGAATCGTTTCAATGGTTTCGTTCATTATGTACTCTCCCCTTCACATTCTTTCCCTTAGTATAATCCAAATAAAAAAAGGAATGAAAATCATATGATTCCCATTCCTCGTTTTTTATAAAAGACCCGGATAATTTCTTTGTCTTAATGCTTCATAAATCAAGATCGCCGCTGTATTGGAAAGGTTCAATGAACGGACGTTTTCGTTCATTGGAATGCGCAGGGCACGATCTAAGTTATTTTGGATGATGTCATCCGGCAGTCCGGATGTTTCCCTGCCAAAAATAAAGAAGTAATCCTTCTCTTCCACACTGTAATCAAAGTCAGTGTGAGGGATCTTTCCGTATTTTGTTAAGTAGAAAAATTCTCCGCCGTCATTTTTCTCGAAGAACTCTTCAATTGAATCATAGTATACAATGTTTACAAACTGCCAATAATCAAGGCCTGCCCGCTTTAACATTTTATCATCTGTTGAGAACCCGAGTGGACGAATCAAGTGCAGAGTTGTATCCGTTGCTGCACACGTTCTCGCAATATTCCCTGTATTAGCAGGGATTTCTGGTTGATATAATACAACATGTACTCCCATGTTCCTGTCACCTCATTCATAAAACTCTAAGTGACATTATACCATTTCCTCCCCATAGAACAAGACTTAGCCGTCATCTACTATTGTAAAAAATCTATATTTGATATGGGGTGTATACGCAGTCGAGTCCTCATACTTCCAGTATCGCATTCTGCTGTTGAACGTATGGGCATTCACGAGAGGCTCCCCTGCAGCATCTTTCCCCGTCACGATCGTAGTATGGTCAAAGCGCCCATCCCCTTCGAAGTCATAGCAAATGACATCTCCAAGCTTTAACTCTTTCGCATCATTCACCTGTCTTCCCCTTAACCCGGCCGTCGAGTTCGGGATATACCATCTCATGGAATTCGCCACCGTCCAGCTATAGCTCCAGTTCTGATTTCTCATCCACCAGCCCTTCCCCTTCGCCGGATACCCCCGCATGGGAGCATCCCCTGCATGAAGGCACTGTGAAATATAATTCGTACAATCATTCTCAAACTTCTTAAACGCAGGGTTGTAGCTGTTCCACCACCGTTCAGCATATTGCACCGCACTCAGACGATCATAATGATACGCCGCTCTAGCCTCTTTCTCGTCGAAGGTTGAACTCTCCTCACGTACGACATTCTCTTCATATTGAATCGGAATCTCGGCGTCTTCATAAATTTTATCCTTATAAAAGGATGCATGTCTATTCTCTACTTCTTCTTCTAAATAAAGAAGATCGCCATGCTTAATAAGATATTTATAGTGAACATCATATAAAATGGTTTGTGTTTCATTTCGATGAGGTATCATGCTTTGGATTTTTCCTGCTGCATCCACCTTTACAATTTCCGCATTTCGCTGAAGACAAGACTCTTTCTTTCTTTTCACTTTGTCACTGTGATAGTCTGACTGACTGCGAGATGTATATTCATCAATCACATGTTGGACCTTTTCCATTAACACCTTTCTGATCATTGTCTTCCCTCCTCCCTAATTGTTATGCGGGGAAGAGACTGTTCAAAACAAAAAAGGATAAACTCACATCGATTTGTGAGTTTATCCTTTTGGGCTATTTGCTTATTAGGTTAAGACCCTTTTGAATTTCGTTTAGTACATCGTCATCCGTTTCTACTGACTGTTGTTTCAGTAATGCCAGTTGTGCTTCTTCACCGCCGATTTTGCCCAGGGCCCAGGCAGAGGTCCCGCGAATGACGGGCCTCACATCTTTTTTCATCACATCAACCAGATCGTCAATGGCTGTTGTATCCTTATAATGGGCGAGTGCGATGATCGCGTTTCGCTGAATCGGCTTCTTGCCTCTCCATGAACCGGATACATGACCGTACTTTTCTTTGAACTCACGGTTACTGATTGTTAAAAGCGGCTTTAATAGCGGCTTTGCGATTTCTGGATCCGGCTCCATCTCTTCGTGAAAATGAAAGTCCATCCCTTTATTTTCAGGACATACGGTCTGGCAGGTATCACATCCATATAGACGGTTCCCAAGCTTTACCCGGTACTCATCCGCAAGAAAGCCCTTTGTTTGCGTCAAAAAGGCAATGCATTTCTGGGCATCCAACTGACCGCCTTCGATAAGAGCTCCCGTTGGACAGACATCCACGCATTTATTGCATGTACCACATTGGTCCTGCATCGGTGTATCAGGGGCAAACGGAAGGTTTGTCACCATTTCCCCGAGATACACATAGGACCCGAACTCAGGCGTGATAATCGAGCAGTTCTTTCCGCTCCAGCCAATGCCTGCCCGCTCCGCCACCGCACGATCTACGAGTTCACCTGTATCCACCATTGATTTGAAACGTGCTTGAGGAACTCTTGATACGATATATTCTTCCAGCTTTGAAAGACGATCCCGAAGCACATGGTGATAATCCGTCCCCCATGATGCCCGGCAAAAGATCCCCCGTCTTTCTCCCCGTTTACTTTGTGGAGCATTCTTCATCTTGGAAGGATAGGCAAGAGCAATGGCAATAATCGATTTGGGACTATCGAAGATTAATGAAGGATCGACCCGTTTCTCAATGTCTTTCTCCTCAAAACCGGATTGATACCCAAGCATTTCCTGACGGATGAGCCGGTTCTTCATTTCCGAAAATGCACCTGCCGTCGTAAAGCCGATCTTATCAATCCCGATTTCCTTACTATAATCGATGATATCCTGTTTTAACTGATCCATATCCAATGCCCTTTCCTCCCTTCTATCTATAAAATATATTTACGTCTGCTTACGTGAAATGGCAACGTGTATTATGATAAACTATTTTAAAACAAATGTGGAGGGAAAATAAGTGGAAATCACGATCGATTCATCCATAACGTCCAAAATCCCCGGTTTTAAAGTGGGATTCATTCAATACCATCATATCGAAGTCGGCGCTTCTCCTCAAATGCTGAAAGGCAGACTTCAGCTGTTCCAGGAATCCATCTTCTTTGATCTTCACGATAAAAATGTGACGGAAATAGTAGGGATTGCCGCGTGGCGGGACATCTTCAAAAAAACGGGAAAAGACCCGAATCGCTACCGTCATTCTGCCGAAGCCCTTTTTCGCCGGGTTAAAAAACAGAACTACCTGACTACCATTAACTCTAGTATCGATCTCAACAACTTCTTCTCCCTTCAATACGAAGTGCCCATCGGCATTTACGACTGTGCAGGGCTCAAGGGGGATAGCATCGAGTTAAAGGTCGGGAAAACAGGACAAACCTACATAGGCCTAAACGGCCGGGAAAACTCCCTGGAAAACCTGATCGTCGCCTGTGACGGGGACGGACCTTTCGGAAGTCCATTCGTTGACTCAGACCGTGCACCCGTCGGCGAAGAAACAAAAAATGCCGTGCAGATCATCTTTCTGAATCCTTCCCTTTCTATAGAAGAAAGCGGGAAACTGACGAAATCGTTAATGGATATGTTCATCGGGATTCATGGTGGAGAGGGATCGTTTGAAGTGGTTGGTGGATAGAAGTTTGTGCAGGATCCCTGGTTGGTGGGATCCTGTTTTTTATAGAAAATTTTGTACGAGAACCATAGCTAATCTTAAGAAATTTCAGCAGATCTCATTGAGACTGGCTTATTCCTTAAATGAATGGGAGTATCCACCCCGATTTCGACTGTGGCCGGAGTCAATCCGGCCGAAATTCACGATAATCCGGCCGTTTCTTCCGATAATCCAGCCGTTTTTGCAATTAATTCAGCCGATTGACATTAACTGCAAATTAAACCCTGCTTATTTGAGGCTAACACAATCACGGCGCTCCACAAAAAAAGAGAGCCCAATGGACTCCCTTCTTACCAAGCTATACCCACCACATATCCGATGGCTGCTCTTCAATCAAGATCGACTTCAAATTCTTCACGGCGCGTCCGAAGCCTTCTTCTATCGACATGATCGGATCCTCATGCTCGATGCTTACCACATAATCATATCCGAATGTGCGCAGTGCACTCATCATATCCGACCACTCCTGAAGACTGTGTCCACAACCCACTGAACGGAATGACCACGCTCTCGTTTGGATGCTTCCGTATGGCTGCATATCCGTCAGACCGTACATGTTGACGTTGTCTTGGTCGATATACGTATCTTTCGCATGGAAATGATGTATCGCATTTTCCTTACCCAGGATTTTAATCGCGGCAACCGGATCGATTCCTTGCCACCACAGGTGACTGGGATCCAGGTTGGCACCGATCGCGTCACATGTTTCTTCACGAAGCTTCAATAACGTATACGGAGTATGAACAAGGAAACCTCCGTGCAGCTCGAGACCGATTTTCACGTTATGATCCTCTGCAAGATGACCCATTTTTTTCCAATAAGGAATCAACTTCTCTTCCCATTGCCATTTAAGAATATCCCCATATTCATTCGGCCAAGGGGATACAGGCCAGTTCGGATGCTTTGCTCCTTCATGATCGCCTGCTGTTCCTGAGAAGCAGTTCACCACAGGTACGTTCATCAGCCCGGCAAGCTTGATCGTTTTCTGAAGTGCTACATGGGATTCCTCCGCGAATGCTGCATCTGGCGAGATCGGATTTCCGTGACAGCTGAAGGCACTGATTTCCAAGCCCCTTGATGTTACTTTCTCTAAGTATTCGTTTCTCTTTTCTTCGCTTTCTAAAAGGGCGTCCAGGTCACAGTGAGCATTTCCGGGATATCCTCCCGTGCCGATTTCGACTGCGTGAAGCCCGGATTCTTTTACATAATCAAGCATTTCATCAAGATTTTTTTGTGAAAATAATACAGTAAATACGCCTAGTTTCATTTGTGCTTCCTCCTATTTCAATCGGATGCTATGTCCGGTTTCACTGCTTTTGTAGATTGCATCAATGATTTGAGACACTTGCATAGCTTCCTGGGGCTTCACAACCAGCTCTTCTAAACCGAGACAGCTGTTGATAAAGTTCCGGGCTTGTGGAAGACCCGGGTCATCTTCACCGGGAACCCAATCCGCTTCACTATTCAGAAGCATGCCGTGTTTCATTTGGTTCATCTGGAACGGGAATAGATCGATTCCCCCCGTTTCCCCTGAGATGCTCATGCTTTCTTCATCACTCTTGACGTTTGCGGACCAAGACGTTTCGAAGATCATGGATGCACCGTTATCGAACTTGATATAAGCCGTAACATGGTCGTCGACTTCAAATTTCTCTTTATCAAAGTCTCCCCACTGATTCACTTGATCTGGCATTCTACTAAGCTTGTTATAGGTCGTCCCTGTTACTTCAACAGGTGCCGGGTTCCCAAGAAGCCATAGGGATAGATCCAGAAAGTGACATCCGTAGTCGATCAGGCTGCCACCGCCTTGCAACTCCTTGTTGGTAAATACTCCCCAGCCAGGTACTTTGCGACGGCGGATCGCTCTTGCCCTTGCGACCATTGGTTCGCCAATTTCATCTTCCATGATCACTCGCTTCGCAGCACGTGAGTCCTTCATAAAACGATAATGATAAGCGATAGCCAGAAACTTCCCTGACTCTTCCGCAGCTTCGATCATCCGTTCACATTCTTCAGGAGTCATGGCCATCGGTTTCTCACAAAACACATGGAGACCCGCTTTGAGCGCGGCAATCGTAATTTCCGTATGAAATTTATTCGGAGTACAAATTGTCACAGCATCCACAAGCCCGAACATGTCCCGATAATCACTGAACACGTTCGGAATATTAAAGGTTTCTGCCACGGTTTGAGCAGTGACAGGATTGATATCACTGATTGCTTCAATGGATACAGAATCTGATAGTTTAATAAATGTAGGGATGTGACGCGTTTGGGCAATGCCCCCAACGCCGATCACTCCCATCCGAAGTTTGGTCATTGATGCATTCACCTCTATAGCTTTACGATTCGTTTTGTTTCACTTGATTCCAGAGCAGACAAAACAACCTCAAGAGATTTCTTTCCTTCTTCACCCGGTACAGGAGGCTCTGCATTATGAAGGATACTGTGAACAAATTGATCGATCACACGGGAGTTCGTCTGGCCGCCATCGTCATTTGTTTGAATGCCGCCAAGCTCATACTTCACTACTTCCCCGGTTACATATTGAACAATTAGGGAGTTGACTGGATCATCCTCTAAGCGAAGAATCGCTTTCTCTCCATAAATAATCGTAGAGTTGTCTTCTTTAGATACATAAGACCAGCTTGCAGCCAGGGTACCGATTGTACCGCTTTCAGTTTTCAATACACAAACAGCCGTATCATCCACATCTGCATTTTCCTTTGCACTAGTTTCAACAAATGCGCCGACTTCGGCAAATTCTTCCCCTAAGATGTAACGAAGGAGATCGGTTTTGTGTACACCAAGGTCTCCCATGGCCCCAATGAACGCTTCATCCTTTTTAAAGAACCAGCTGTCCTTCCCGTCAGCACTCCAGCCTTCAGGTCCACCGTGACCAAATGCAGAACGGAAGCTGTAGATTTTACCAACTTCACCACTTTCAATCAGCTGTTTCGCTTTTTGGTGAGAAGGGACAAAACGCTGGTTATGGGCAATCATCAATTTTTTACCGTTTTTAGCAGCGGCATCAATCATGCTTTGAGCTTCTTCACTTGAAGTGGCCATCGGCTTTTCACATAATACATGCTTTCCTGCGTTTAGAGCATCGATGGAAATCGGTGCATGCAGGTAGTTCGGTGTACACACACTCACAGCTTCCACTTCAGCGTTCGCCAATAGCTCTTTATGATTGGTATACGCTTTCGCTCCCACTGCATCGGCTACTTTCCATGCTCGTTCTTCCACGATGTCACACACCGCTACCACTTCTACGCTTTCATTGTTTGCATATTCCGGCAGATGACGATGCTGTGCGATGCTTCCACACCCGATAACCCCAATTTTTAATTTACTCATGATTTTTCCTCCTCTTGTTCCTTAGTTAGATCCTTTGATTTCTTCTAACGGCTGTGCGTTTCCGTATACCGGTCTTGCATGATCTACAGGGGATGCCCATTTCACTGCATTGACGATGACCTTCTGAACGTCTTCATTGTAATACGTTGGATACGTTTCATGTCCTGGACGGAAATAGAATACTTTTCCGTTACCACGCTGATACGTACACCCGCTTCTAAACACTTCCCCACCTTCGAACCAGCTCACCATCACAAGCTGATCAGGAGCCGGAATGTCAAAATGCTCTCCATACATTTCTTCCTTTTCAAGTTCGATGTATTCACCCAGGCCGGATGTAATCGGATGACTTGGGTCGACTATCCAGATGCGTTCTTTCTCATCAGCTTCCCGCCATTTCAGGTCACAGGAAGTACCCATCAATGTTTTGAAGATTTTAGAGAAATGACCTGAATGAAGGACGATTAATCCCATTCCATCAAGGACACGCTGTTTCACTCTTTCAACTACTTCGTCTTTCACCTCATCATGGGCGATATGTCCCCACCAAACCAATACGTCTGTACCATCTAATACTTCCTTTGTTAGTCCGTGGTCACCCTCATCTAATGTAGCCGTTTTCACATTGAATGATGCTTCTCCCAGGAAGGAGGCAATGGCACCATGAATTCCTTCAGGGTACACCTCTCTCACTTTCGGATTCTTCTGCTCATGACGATTTTCATTCCATACTGTAACGTTCAACATTGTAAAACCTCCAAGTTAAGTGTTTGATTGTAAATGCCGGTATTCATTTGGTGTCATACCGACGTGCTTTTTAAATACTTTACTGAAATACTTCTCATTCCCAAACCCTACACCATATGCAACTTCATAGATTTTCAAATAAGGATTTTCAAGCAGTTTCTTTGCTTTTTCCATCCGGATATTCGTAACGTAATCCGTGATGGTAGATCCATGATCCTGTTTGAACTTACGTGAAATATATTCCCTGCTTAAGTAAAAACGATCGGCAATGTCCTGTAGATTGATGTCTTCTTGATAGTGCTGCTGAAGATATTCTTCAATCTGCTGCATATTGTTCTTTTCCCGCTGATACTTTGCCTTTAGAAGGGTTTGAATTAATTCACTGAACTCTTTCGCCTTTTCCTCTTTAAATTTCCTGAACGAAAACGAGCCGTCCTCATTCCAATAATCCTGACCCCGATAGAATGGTTCTGGATGCTGAATCTCATACTCTTTCAACCAATTATTCCGTAATAACTCAAATTGATTTTCCCACATCTGGAGCTGCTCAAGTGACAGTGCATTCTCCGTTCCCATCTGTGAAAATATCCTCTCTAACTGGGACTGTACCTGATCACCGCTTCCTGTACGAATTGCCCATTTCAACTCATTGGAGTGATCCAATAGGTGCAGCAGGGGTCTCTGCTTCATATCTTTATGGGTGACGATTTTCTTTTGATCAAGCAGGGAATGCTTAAGATAAACTTGTAAAGCAGATTCATACGCTTCATTTATTTTCTTAGACTTCTGCCCAATTGCAATGATTGTAAAGAGTTTACTATATTGATAGATCAATGAGTAGATTTCCTCTAACAGATACGTCACACTTTTATCATTCCAGAAGAGAATCACAAGCTCTTCTTCTTTGTTCCCATTCCGGAAGCAAACTCCATCATTTTGCTTTCGCAGCAATTCATTGCAAATATTGCTAAGGGTAAAAAAGGCAAGGTCTCGGTCTCCTTGAAAGAGTTTCTCCACAATCGGTTTGATGGGGATGAGTGCAACGGTCTTTGCAAGCTTTGTAATGGAAATCCCAAACTCCTGTTCAACCTTTTCTACCATCTCTGTGGTAATGCTTTCCTTCGCACAGAGACTTGAGAATAACCGATCCCAATAGAGGGGCTTTACCTCATTCATCACTCGATTTTCCTCTACTTGGGATTTTCTTGATTGAGCCTGTTCATTCCACTCTTTTACCGCTTTATCCAGTGTTTCATTTAACACATCCGGTTCAATCGGCTTCAGAATATAATCAAAGCTTTTATAATAGATCGCGTTTCTCATATACTCGAAATCATCATACCCGCTTACAACGATGGTTTTACTTTTAAGGTCAGAGGCATGAAGCCATTTTAAAAGGGTGATGCCATCCCGCTTCGGCATCCTCATATCAGTGAAAATGATTTCCGGCCGGTGCTCTGTGATCAATTCGATGGCTTGGTCTCCATCTTCCGCCTCCAGAATGGTATGGATTCCATGCTTGTCCCATTCCGCTAATAAAAGTAACCCCTCACGCACATGCTTTTCGTCGTCAATGATGATTGCTTTCATTTGCTTCACCTTCCATTCTTATTGGCAGCCTCATGGTGACCATAAAGCCTCCATCATCATGATTTTCAAGCTGTAAAGTGGCCTTGTGGTCATAGTAGAGCTTTAAACGGACATATACATTCTTCAGTCCGATATTGGTCTCATCCCCCGTTTTATTCCAGGCATCTGCCTTGAAATGTTCCCCTATTTCCCGAAGTCTGCTTTCGGTTACTCCGACTCCATTATCACCGACAATCATCACCAGTTCTCCCTGATCCTGAAAGCAGGATAACCAGATACGTCCTACCCCGTCCCGGATATCGAAGCCGTGTTTGAAGTAGTTTTCAATGAGAGGCTGAAGGATCATCTTCGGTACCGGGATCTCCCTCACCGCTTCTTCTACATCTACACTGTAATCCAGATTTTCACCGAAACGCTCTTTTTGTAAAAGAAGATAGGCGTTCGTGTAATTGATTTCCTTGCTTAATGGAACCATATCCTCCTCCATATTCATCCCGTACCTCATTATTTTGGAAAGGTGGGTGATCAGAGAATAGATTTGCGGAACCTTGTTCTTCAAAGCAATCGTTCCAATGGATTGCAGGGCATTATAGAGAAAATGCGGATTGATTTGAGACTGGAGGACCTTTAATTGATTCGTCTTGTTCTCGAGCTCCAGCTTGTACTCACGGTTGATCAGATGATTGATCCGTTCGATCATTTGCTGAAACCGGAAGCCGAGGATCCCGATTTCATCGGAACCGAACGATTCAGACTGTACCTTCATATTCCCTTTTTCAACCTGTTGGATATTTTGAAGCAGAATGCGTATGGGTGACGTGATTTTAAAAGAAACAAATAAGGTCGCCAGCACCACAAGGGATAGTCCAAGAACTCCAAACAGAATATTAATCTTCGCGACACTAAATGCGCTTTCATAAAGATTCACGTAAGGAACCCTTTTCACTAACAACCAACCGCCAGCCGAAGCGGGTAGCTGGTCGTACATCATCACCCCGTTGAAGGAACCCTCTTTCCACTCTAGCGTACCTGATACATCTTTCGATTCCATTATCCTCTTAATCCACTTCTGGTTGCTGCCATCGTCCGAAACATCCCGGTCCGAGCTATAAATCATTTCCCCTTCGGAAGAAAGAAGGTAGAATTCTTCTGACTTAGCGTTATACAGGTTTCTGCTCAAATCGATGATCTTGTCAGGAGAAACCTCCAATGAAATATAAGCAAGCACCTCATCACCGGGAACGTTTCGGAATGCCCGGTGAATCGTGACAATATCCTTCGACCGGTTAATATTCTTTTCTTCCTGACTATGGGTTGGTTCAATATACATGTTATAAGGGCTGCGCTCTGCATTTCTGAAGGATTCCCATTGCGAATCCCTTACCTTATTGGAAAAAACAACGGTAGAGCGCTTTGTTGCCGAGATGACGCGGTCACCATCTGCGAAGGAAATACGTACCCCGTTAATTGTATCACCCGTGTAGAGAATCGTTTGCACAACATTCTTTACAATGCCGATCGTCAAGTAATTATTCTCTTTACCGGGTGATCTCATGAAGTTAATAAAATCAGGATTATTATAGAGTGATAGAGTTAACCCGTTAAGCTCATTAATATAGCTCTCCAGATTCACCTTTCCCTGATAAAGAAGATTGCTGCTCTCCTCCACCACCTGCTCCTCTATGGAATCCTTCGTATACAAATATGTAATAATAATCGAACTGCCAAACGGCACAATCGTCGTAATCATCAACAACACAATCAACTTATTCCGGATGCTGGTCTTTAACATGAGGGACGGACCTCCCAGGTCTCACTTATACACTAGTATAAAGTCTTTTTCCCTGCTCTTGGAAGTGTTTTTTCGAAATATTTCTATTAAACTTATAAAATAGAAAGCATGCCCTAAACAGACATGCTTTCTAGTATTCGATTTACTTCAAGTTATCCCATGTTTGCTGGAATCGCTCAAGTACAGTATCATAATCAATTTTCCCTGCGGCATATTCCTGGATCGTTGCAGCGAATTCCTTATTCGCTCCATCCGGCCATTTGAACCAAGTCCAAGGAATCGTCTTCTCTTCTTTAGAGTAGTCAAGGATAGACTGACCCAAGTCTCCAAGACCATTTGGCTCGATGTTATCGAATGCCGGGATGAATGCAAACTCTTCCGTGATATAACGCTTACCAGTTTCAGATGAAACCATCCATTCCAAGAATGTTTTCGCTTCTTCAAGATGCTCGGAGTTCTTGTTTAATACCCAGTTATTCGGTACACCTACAGGAAGGCGATCAGCACTATCATCATTGCTGATAGGAATTGGAAGGAAGCCCATGTTGATTTCAGGATTGATCTCAGTGATCATGTTTTCAGTCCAGTTCCCTTGTTGCAGCATCGCCGTTTCACCAGAAGCAAAAAGCGTTACTTGTGTATTGTAATCCGTCGTTAACGGATTATCATTTGCATACTTAAGCTCAGCATCTAAAACTTCTTTGAACTGCTTGAACTTTTCGTTTCCTACAATCTTCTCAGAACCATCATAAAGTCCGGCGATGAACGCATCCGGATCTTCCTGCTGAGCAAAAGGAATGTTAAGTAAATGTTGACCAATTACCCACCACTCGCCATAACCCGCTGAGAAAGGCGTGATTTTCTTCGCTTCAAGCTTCTTTGCAGCGTCTTTTAACTCATCAATCGTTGCAGGCGGCTCAGTGATCCCCGCTTCTTCAAATAAATCTTTATTGTATACAAATCCGTAACCTTCAAGGTTAACCGGCATACCATAAAGCTTGCCGTCTTCATCAGTCATCGGAACTTTACCGATTGGAAGAACATGTTCAACCCATGGCTCACCAGAAAGATCCGCTAACTTCTCTTTCCAAAGCTCTAATTCTTTAAAACCACCGTTGTTGAAAATGTCCGGCTCTTCACCAGAAGCAAATTTCGCTTTCAAAGCTGCACCGTAATCGGCACCTCCACCAACTGTTTCAAGCTTAATCTTAATGTTTGGATGCTCAGCTTCGAACTCATTGATCATTTCTTGAAGCTGATCAGCAATTTCAACCTTGAACTGGAAGAAATTAAGGGTTACTACATCGTCACCTGATCCAGACTCTCCACCTGATTTGCTTGTAGTGTCTTTAGAAGAACAGCCAGCAATAATTCCAAATACTAAAACCAAAGACATACAAAGTAAAAGTATACGTTTCATAAATGGATTGACCTCCCTGATATAAATTATTTTATATAAATTTCTGTATCAATGATAGACCATCTCGACAGAAACTTTATATCTACTTAATTGACCCTGAAGCAATACCTTTGATGATATGCTTCTGTAAAAATAAGAAGAAAATGATAATCGGTGTAATGCCAAGCACCAACGCTGCAAGACCCATATCCCATTGCTTCGTATACTGAGCGAAGAACGAACTCGCTGCGAGTGGAATCGTACGCAGTTCCGCATCCTGTAATACAAGAAGTGGAAGCAGATAGTCATTCCAAATCCATAAGGTGTTCAGAATGATCACGGTCACTGTTATCGGCTTAAGCAATGGGAATACAATTCTCCAGAACACACCAAACTGACTGCATCCATCAATCATAGCGGATTCTTCAATCTCAATCGGAACGGTTTTCACGAACCCATGGTACAAGAACAGAGAAAGTGGGACCCCAAATCCGAAGTACATAATAATCAAACCTGGAATGCTATTCGTAAGACCTAGAGTTCCTCCAACCTTCATAAGAGGAATCATCACCGTCTGGAACGGAATGACCATGGCTGACACAAAGATGACAAATAAGATTTTGCTGAACTTCCCTGGCGTACGTACCATTTTCCACGCCGCCATGGAGCTGATGATCACTAATCCAATGTTGCTGAATACCGTGATGACCAAGGAGTTCCAGAATGCACGGGGGAAGTTGATGATCTCCCACACCTTAGCATAGTTAGAAAACATAAATTCCTTAGGCCACGCCGCCGCATCAATCAAGATTGCAGCGAATGGTTTCACCGAGTTGACCAGTACAAAATAGAAAGGGATAAGGAAAATGAGCCCGATGACAATCCCGATGATCTCTAATACAAATGTTCTCTTCGTATAGCGATTGCCCATTACGCCTGAACCTCCTTCTTCTTCGTCACCATCACCTGAATCGTCGTAAACACTGCCACTACCACAAAGAACAGAATCGACTTCGCTGTTCCCAGGCCATAACGGTTGTTTTGGAACGCTTCTTGATAAATATTGATCGCTACAGATTGCGTAGAATTGAATGGTCCCCCGCCTGTTAACGAGATATTTAAATCGAATATCTTAAAGGCCATTGAAATCGTCAAGAAGAAACAAATCGTGAATGCCGGTAGAATCAATGGAATGATAATCTTCGTCAACAATGTCCAGTTTGATGCCCCATCTATCCTCGCTGCTTCCAAAAGTGAATTGTCCACCCCTTGCAATGCCGCAACATAGATGACCATCATATAACCACTGATCTGCCATGCAAACACGATGACAATCCCCCAGAATGCCGTCGTCTCATCACCAAGCCAGGGCATTTTAAAGAATCCGATATCCGTCATATTCCCGAGTGATGCAAATCCTTTCACAAAGATGAACTGCCAGATGAATCCGAGTAGCAGTCCACCGATCACGTTCGGAATAAAAAACACTGTCCGTAAAATATTACGGGTTTTCAATGCCGCGTTTAACAGTAACGCAAATCCAAAACCTATTAAGTTACTAATAATCACAGCCGCAAACATAAACTTCGTCGTAAACATAAAAGAATTAAAGAACGTCTTATCATCCGTAAAGATCTTCTTATAATTCTCAAACCCAACCCACTCAACAACCGAGCTGACACCATTCCATGAAGTAAAGGAATAATACACTCCCATCAAGAATGGAAGAATCTGAATTACTAAGAAAAATAAAAGTGCCGGTCCAACAAAGGCAGCATACGTCAGCAAGCTCTTATACTTAAACTTCTTCTTCGTCACTGCTTTCATTTGTACGTCTGGGCTTACTGGTCCAGTCTGAATCTTTGGTTCCACCCGTATCACCACCCTAACTGTGTAATCGCTTTCTTTCATTATAATGGCAGCGCTTTCTTTAATAGGGGAACTCAATTGACTAAGAAGGTGCAAAATTTTGACTAGATGGGTTTGGTTGGGGGTGGTGGCGGGTAAATGAAAAGGTTGGGTTTCTTTCGTGTGGTTAGGTGAACGTAGGGTGCAATGCGTTTTTGAAAATAAAATGCTGGAATTGAAAATAAAAATGGAGATTTTGAAAATAAAATCGTGGAATTGAAAATAAATGGCCCAGTTTTGAAAATATATTGGTCTTAATCGAAAGCAAATGGACCTAAGTCGATTAGATAAACGTCAATAATGTTGAAAATGATGCTAAATAGATGACTTTTCATAATTAAATAATAAAAAAGACTCCCTCTAATGAGAAAGTCTATCGTATGTAAGTTGGAGCGGGTGAAGGGAATCGAACCCTCATCATCAGCTTGGAAGGCTGAGGTTTTACCACTAAACTACACCCGCGTATGGTACCGGTGGCCGGGATCGAACCGGCACTCCAGAGGAACACGATTTTGAGTCGTGCGCGTCTGCCAATTCCGCCACACCGGCATTACATTTGGAGGCGGCAACCGGATTTGAACCGGTGATCAGGGTTTTGCAGACCCATGCCTTACCACTTGGCTATGCCGCCTTAATATTGGAGCGGAAGACGGGATTCGAACCCGCGACCCCCACCTTGGCAAGGTGGTGTTCTACCACTGAACTACTTCCGCACTACTGGGCTAGCTGGATTCGAACCAACGCATGTCGCAGTCAAAGTGCGATGCCTTACCGCTTGGCTATAGCCCACTGATAGTATATGTCACGGAAATGAAAATGTGACTTTTATGGGGCGACTGATGGGAATCGAACCCACGAATGCCTGAACCACAATCAGGTGCGTTAACCACTTCGCCACAATCGCCATAATGAAATTGGCAGGGGTAGTAGGAATCGAACCCACACCAAAGGTTTTGGAGACCTTCGTTCTACCTTTAAACTATACCCCTAAAATAAATGGTGGAGGGGGGCAGATTCGAACTGCCGAACCCGAAGGAGCGGATTTACAGTCCGCCGCGTTTAGCCACTTCGCTACCCCTCCACATATTAAATCACTCGAGTGGTGCCGGCAAGAGGACTTGAACCCCCAACCTACTGATTACAAGTCAGTTGCTCTACCAGTTGAGCTACACCGGCATCAAGAATAGTGATAAATGGTGGCTCAGGACGGAATCGAACCGCCGACACATGGATTTTCAGTCCATTGCTCTACCAACTGAGCTACTGAGCCACTATGTAAAAATAAAAAATGGCGGTCCGGACGGGACTCGAACCCGCGACCTCCTGCGTGACAGGCAGGCATTCTAACCAACTGAACTACCGGACCAAAGCTTTTTGCGTTAGCAAAATAGGTTTCATTACCTTGACGACAGTCAAAATAACTATCCATGCGTGACTCATCAAGGATTATTCTATCCTAAGTCAAAAATGGTATTGCGGGGACAGGATTTGAACCTGCGACCTTCGGGTTATGAGCCCGACGAGCTACCGAACTGCTCCACCCCGCGACGATATAAGTGTAACTTAACACTTGTAGATTAAAGAGATTATTTCACTCCGCTTTCGCTTTGTAAAAAATCATGAAGGTTTATTTTGCTTTCGCAAAAAAACTTGGTGGAGGATGACGGGATCGAACCGCCGACCCTCTGCTTGTAAGGCAGATGCTCTCCCAGCTGAGCTAATCCTCCAATATAATGATTGTATTGTTTTCACTTTCGAATAAAAAGTGTTGGTGACCCATACGGGATTCGAACCCGTGTTACCGCCGTGAAAGGGCGGTGTCTTAACCGCTTGACCAATGGGCCTTGATAAGAAGAAATGTTATGGCGGAGAGCAAGGGATTTGAACCCTTGAGACAGCATTAACCGCCTACACGATTTCCAATCGTGCTCCTTCGGCCACTCGGACAGCTCTCCATATGATGGCTCCGCAGGCAAGATTCGAACTTGCGACCGATCGGTTAACAGCCGATAGCTCTACCACTGAGCTACTGCGGAACGATATGCCTGGCGACGTCCTACTCTCACAGGGGGAGATCCCCCAACTACCATCGGCGCTGAAGAGCTTAACTTCCGTGTTCGGCATGGGAACGGGTGTGACCTCTTCGCCATAGTCACCAGACTATTTCTTGTCTCTTTTTTAAGGACAAGTACTATTATATCGCGTAGATATATTTTTTCAAGGTTTTTTTATATTTTCATATAAAATTTATTCCCTGAAAACTAGATAAAGAATTGATGTCAAGAAAGCCGAATATCGACCAATTGTTGCATCTACTTCTTCAAGTAGATACCATTCTAGCTCTGGCGGCTAGAGACTCGAGGTCATTTCAGTTCAATCAGCTGAGGGTAAAAGGCACCCTCTTCTGATTGCCCAGAAATGCTTGTCGTCTCTGTTCAAGCCGCCTCCGCTTTATAGTGTGGTTAAGTCCT
>Ga0307994_1000821_pt1 | contig 20134 bp, 5 predicted proteins | sample EllFjometagen261_FD_203171 | JGI IMG/M metagenome (GOLD analysis project Ga0307994, IMG submission 203171) | Marine microbial communities from Ellis Fjord, Antarctic Ocean - #261 | ecosystem: Environmental > Aquatic > Marine > Unclassified | place: Southern Ocean | collected 2014-11-02 | reverse complement strand
TCTACAACATCGCTGATGACTCTGTAAGCTTAATGCTAGACTACAAAACCATCATTTGCGGCATCCCCACCTGGGACTATGGCGAACTCCAAGCTGATTGGGAAGATATCTGGGAAGAGATAGACGCTTTAGACTTAGCTGGCATGCAAATGGCTTTTTTTGGATGTGGCGACCAAATTGGTTATCCTGAATGGTACCAAGACGCTATGGGGCTATTACATGACAAATGCCTTGGCCTTGGAGCCACTGCTATTGGCTACTGGCCAACCATCGGCTACCAATACGAAACATCTAAAGCGGCTACTGCTGATGGCAGCCAATTTATAGGCTTAGCTGTTGATGAAGACAGTCAGCATGAGCTCACCGACCAGCGCGTTAATGCGTGGTGCCAGCAACTATTAGAAGAAATAAATGAGGGCTGATCATGGACGCTAATGGACCCTTATCAGGCTATCGAGTCATCGAACTAGGCCAATTGCTTGCAGGCCCTTTTGCTGGCTGCATGCTGGGTTACTTTGGTGCTGAAGTCATCAAAATTGAATCTCCAAATGGTGGCGACCCCATCCGCAATTGGCGTCAAATGAAAGATGGCACCTCCCTGTGGTGGTATTCATTAGCTAGAAATAAAAAATCAGTCACCATAGACCTAAAAACCAAGGCCGGCATTGCGATAGTTAAACAATTGATTGATTCTGCCGACATTGTGATCGAAAACTTTCGCCCAGGGGTGGTAGAAAATTGGGGTATTGGACCTGATGAATTCAAACAATCTAACCCTAAACTCGTTTATGCTCGCATCTCCGGTTATGGCCAAACAGGCCCCTACGCCAGCAAACCAGGCTTCGCCTCTGTGTGTGAAGGCATTAGTGGTTTTCGTTACGTCAATGGTCACCCACAACAAGCGCCCGTAAGGCCAAACCTAAGTATTGGTGACACTATTTCTGGCATTCATGCCGCACTAGGTATTTGTTTAGCGTTGCTCGAACAAAAAAATAGCGGCACAGGCCAAGTGGTGGATGTCGCCTTGTACGAATCCATGTTTAATTTAATGGAAGCAGTGATTCCCGAATACGATGGCGCCAATGTCATTCGACAACCTTCTGGCAGCACTGTTACTGGCATTGTCCCTACCAACACTTACCGCTGTTTAGACGGCAAGTACGTGGTCATCGGTGGCAATGGCGATTCAATATTTCAACGATTAATGGCGGCTGCGGGCTACCCAGAAATGGCCCGAGACCCTGCCCTGTCATCCAATTCAGGCCGAGTAGAGCATGAAGCTAAAATTGACCAGGCTCTGTCTTCTTGGTGCGCAGAAAATGACTCCAGCAGCATTCTTCACATCCTTGATATAAACAAGGTGCCGGGCGGGCCTATTTATAACGTTGAAGACATGGTCAATGATGAACATTTTAATGCCCGAGGGTTATTTGAAAACGTCCAGATCAACGGTGAAGCATTAAAGATTCCAGCCATTTTACCAAAACTCAACAAAACCCCTGGATCAACACGCTGGCCTGGCCCAGAGCTAGGCAGCCACAATCATCACGTATTGAGTGAAATATTGGGATTATCCGCAGTAGATTTAGCGCAGCTTGCCGAAGATGGCGTTATACAAAAACCAACCTAACGCCATTAACTGCAGTCCTAACGCCCATAACCAAGCGGTAGCATATGCTGTTTGTGGGTAGATGCCAGCTGCATCTGAAGGCCATAAGTTAATCACTATACCTAGCCCCCACTGGCAGAAAAAAGCCACAACAAAGACACACAGGTTTAAGCTGGTATTAGTACGTCCTACTAAGTTTTTAGGGACTGATTGAGACAAATAAGCGTACATAAGTACCCCAGAAGTACCAAAAAACCCACTCAAACCCCACCATAAATGATGCCATTCACTCCATTCGTGGATAATCACCCACTGGCTGAACATATACACTAGCATGCCTGAAACACTCACCACATAAGCGCTTACACCAAAGCGCTGTAAACTCGCTGCAAGCCAGCCCAAAACCACAAACCCAGCTGTCATAGCAACAGCCATGGTGAGAATAATTTGTGCCGCCTCAGTGTTAGATAATGCCAAATAATCTCGCAACCAATATCCCGACCACAAGCCAACAAAAGCACCAAAAACACCTTGGGTTGCTACCGATAGAGGGGCCATTTGATAGAAGCTAGGGCTTTTAACCACATGCCATAGTTCTACTAATTGCTGCTTCAAATTCTGTCCCTTTGAGCTGATTTCGTACTTAGGCACCAGGCTATAAACCAACACACTAGCCAAAACAGAGGCCACTGCCATGCCCTGAAACAACAGCCTCCAATCACCCCAGGTTAAGAACCACTGCACCGGGGTTGACGCCGAAATCACACCTAGCCCACCAGCCATCAATTGTAGACCATTCACTAAAGGTAGCTTTTCCGAGGGTAAAAGGTTGGCGTAGGCGGTAAAGGCCGCCATTAAGCAGGCAGACACACCAATGCCAATAAGCCCACGCCCTATTAATAATCCCACAGCAGAATCTGCGGAAGCAAATACTAGTGAGCCTAATGCCGCCACTAACAACAAAGCCGCACTAACCTTGCGGCTCTCGTAACGGTCTAGCAATAACCCTAAAGGCAACTGGCATAATGCAAAGGTTAATAAATAAGCACTACTAACCAAACCCATTTGGTTAGCGTTTAAGCCAAATTCTTGCACTAAATCAGGTGCGATCGCCACGTTAACAACGCGATATAAAAACGAAAGGAAGTAACCAAAAGCGAAGGGCAAAAACAATTTAAACAACATAGACCTACCTCTAGCAAAGACGCTTACACACTGCGCATACCCAGATTTCTAATAAAAATAAAAAAGCCCCTGAGGTCAGAGGCTTTTAATGTAACATTTATTGAAACTCATCAGGCTTCTATTAAAACGGAATATCGTCGTCAAAACCATCATCAAAACCACCCGCTTGTTGCTGTGGTTGCTGCTGGGCTGGCGGTTGTTGTTGAGCTGGGGGCTGCTGATAAGACTGTTGCTGTTGTGGACGACCCTGTGGCGCCTGCTGAGTGTAGTTTTGCTGCTGACCTTGACCACCTTGATTAGGCGCAAAACCACCTGCATTACCACCTGCATTACCACCCTCTTGAGCACCGCCTTGACGGCTATCCAACATTTGCATTTCAGAGGCCACTATTTCAGTGCTGTAGCGCTTTACGCCATCCTGCTCCCACTGACGTGTGCGCAAAGAGCCTTCAACATAAACCTTTGAACCTTTGCGTACATATTCGCTAGCAATTTCAGCCAAGCGGTTAAAAAACACCACCCGGTGCCATTCTGTGCGCTCTTGGGGCTGGCCTGTCTGCTTATCTTTCCACGATTCCGATGTCGCTATGCTCAGATTTGTTACTGCACCACCACTGGGCATGTATTTTGTTTCTGGGTCACCGCCCACGTTACCTACTAATATGACTTTATTGACGCCTCGTGCCATGATCTTCTCCTGCTGTATGAATATTGAGTTGCTGTATGTGTTAGCACACTAAAAGTGTCCAATTATCTTAAATTGGGTGAAAATTATAGGCCTTATACGCAAACTATTCAAAGCCTAAACTGCTTATTTTACAGCCGGCTGCAGGGACCGTTTTTAAATGCTGTTATAGGGCAGAGGTTATGCCTATAATGGCTGGTTTGGCCCTTAGCGGATTGATCCATGGACACTATAATAGTACGCGGCGCGCGCACGCATAATTTAAAGAACATCGACATCGATATTCCGCGCGACAAACTGGTGGTAATTACCGGGCTTTCTGGCTCTGGAAAATCCTCTTTGGCGTTCGATACCCTCTATGCAGAAGGCCAAAGGCGTTATGTAGAATCCTTGTCGACTTATGCTAGACAGTTCTTATCGATCATGGAAAAACCCGACATCGATCACATTGAAGGCCTTTCACCAGCTATTTCTATCGAGCAAAAATCCACGTCACACAACCCACGCTCAACCGTAGGCACCATCACTGAGATCTACGATTACTTGCGGTTGTTATTTGCCCGCGCTGGTGAACCTCGCTGCCCAGATCATGACCTTCCACTCGCCGCGCAAACCGTGAGCCAAATGGTGGATCAGGTATTAGCCCAAGACGCCGATCAGCGCTTAATGCTCCTTGCTCCAGTAGTACAAAACCGTAAAGGTGAGCACTTACATACCCTAGACGAACTGCGCAGCCAGGGTTACATCCGCGCCCGTATCGACGGCACCCTGTGTGACTTAGACGACGCCCCCGACTTAGAAAAGAATAAAAAACATACTATAGAAGTTGTCATCGACCGTTTTAAAGTGAAACCAGGGTTGCAACTGCGTTTAGCAGAGTCTTTTGAAACCGCTCTAAACTTGACAGACGGCATTGCCAAAGTCGCTTCAATGGACCATCCAGCAGCCCCGGAGATGATCTTTTCGTCTCGCTTTGCTTGCCCCACCTGTGGCCACTCTATTGCTGAATTAGAACCACGATTATTTAGTTTCAACAGTCCATCCGGCGCCTGTCAAACCTGTGATGGCCTTGGCATTCGCCAATTTTTTGATGCAGGGAAAGTGGTGCAGCAACCTGCCAACAGCTTATCTGAAGGCGCTATTCGAGGCTGGGATCGCCGTTCCATATATTACTATGGCCTACTCAGCGCCATGGCTAAACATTATAGTTTTAGCATGGATACGGCATGGGAAGGACTAGGATCTGATGTTCAAAAACTCATCCTTTACGGCACTGGAAAAGTGCCCGTTGAATTTAATTATATTAACGACCGCGGCGACAAAATAACTCGCAACCACCCCTTTGAGGGCATTATTAACAACATGCAAAGGCGTTATCGCGAGACCGAATCCAACATGGTACGTGAAGATCTTGGCAAGTACCTCAATATGCAGCCCTGCCCTAGCTGTGATGGTAGCCGCCTACGGATAGAAGCGCGTCACGTGTTTATTGATGGCTTAAATCTACCACAAATTACCAGCAAAGCCGTAGGCGCCTGTTCAGACTATTTTGGCAAGCTCAAACTATCTGGCAAACAAGGCCAGATAGCAGACAAAATTCTAAAAGAAATTCGTTTGCGCTTAGATTTTCTGGTAAACGTGGGTTTAGACTACCTAACCCTAGACCGCAATGCCGACACTCTTTCTGGCGGAGAAGCACAGCGCATTCGCCTTGCCAGTCAAATAGGCGCTGGCTTAGTAGGCGTGATGTATATCCTTGATGAACCGTCTATCGGTCTACACCAGCGAGACAACGAGCGTTTGTTAAAAACCCTTATTCACCTACGAGATCTTGGCAACACAGTGATCGTAGTAGAGCACGATGAAGAAGCTGTGCGTCTTGCCGACCATGTGATCGACATTGGCCCTGGTGCAGGGGTCCACGGTGGTCGCATAGTGGCCCAAGGCACCCCAGAAGAAGTGATGGCTAACCCTAACTCCCTCACTGGCCAATACTTAAGTGGGGTGAAGTGCATTCCAGTACCAGACAAACGCAACAAACCCACTAAGGGTCAATGGCTAAAGCTTTTAGGTGCTACGGGTAATAACTTGCAAAGCGTTGACCTTGCCATTCCATTAGGCTTAATGACTTGTGTCACCGGTGTATCAGGCTCAGGAAAATCAACCTTAATCAACGCCACGCTTTACCCCTTAGCTGCAACCTTGCTAAATAAGGCGACTACATTAGTAGCAGCCCCTCACGCCGAGGTGCAAGGATTAAACCTAATGGACAAGGTGGTCGATATTGACCAAAGCCCCATAGGCCGAACCCCACGCTCTAACCCCGCCACTTACACAGGCATTTTTACCCCTATTCGAGAGCTGTTTGCCGGCACTCAAGAAGCGCGTTCTCGCGGTTATAAACCTGGACGATTCAGCTTTAACGTCAAGGGCGGGCGCTGTGAAGCTTGCCAGGGTGATGGCGTGATCAAAGTAGAGATGCACTTTTTGCCCGATGTCTATGTACCCTGTGATGTCTGTAAGGGCAAGCGCTACAATCGCGAAACCCTAGAAATTCAGTACAAGGGCAAAAATATTACCGAAGTGCTGGGCATGACAGTAGAAACTGCCGTAGATTTTTTTGCTGCAGTACCCATGATTCATCGTCGTTTAAAAACCTTAATGGACGTAGGCTTGAGTTACATTTGTCTGGGTCAAAATGCAACCACTCTATCTGGAGGCGAAGCCCAGCGGGTTAAGCTCTCGCGCGAGCTGTCCAAACGGGACACAGGCCAAACGTTATACATCTTAGATGAACCCACCACAGGCCTCCACTTCGCCGATATACAGCAGTTATTAGTGGTACTGCATCGCCTGCGCGACCACGGCAATACCGTGGTAGTGATTGAACATAATCTAGATGTCATTAAAACCGCTGACTGGGTTGTGGATTTGGGTCCAGAAGGCGGCAATAAAGGCGGCCAGATCATTGCGACTGGCACGCCAGAAGAAGTAGCAGCTAACCCAGTGTCACATACCGGACGCTTCTTAGGTCCATTATTAGCAACATAAAGCGTGCCCCATGGACTTATTTGATGATTTTAAGTACTAAAATTCAAATATAGATGGAAAATTAGGAACTATTCCTAGTTTTTTTATGAGATGATCTTTTGTATATAAAAGTATTTCTGACTCTAAAAGAGTAACGTACGCTCGTTAGCACCCAGAAAAATGTATACGAAAGGTATCTACCATGGCCGTCAATTCGAACACACCCGATAACTCATCTAGTGACGTAACTTCCGAACCCCGCAATGATGGCCTGTTACTTAAAGGCTCGGTTGGCGAGGACATCATTGTAGGCAGCGCCTCTGGCGATCTCATTGAAGGCAGCCTAGGTGACGATAGCATTTATGGTGCTGGCAAAGGCACCACTGGCCACTGGTGGCAAGACCTTGATACGGTTTCCTATACCGAAAATCTATACGAGTTAAACCGCACCACTGGTGAACAGGTCAAAGCGTTCGATATTGTTATCAATGCAGATCATAGTGTAAGCGTCACGCGCAATGATCTGACTGGAGAAGGCAACACCAGCACCGACATATTACACGACATCGGACGCATCACCTTTGGTGAGGGTGATAATACGGTTGAGATTTTTCTAGATCAACGAGAAAGCGTGTGGATGTGGCAAGACGGAGAGGGTAATACCCCCCGGCGTGCATTTTCCATTGAAGGAGGCATAGCAGACGACCTCATTCAAGGCACCGATCAACAAGACTGGCTCAAAGGTGGAGCTGGTAACGATATTATCTTAGGCGATGTCAGCAGCATAGGCACAGAGACGTCGAGTATTATCGCCGGAGGAGGCAATCCACAAAGCCGACAGATGCCTAATACCGATGATGGCACCTCTACAAGCTTTACAATAAGCCTCGGGGAAATTCCAGAATCTGCATTTATTGGCGTAGATTCCAACAATGCACAAACCGCTCGCAACCTAAAGGTAGACTTAACTACTGCAACAACCATTACCTTTAATGTCAACGGTTCTGGCAATGTATCTGCTGCTACCAGTGCTCTGGCAGGAGCAGGCAGCGTGGATGTTTTTGTAGACCTAGTCAGTTTATATAAAGCAACTGGACTTAACATAGACCTCTGGGTCCAACACGACACCACCTTAAATGTGGATGGCGTAGATACACCCCTAACTGGCGTTGTACTGCTCGACATTTTTGACAAAGAAAACTATTCATCCGGAGACCGCATGGAAGGCGGTGAAGGTAATGACTTTATGGATGGCGGCTTAAGTGGCAACCAAACCCAGCACACATGGAACAATAACAACGAAGTTAGGTACGCCAAAAACGCGGATAACTACCAACTTAAACAAATCACCCTTGCCACAGATGCCGGCAACGAAACAGCCTTCAACGACGGCACACTTATTAGCGACTGGTGGGCAGAAGCCAAACCAACTGACAGCACGGCCGAATCAACCACTTTCAGTGAGCTAGTGACTAACTTAGGTTTATCAAGCGCGCCTATAAAAGCTGGCGACTATGTCATTGTTAACGACCTTAAGGGTGATGACGGAATTGACGTATTAGCCAATGTTCAGCATGTCAGTTTTGGTGACAATGGCATACTTCTAGACACCGAACAACGAACTATAGACTGGCGTGGGGGAGGTGAGCCCACAGGAACCAACTATAACGGCTCTCTATTTGGCGATCAAATTACAGCCACAGATGGCTATGACGAGATTAATAGCCAAGGGGGCAATGACCTAGTCATCGCCGGTGCTGGTGGTGACCGCATCAATTCTGGTACTGGTAACGATTATATCGACGGCGGAGCATCAGGCACCCATTATAATAACCGCTGGCAAGACGCCGATGAAGTACGTTTTAGTGGCAGCGCCAAACGCTACGACATTAAATTAGCCAGCCAAGCAGAAGTAGAAGCCTTTTGGTCTGACAATTTTGCAGCTACCGACATTTCTGGTTTAACTTACGACGCCAATCAACAGTACTTTTTTGTCAACGACCTTAGCCCTAGTTTCGGCAATGGCTCTACCCTACTGACCAACGTTGACCGCATTAATTTTGAAGACGACCAAGTGTGGCTTAATGTTAGTATAGAAGCATGGGATGCAGGCAGCTTTGCACCATTATCTGCTGAAAATGTGCGGGCGGATGGCACACAGTTTAATGATACTGTGATTGCCTCAGAGGTGATGGCCGGCCGCAGCGCCAAAGATCTATGGCGTATAGAGTTCAACGGCAAGCAAGGTGATGATGTATTCATTGGTGATGACATGGGGTCGCGCGTACAAGACAGTGCCGGTAATGACATGATCATCGGTGGTGGCTCACCAGTACTGGGTGACGACCGCAGGTTTGGCCAAGATGAGGTTTCTTTTAACGGCGTGCAGGCGCGTTACACCATCGAGCAATACCAAGCAGGCGATATCGTTCGAGATAGCGAAGACAACACCATTTACGACCTAAGCCAAGTTTCCAGTGGCACTATTACTACTGCAGATGGCACAGCTCACTCAATCACCGACACCAATAGCAAAATATTTGTTGTACGCGACCTCATGCCTAACCAATTTGAAGGTAACGGCATTAACTTGCTTATGGGCGTAGAGCGGGTCAACTTTGAAGATGGCGGCATCAGCCTCGCTGAAGAAATTTATGAAAACACTTGGTCCGATAAAAATAGCACCGATTACGTGCGCGAAATACACGCACGTGGCACCACGTTTAACGACATTATAGATACTGAATTATCCAATGATAATGACGTTAACAACTGGGTTGACGCAGACGATGGCAACGACTACGTTTTCACCGGGGGCGGAGGTGACGAAATTCGCCCAGGCAAGGGTAACGACTTTGTAGATGGTGGCGCAGCAGGCGCTGTGGGAGATAGTTGGAGAAAATCTGACAAAGTATCCTTTGACGCAAGCGCTAAAAGTTTTGAAGTAACCCAAGCGACCGAGGCACAAGTGTTAGATTTCTGGAGCACCAACTTTAGTGCTCAGACCTTTACCTTCCAATCAGCTCAAACGTATTTTTTTATCACAGACTCCAACCTTTTAAATGGTTACGGCACTAATCTAGTCACTAATATCGATGTCATTAACTTTAGTGATGCACATATTAACCTAGAAGTTCAAGTTAACGCCAACATCAACGAGCAGAACGTCCTAGTCGATTATCACATCAATGGAACAGACTTTAACGACGTAATCACTAGCACAGGAATAGGCAACCCAGACCTAGTGGCTATAAATGCCAACGCCGGTGCTGGCAACGATGTGCTCATTGGCAGTGCAGAAAGAAATTGGTTTTCAGGCCAAACGGGTAATGACTTGATCGTTGGCGGCGGCGCTGAAAGCGTTCAAGACACCGCCAATTTCACCAGCGTATTCTCTCGTTATGAAGTAGTATCTGTTAAAGCTGGCGACATCATATACCAGGTGAATGGCGATTCTAGCAGCTCGGTTATATATAACCTATCTAAGCTTTCTGCTGGCATTGTCATTACTCAAGATGGCACCGAACACACTGTTGGCAGTTACGGCAACGGTGGTTTTATTGTGCGCGACGTGCTCAATGATAGCCTAGGTGGCGCAGGCATCGACTTGCTGCTGGGCGTTGAGCAGATGCAGTTCAGTGATACAGATAAAATCCTTACCACCAACTCTTGGGTTAATGATAGAGACGGCACGCCTCAGATGCACGTCAGTTTAAACGACTATAACAGCACCTTTGATGCCAGCGCAGGCGTATATGACAGCTCAAATAATCTCATTACGGGTGGCCAAGTCGATGGCAATGCCGGAGATGACATCATCGTTGGTTTCACTCACGGAACCCAATTTAAAGGTGGCAGTGGCTACGATATTCTGCTAGTCGCAGACGGAGCACAGCCTAGCATTAAAGACGTTTGGTGGAGCGGCCAAGTTGCGAGATATGACGGGCCTTCAACTCGCTACGATGTGGAGTCTGGATATATTTCAATGGAGGCAGGCACACCTGTATTGAATGAAAGTGGCAAGGCTATTTGGTCAAATACTGCTTTAGACGGTTACGCCTTAGCAACTCGAGTCACTGATAAACTTTCGGACTTACAAGGTGGTGACGGCCAAGACATCCTTGTTGGCATAGAAGAGCTTTGGTTTGAGGGCGACGATTCAGAAATTCGCATCAATGTTGAAGTTGAACTCGGCCGTAGCACTGGCTACCCTGGCATAAACTTAAACGACCAAACCATGGCAGAATTTCCGTTCTTTCAGATTAAAACGTCAGCCGTTGGTGAGTCAATTGACCTAAAAACAATTGTTGATGCACACCCCCATGATGCATACCTGTCTGATACGCCATTTAGCTTTCAAGTGAGCACAGACTCATTCCGCTTAGTAGACGCCTCGTCGGGTGCAGATACTTTTTTTGGTTTAGACAACAATAGCCAATGGAGCACTAGCTCATTAGGCGATGATATACTGTTTTTCGATGGCATTTATTACACCGAACTAAGCTTTGCTCGAGGTACCGATGCAGCACTGGGTGATTACGTGGACATTACCCACACACCGACAAACAGTTTGGCTACAGATTATGGCACCAACCGTGTCTACGACTTTGAGCAAGTAAACTTTAAATCACCCGGTTACGGCGGCCCTGTTAAGTTGTCACTAGCCATGAACCCTAGTTTAGAAGCCACCACTTGGGGTGACGCTGCATTAAAGATTGAAGACAGTTTGTTTGACGACGTTATCGATGACACTTTACTAGCAAGTTATGGCGCTAATCCTTACCCTGATACGTTAAAAGCGCTTAATATTAATGTTCGTGGTGGCAACGATACGGTAGACCTAAGTTCAGGGTTGAATCATGTCTATGGGCAAACCCAATCACGATACGACTTTGGTGATGGTAATGACAGTATCAGTACAGGAACAGGGCTAGATACTTATACCCTATCGAAGGACCTCAGCGAATACAGCGTAAGTTACTTCTTCGACTCTAACGGCAACCAAGCTATGGATACCGGAGAGCTCATTTCCTTAGAAGTATTTCAACGAGATGGCGTTGCCAACATCTATGACGGAGCCAATGCGTTTGGCACTGCGGGTAACAATGAGATTGACCTAGGCACCTATAAAGAGAAGTATGACGCTGGAAACCTATTTAATCTTGATCTACCTGAATGGGAACGCGGCAAAGGATGGTTTGATTATAAAGACGATTATTATGTGCAGGTGAGCCATAGCATACCTTCCGCGTACAAAGGGACTGGCATTGATGTACTGCATGATGTTGAGGTGTTTGGTAGTTCAAGCGCCGATGGTTTTACAATATTAGACTTATTATCAGGTACTGTGTTTGTCGGCAATGGTGACGGTGTCACAAAACACGAAATTGGCAGTGATTTGAGCCGTCTTACGGTTTCAACCACAGATGTGGATTCCTCCATAGACCCACTAACGAGTGACAGCACTGTAGTGTCCTTCCATTACCGTGATGGGGACATGGACAATTGGGCCATTAAATTGCAATCCCTTGACAGTGATGCCAATAACATCATATTAGGCACAGACGGTTCGGCAACATTCAGTGTCGGCGACACCTTATATGACAAGGTTAAACTTGCGTTAGATGGTGCTGTGAGTGATGGCTTTGACGTAACGAATTTACTGGCCATGCAAACCGCGGCAACCAACGGGAATGACATTACTACTTTCATCCATGACGAAGTGAAAATTGGCAAAGGCTATGATATTTACGACCTTAAAGGCCAACTGGGCCAAGATGCCAAAGGTGCTGGTTGGATGCAAGATTACACCGCTCAAGATATTCCTTTTGAACGATTTACCTTTAGCTATGGAAAACTCGATGCAGAGGGCAAGATTCCAAATTTAGAAGAATCCTTCATCAACAACACAGTACTGAACGGCTATCAAGGTGACGCCGGTTCTCAGTACACGCGCATTGAAGACACCTTGAGCGATGACCAAGGCGGCATGGGTATCAAGTACTTGGTAAATGTCGAATGGCTCCAAGATTCCTCCTCTGCGTGGAAAGCAGGTGCTCTTGGCCCCTTTTACGTTGACTGGGGCGAGGTCATTCGTGTCGAGCTAGTGCTAAATGATGGCGACAATCTCATCAGTAGCGTACACGTTCCTACGGTAAAAGAGGCCCTCGACGCGAATGTCATTGATGCGATTCATGTTACTTTAGGTAAAGGAGATAACGTTGTTATTGCCAACGAACATACTGGTAATAGCGATATTCAACTGTGGAAGTTAGATCAGACGCAACTCAACGATACTAAGGCACTATTCAATATATCCAAAGTGACTGTCTCTTTAAAAGCAGACCGAAGTGATCTCACGAGAAATGAGGACGGTAGTGTTAAGTATTACCAGCAAGGTGAAATTGCAGAGAATGGACATCAGTTAGAAATAGCTATATTGATCGAAGATGGACGTAACGCTAGCGAAGGTGGTTTTGGCACTAACTTATTGGTCGATTTTGAGCACATGGATTTCTCTAATGACCAGTACATGAATTTAGTGTACCGCTACGAATTCAATCCAGCTACCTCAAGCGAGGATAGCAACTGGCTAAACATTCAAGGCACTGAACTGAATGATATTATTAGCCTAGACGCTACCGCTGAGAGTTTATTGGTAGAGTCTGGCAGCCCTGCGACAGTGAGATATGAGTTTAGAGGCGATGCCGGTAACGATATCATCATCGGCACTGACTCTGGCGACAGATTAGAAGGTGGTGCGGGGGATGACATTCTTATCGGCCGCGGCAATGGCTCAAGTGGCAACGTGTGGCAAGATTTAGACCAGGCCCGTTATAGCATTTCCAGCTTAGACCGGCTTGATGTTTCAGCCATCAAAATAGGCTTTAACGCCACTACCAATGAACTACTGCGGGGTACTGACCAGCAGGTTATTACCGCACCGACGGAAACTCAACTTACCTCCGGTTTTAGCCTTACCAATGCGTTTAAGGTTGACGATAGAGTAAGCGATGAACTCGGTGGCTTAGGCATCGACATTTTAATCAATGTTGAACGTATAAACATTAATGGGCAGGACATGGTGTTAGGTACCAATACCGTAAGTCGGGATTGGAATGACGATGGTATTGAGGACCGTGCGGAAGTTATCGGTTCTGATTTCAACGATATCATCTCACCCATGTCTCAAGGTGGTTCCATCATAGATGAGGAGTTCTTGATAAGAAATAATGACATTAATGCCGCGGGTGGTGATGATAATGTCTATGCGGGGGACGGTGGTGACTGGATTCGCCTAGGTACTGGCAACGACTTTGTTGATGGCGGAAATAATTCAGGCACCAACGATTGGGGCGGAGATAATCAGGATGAAGTTCGTTTCAACGCTAACCAAAGTAATTATATTTTAAATTCCACCGTATTTGCCGGAGTCGCAGAAGACGTTGTTGATTTAAGCAGCACGGTTGTATTTAAAATACTCGGCGATGGCCAAATCTTACGGGTTAATAGTGACGGAGTAGAAACGCCTCTTGCTACAATAGAGTTAGGCGATCGTTATACTACAGTGCAAGACCAAACCCCCTCAGGCGCCTTAGGCGGCGAAGGCACCAATTTATTAATTGGTATTGAAAACATTAACTTTGAAGATGCACATCTGCGTTTAGAAATTAATGAGGGACAAAACTTAGACAAAGATGGCAACTTACAACATGCATGGTTAGAAGGCACTTCTCTAGGTGACGTATTAATAGGCCATGATTACAACGAAGATATACGCGGCTACGCTGGCAATGACCTCCTCTACGGCGGTGCTGGCGGTGACCGGCTCAATGGCGGAGAAGGCGACGACATTTTAATTGGCGGAGCTAACGGCACTAGTGGTGACAATTGGCGTGACCTGGACCAAGCCGAGTACTGGCAGTATTCAAGCGCTCAAGCCTCCATTACTAAAACCCAAGTAGGCCTGGGCGCTGACGGAAAGAGCCTTTTATTAGATACTAATGGCGAGGTTGTATTAGACCCAACAGCCATTCAATTAGGTGCAAGTTACACGGCTACAAGCGCATTCCAGATTGCTAGTACAGCAGGCTTTGGCACCGACACATTAGTGGGTGTAGAAAGACTGAGTTTCAAAGACCAGCAAATAGACCTTTTGATTACCAGTCGCGAGGATGACTGGAATAATGATGAAATTATAGACTGGTCAGAGATTTCGGGCACGGCTATGGCTGATGTTATCGGTAATGCTGCGCACGGTGGGGATTTAGAAGGCCGACTCCTGAATGCCAATAATTACATTAACGCTAAAGGTGGTGATGATAACATCTGGGCCATGGCTGGTGGCGATGATATTCGGCCAGGCGGCGGCAATGACTACATAAATGGCGGCTCCAACGGAACCAATGATGGTTCTGGTCACATACGTAAAGATGGCGTTAACTTTAGTGGCGCCGAATCACGCTATGTCATCAATAGCATGACCTTCCAAGGTGCTGAAATAGTTATAAAAGATCTCGATGACACTGTGGTATTTAGAGTGTCAGATGGTGGCTCTATCCTGCGCCAAGATACAAGTGGCAATCACACTTTATTAGACACGCTAACCAGTGGCCAAACCATCACTCAAGTCACCGACCTTATGCCTGGCGGAGTACTTGGCGGTGAGGGTGTCAACCTAATGGTTAATGTTGAGTATCTAAACTTTGACGGGTCCTGGATGGGCTTAGAAGTAGACCGTAATCTGCAGTACGACAGCAACGGCAACATCACCAATAGTTGGATCAATGGTACTGCAATTGGTGACATTGACCTCACAGGCACCATTGTTGGAGACTCTATTAATGGTAATGCTGGCGATGACACGCTCATTGGACTCCAAGGCAACGATCACTTTACCGGTGGAACTGGTAATGACACCATCTGGGGAGATCTACAAAACAGCGACGAAATCTTGGCGGGTCAAGACGTTGCCCGTTTTGAAGGGCTGCAAAAGCAGTTCTCCATATCGCGAGTAGATACCACCATAAATGGTAAACAATACCAAGCAATACGGGTTACAGACCTACTTACTGCTGAGTTAGGCGGCTCCGGCACTGACACTTTATACGGCATAGAGGCACTAAGCTTTAACGACAGCTGGGTTCGTGTTGGTGTTGATGTTCACGAACAAAAAGACAGTAACGGTAACGTCATTGAACGTCACTACAACGGTTCTCAGTTTGATGATGTTATCACCGGCAGTGACTTAACAGACAGCCTTAACGGCGGTGCCGGAAATGACCAGCTCACAGGCGGTGCAGGCGGAGACCACTTTGAAGGTGGTGAAGGTAACGACACTATTTATGGTGGTGCTGAAGGCATCGATGCGTGGGGTAACGCTCGCGTAGACACTGCGCGCTTTATAGGTAAGTGGAGTGACCACACTATTCAACACTATGACAGTGTAGGGTCCACCAGCAGCACCTTTGATGCCGATGGTTATGTCACGGTGCAAGTCAAAACTAGTGATAACAGTGGCGATATAGACACATTACACGGTATTGAGAGGTTAGAGTTTAGTGATCGTAGCGTTTCATTTGCAAGCGCTCGAAGTTTCACTGATGCTAACGGCGATGGCATACCCGACTGGGCAGAAATTCGCGGCACAACTGAGGCCGAGACTCTTACTGGCAGTGAGCTAAACGATGTAATTTATGGCGATGCTGGCGACGATATTATCAACGGTGGCGAAGGTGATGACATCATTTCTGGGGATGAAGGCACCAACACTATCGATGGTGGTGATGGCAATGACGTGTTTGGTAACACCTATGTAGACACGGCCAAATTTACTGGCAAGTATGCCGACTACAGCATCTCACAGTTGGACAATACTTGGACGGTGAGCCTGGCTGGCACCAATGCGGATACTTTAACTAATATTGAAGTGCTTGAATTTTCCGACATGAGTTTAAATCTTGTGACAGACGTTGCCACCCGCGACTTCGATAAGGATGGTAGTATCGACTTTGTCCATCTTACGGGAACACTTGGTGATAATACCTTTAACAGCAACGACAGTAGTTTTGGCGACACAAGCTGGAGTAACGGTAGCAGCGTAGATTACTATTTAAACCTAGGTGCTGGCAATGATACCGCTATACTGGGCAGTGGTGATGACACCATGTTCGACCATTTAGGTACGGATAGCTACGACGGTGGCGACGGTTTCGACACTCTTCAGTTGGTTGGCAAGCGCTCAGACTGGCTCACGTTCGATCCCGGGGCATCAGATGGTTCATTTACCATAACGGATACTGACGGTAACAACACCAAGACCCTAAAAAACATTGAACAGGTTCAGTTTAGTGACCAAATGACGGTCTTAACCGCCACAACTTCTCAGCTAGACACCAACGGCGATGGCATTAATGAGACTGTGCTCTATGCAGGCACAGAAGTGGCCGACATCCTTAGTGCAACAGCGGACTCAAACTTGTCTTGGATATTAAACGGCAACACTGGTAACGACCGCTTGACAGGCGGTAGTGCAAACGATCGCCTCAATGGTGGTGATGGTGATGACCAACTCAGTGGTGGCGCCGGTAGCGATACAGCCGTATTTAACACCTTAACTCAAGCCGCAACCATTACCCAAGTTAAGTTAACTTCTAGCAACAGTGTCCTAACCGAAGATGCCGACAATGGCACTCTTAATGGTTTTAAAGTGACTTTGGATACAAGCTTTGACCTCTTACTCGATATGGAAGTGATCGAATTTTCCGACGGCCTCATATCCCTTACTAAGAGTGAAGAAGTGCTATCTAGCTTTAGCCTATCCACGGGCCTAGTTGATACCCGCTATGTTACGGGCACTCAGTTTGACGACACTCTCAACTCAAGTAGCTACCAGGATGAAATGACCGGTGGTGCAGGCAATGACACCTTTGTGTTGATCGAAACTGGTTACAAAACTGTTACGGTGACAGACTTTGCAGGGTTAGATAGTAATGGTGCTGCGCAAGATATCTTGCAGTTCGATGCTACCGACACTGCCAGTCTATTTGGCATCAACGTTGGCGGTTGGTTCACCGCAGACGTTGACATCGCTACAGGTAATGCGCAACTGGTAGACAGTGATACGAGCAACGACGTTAGTGCTCAAGCACTGATCGACGCTGCCAATACTACTCAAAAAGACATTGTCACCAACATTCTGAAAGCAGCGACCTTTGACGCAGACACGGGCAACGCATCCTTCCGGTTCGGCGACGATAATGTTTATCTAACTCAAGTGGCTGAAGCTGACCTAAGTGTTATCAACATCGACATCGTGTAAAGGTTCATAGGAATAATAACAAAATGAATGAATTAAACGTCAACAACGACCTATTAACCAGCGATTTGCTTACGACCAGTGTAGACCAATTGATTTTTGGCCAACTAACTGGTTCCAACGACATCGATATATACAAGTTTCAAACCGCTCTCCTGCCAAAGGCAGACGGTGTTGGATTTACTGCCAAATTTAGCGTGAATGAGGCTTTTGATACCCAAGCAGGTTGGAAGATCAGTTTATTGGATAACGAAGAAAACGTTTTATCCAGCGTCGATAGTAGTAGCATCACAGGTTTTGCAGCCAATGGTGAATTAAGCCTCAGTGGTAGCTACGACAGCAATAAAATCGCCTACGTTAAGGTAGAAAAATCTGATACGGACATTGCTTCTAGTTCGCAATATAAGTTGATATTTGAACAGCACCAACAAATGTCCGAAGACCGGTTAAATACAGATGCAGTCAGTATTATTGGAGATGTAGCAAACCATAGCTCCTTTGAATTAACCGGTGGCACTGACACCGATACCTACTTATTCGAAACCACCACCTCTGCAGCTGCAAGTACTGTAGATTTTGTATTCATAGACCCTAACGCAACGGTCAGCGTGTCCCTCACTGCGTCAGATGCGGATAGCAACACGGTAATCAAGGATAAGGCTAGCTCTGACAGCTCTGCAGTAGCAATTACGGCAAAAGCTTACGCCCACGACAGCATCCTAAGTTTTGTAAACAACAGCGAAACCATTAACCTAAAACTCAGTTTCGCCATTGTCGATGCAGACACCGTAAGCGTTACTTTAAGATATTCCGACGGCAGCATCGCTAAAGATGATACTGACACCGACATTCTCGCCCGGGAAATAGACTACAACGAGAATTTAAACATACTTCACAGTGCTAGCTCGACCACCAGTGTAAAGTTCAGCATTGACTCCATCGTTGCCCTAAGTTCTGACCTCACTATACGCACTTTAGGTGGTGCAAGCGTGTTAGATAGCAGCGGTAGTGCAATTTCTGCCACCCAGGTTAACCATGGTGACAAAGTCGTCTTCACAGCCGATGCTAATCCTACCGCGTATAAACTTGAACTCACATCCACTACAGCCGGTGACTACAGCATTCAACTCGATGGTTTAGCCACTCGTGCCAACGGCCCTGCTCTGCTCACGGTGGATGATCTAGTGGGTAGCGATTACTACACCAATACAGATTTTGCTGAAGCTGGAGCCGCAGAAGCCGCACTTCCTGTTTACCTAGTGAACAAAAGCACCGGCTTTGACCTGGCTAGCGTGTTTATTCCAACTAGCCTCACTGGCAACTTGGAATCCATGTATTTCATGAGCCACGACAGCGTTGCTGGCATCGGTACCTTTGCCGCGGCCACCAGTATTAGCGCTGCGGATTACACTGCCCTAGCTGATAATAGCCAGCACATAGCTCTTAGTAGTTATACAGCCGGTGATGAATTTAGTATTTGGGGCTTTGCAGCCAACCAAAGTTTAATTGCAGCCGAGGTTGTTGATGGCAGTGCCCGCAGCGTGGGCCAACACAATGCCTCAGCCATTATGGGTGCCACATTTAAGGTAACCGAGCAAGGCATCACTAGCAGTCTAATTACAAGTACAGGCACAAGCACAATTGCTGAAGGTGAAACCGCAACCCTGACCTTAAGTTTGAGCCAGGCGCTTGCGGGTAGCGAAGAAATCAGTGTTAGCCTATCCAACGACAGCAGTGATTTAAGCTTTAGCAGTAACCAAGTCACCTTTAATGCGTCAACGCAAACTATTGCTGTTACGGTGACCGCCATTGCTGGTGACGCCGACTTCTCCGAAGCAGAAGCGATAACCATTGATTTTACCCCTACCTCAACAAACACTGCTACAGACTTCACTAATTTACTGATACCCTCACTCAACCTCACCACCACGGAAGACACTCCAAGCTTTAGTATTAGTACTCAAAATGTGGCTTTGGTGAGCACAAACACCAATTATCAGTACACCATCAGCCTAGACAACGCCTCATCCTTTGAAACTACTAATCCTGCCAACGTAAGCATTGCAGTAGGCTCTGGCTTTATTGTATCCACTACTGCAGACATCGATGGTGCGGTCACCTCTGCCATCGCTTTATCTGTCGCCACGCCCACTGTCAGCCTCTACGTCCTAGCAGACACCTCTGCCGTTGCAGACGGTGATATCCCGATAGAAGGGCTTGGAAGCGCTATCACACATACCGTGGCTTTAGGCAGCGTCACCATTGCTAGTGCCATAGACAGCATCACTGTCACTAGAGCAGTAATCAA
>Ga0307994_1000816_pt1 | contig 20159 bp, 13 predicted proteins | sample EllFjometagen261_FD_203171 | JGI IMG/M metagenome (GOLD analysis project Ga0307994, IMG submission 203171) | Marine microbial communities from Ellis Fjord, Antarctic Ocean - #261 | ecosystem: Environmental > Aquatic > Marine > Unclassified | place: Southern Ocean | collected 2014-11-02 | reverse complement strand
TTAGATAACTCTGCTATGTCAAAAGACGAACAAGCACGCTTATCTCTTTCTTGGGCTCGTGGTGTAATAGAATCTCTTGCTACGCACTAGGCTATATCAATACTTACAAGTAAGTCTAGTAGTTTATTTACTCGTTTATATATTCTTTCTTTTTTTTAATCTGCACCTTATGCCATTGGCTTGGGTAGACGAAATATCTGGTGTGGAACCCGCTATTAACTTCTTACGTGGCAACGGGTACACTTCTCAAATATGGCCCCATGAAGGAGTAGAAAAACAATTTTTAGCGTATTTACCTCTCCAAGGTTGGCTGCATATAGTCACCCAATATATTCTAGGTTTCTCTATCTATATGGTAAGATTGCCTTATGCCATATATTTACTATTAGGGGCATTATTCCTATATAAAGCACTTAAAAAAACAAAAGTAAATACTCTCGTTTCTCTATTCATAATCATTTTAGTATTAAACGAAAAGTCCTTATTCGAAACTACCAGAGGCATTCGCGTGGAGCCCATTACATTTTTACTGCTCAGTATTTCTGTCTACGGATTCTCCACCAAAAAGATATACATAGTGGCCTTAGCCTCCTCTCTTATGATAGTGCTACATCCCTATGTTTGGCCTGCTGCTGGAGTATTCTTATTCGCCTGTTTTTACTTTTGGAATAAAACTACAGTACATCTGGTATTGCGTTTCATCAAACCAAATATCCTCTGGTTAATGCCCATAGGCATTTTAGTATTTTTCTTATTTTTTATTCATTTCGACATAGAATTACTCTACTCTCAGTTTGTAAATCAAGCAGAGCGACATACTAGTTTTGGAGGTATATCTTCCCGATTCTACAACCATTTCGTAAGAAGATTTTGGCCATACTATATCACTCAGCCTTATGTTCCCTTGCTGGTATACTTTGCTTTAGGATACTCTATTTACAAAACAGTGAAGAGAGAATGGAACGCCGCGATACTAGCACTATTGATTACACACGTGGTTTGGTTTGCTATACTCGGGCCCATGCATAGGTATGATAGTGTGCTAGTCTTTTTAAGTTTATTTGCTGTTTTACCACTACTCTCTAGCATTAGACTACCAGAGCAAAAACTCATCTATACACTGTTAGCTTTACTCCTATTTGGCATTAGCTGTGTGGATGTAGCTAGTAGGCAACTAATGGCTACGGTGCAAAGAACAGAGCGAAGCCCCGAGAAATTTTTGACTTGGCTGAATAGTAACATTGATAAAAACCCATCTATTATTAGCGGTCATGAAATAGCATACTATGCTGCTGTGCCTAATGACAATATTGATTTTTTCTTATTTAACACTACACCGTATCGCTTCGATTTTGATACCTACCAAAATCTATATCTTATAAGTAATAAGACTTGGCCTAATCATGAGGTAGTCTCTAAATATGCGGTGCCGAATACTGTAAGTTGGGACTGGATTAAAAACTCTGGAACACATACCTATCAAAACTTGTATTTGCTAAAGGCTCAAACTGTGCAGGATTACAACAGTGCTTTAAGAAAAATGAAAAGTGCCAATACCGCAGAGCGAAGCAAGTTCACCTATCAATAGACTATTTTAAGAATGTGACGGTACCCTTGTCGGTATGGTAGAGATTATCCCATCCTTTGTAGGTTACAATCCAAAAATAGACGTTGCTGTATTTTATTTCGTCATTCTTATATTCACTAGACCATCTTTTGTTTTTATCAGTAGTCTCAAAAACCTTCTCGCCCCATCTATTATATACCTTCATCTCAAACTCACGTACAAATACATCTGTCCAGCCAAACGAGTCGTTCAGATTATCCCCATTTGAGGTCACTGCATTGGGCACAAATACGAGTGGAGGCTGAATAAGGTAAATATCATTACTACGACTTGTAGCATTGTAGCTTCCATCGTTTTCATAAGCTACTACACTATACCAATATCCTCCCCAGTTATAATCTAGATCTATGTCTCTGTATTCTAAAATAGGATTATTGAGTCGCACGATTGGTCTTAGAGTTCCAGTGTCTACAGATCGTCTCAGTTCATATTCTCGTACACCCCCATTCCAAGTAACGTAGTCGTCCCACCATAGGTCAAACTTAAAACGAGGAGTTCCGCCTTTCTCATTGATCGACTCACCTCGTATCACTATAGAGCAACCGATATTACTATACGCACTATTATGACCGCAGTCGTCTACCACCTTTATTCTATAGCAGTACGAAGTAGTATTCACATCTACATTGCCATCCCAGTATGACGTGTCTTCTATATCTCCGATAGACTCTATATATTCCCAATTTGACTTGCCACGAATACTTTTATACACTTCATAAAACCCAAAGTCTTGTTCATTTGATTTTAAGAATACAACCTGAATAGAGTCCCCTGTAACTGTAGTAGTGACTAAATACGTAGATGCCACTGGCACTTCACTTTCTTTTATGCTACTAAGCAGATAGGACGGATCCCCTAAGGAATTACAAATATCTTCTACTACCAAATAGTAGGTGTAATCCTGCTCTCTTGGATTTATAACATCTTTATCTAAGTATGTACCAGCGTCTTGCGTGTAAAATGTATCTAGAACAGACACCGTGCCATTAGGACTTATCTTGTACAGCATCATTCTATAGAAATAGTCTGATGCTGGCGTAGCTACCCATTCCATCTTAAGGTAATCTTCCTGCGAAAAAAAGAGACAAAAAACTTCGGGCGGTGGCAGCTTATCTGGTTCACTTACTATAATAGTAATGGTGGCGGTACTATCGTTAAAAACAGGACACCCAACATCCCTAGCATATACCTCTATTTCGAAAGTATCTCCTGCATTTTTACATGTAAAAAGCATCTTAAAATAGGCCTCTATTTCTCCTACTCCTGCATACTCTTCTTGGTACTCTGTTAAATCCAATTTAAGATCTTCTGGAATATCAAAAGATACGTAAAGTGAGTCTAACTCAGGATCTCTGATTTTGTAAGTGAACTCAAAAGAGTCAAAAACAGTAACCTTGATAGTATCTGCTATCCTTGTATTAAATACTACTTCTTCTAATTCAGGCTTCTCATTATAGTCTACCATCGCCAGTTTAAAAGAGGCATTACTACATCTAGGACTAGGATTGTTTTCAGAAAAGGCTCCTGTAGTAGTAGGAAAATCACTTACTCTAGTGGGTGGCGAGATTTCACTAGGGCAACTACTGCATACGCTTTGGTATACTATGCCTCGTTTATCAAATCTACTCGTACCTCCGTCTACGTGATCTCCTGTCACATTACCCCCAAAGTAGGTGGCAAAATCTAGTTCAGCTAAATTTTCTGTAAATACAATGAGGTGAAAGTCTTTGCCGTCTGTAGTACTTTGAAATGCATTATCGGTAAGGGGCATATCACCCAACCTCCAAGCACTTGCACCTACATCATCACTACCCCAGCCACTAGCATATACCTTTCCGCATTCATCCACTAGAAATGCATTGATTGTAATATCAGGTATACTTCCTCCACTTCCATATACCGTGCTGAGTTCTAGGGTCTTTAAATCATTAGACAGTTTAGAAACAAACTGCTTACCTTTCAGGTTGCTATAAACAGCACCTTTCACAGATAAATTTCCGCGGGAGTGCCCTACTACATATATATTATCTTCAATATCTAGCTCCGCAAAAAGTATCTGGTCATAACTAGAAGTTCCAAAAAAAGTAGATTGTAGTACAGAAGTACCATCTCCGCTTAGTTTGCTTACAAATCCATCTACACCTCCATACGTAGAGTCTCTAAACCCTCCACTTGATTGAGGCAAAAACTTACTTGAGGTGCCCCCAGCTACTACCACCTCCCCGTTTTTTGCTATATCGATACTGTAGGCTGCGTCGTCTCCTGCACCTCCTAAGTAAGAGCTCCATCTTAAATTTGTAAGGGAACTATTGGTGCTAAAAACTACTCCGTCTTGATTTCCAGCATTGAAGTTTTGAAAGCCGTTCCGTGTAGGAAAATTATTAGACACGGTAACCGAGGCTACATATATGTTGTCATCCTTATCTAAATTGACTTCTCCTCTAAAATCGTCTGCATAAAAATAGCTTGTATTCTTATTGCTATTTAACCCATCATCCTCTGTCCCTCCTAGATAAGTAGAGCCAATCAAGTCCGTACCTGTGCTATTAAACTTTGTAAGAACCAAATCATACGCGTTCTTTTGAAGTATATCTAAACTTTCCTTTTTGGTTTCCTGTATTGCACCTAGTGTCGTCGGGTAGTTTTTAGAGGAACTAGTCCCAAAAACTATAAGCTGCCCATCGCTGTCTACAATAAGACTATGTGGAAATTCATTTGTTCCTCCACCTAAGTAAGTAGCATAAATTAATTGATTACCACTGCTAGTATATTTACTAATAGAGATATCGCAAGGCAAACTCGTAAGATTATTCTCATCTCCACCATTATATGTCACCTGAAAAGCTCCTGGTGTTGCAGGGTACCGTCCACTATTAAATCTACTTGGACTAGTTGCTATACCTCCAGCATATAGATTACCATCATCATCAAAAGTAGCTGTGAAACCAAAATTATCTACTGAACTACCTGAGTACGTAGCAAATATGACCTCAGGATCTATTACTGTTTTAACCTTATTCTTAAAAAAAGGAGTTTCAAAACCGATATACTCTCCTCTCTTCACATACTTCATTTTTATTTGAGTGGTCACTCCACCTTCTACCTCATAGGATATAGGCATCACTTCCCTATACTCCCCAAATCGAGTATCTACATATACTCTATCATCTGTTACGCGTGTGTCATCAGCTCCCTTTATACTTACTAGTATGTCTTTGATGTCGGCACCAGGCTTTAGGATGAAATTGTATTTAAACCTTTCATCTATAGTTTCAAACTCTAAATCTATGTTGGGATATATATTGGTAAACAAAACCTTGGTATGTTTTTTCACACCCCCAGCCCATTTTGACTTATCATTCCCTATGAAAAAATTATAGTATTCAGATGTCGTTTCAGTTCCGCTATGTGAGCTTAAGTCTGCTCCTACAAATTCATACTTAATATGCTGATAAGCTAAAGATAAGGCCTCTGTACTAGAATGGCTATCGTGTTTATGAAGTTTATTATCGTGAAAGTCAGAAACTATTTCACTCCACTTTTCCTCATCGTGAAGCAGTACCGAAAATCCTTCCTTATCTAAATAGATAGTATGCGTGTTAAACTCTGCTTGATAGTGGATAGCTTCATCATATTGTCCCTTGTTTTCTATAAACCCAATTTGGCCAATAGAACTCTGATAGGCTACTACTAGGAATAAAAACGATATATATCTTTTTAAGGACAAATGCAACGCCTGTTTTATACAGACGTGCAAGATACGCAAAAAGTTGCTTACAAAGGGCTACCTACCTAGCTGGATTATAGCTAAACGTATTGATTGTATACGAATATTTACTTCCGTTTGACAAAGTAACTGTTACGTCGAAGACGCTTTTATCTGGCAAAACAGTTTTATCTACTGCCGGAGTAAATACAAGAGTAGGAGCTCCATACCCTCTTACAAATTTTTCTACGTTCACTTCTATAGCCGTACCATCTTGTTTTACTTCTACTTTTGCGTCAGTCAAATCTTGATACAGAGAGAATGTCCAATTGCTAAAAAGCATAAGCTGTGGCATATACCCTTTTGGTGGCCATGTTACAGCGTTCTCTTTGTACCTTGCGGTATCTTCACTTCCGCTATCATCTAAGGCCCATATCACTGCTACATTATCTGTACTCCCGTGCCCATATACTTTACCGTTTGGATAGAGTAACCATCTTCTGTTGCCTGCACTAGGGTTTTTATCATCCATTGCATAGGTTACTGCTAGTGAAGTATTTGCATCTTTTATCAGTAGCGAATGTTTAGCTGCATATGCACCTTCACTACTCCAACATCTCCACGTTTTTGGTGGATCATGTTCTAGTTTGTTATTTACTGTCATCATAAGTGCGGCAGCCTGACAATACTCATTAGTAGCTGCATCAAAAAGCACCTCTGGCACCCCAGCATTTCTTCTGAAATAGTTAATTCTATTGGCTACTTTTTCTTGTATTTCTATATCTATAACACCCGCATCACAGCCACTCTTAGAACCGCCCCAAGTCCAAGGTTTCATCTCATTACCATCTATATCTTTCCCCTTAGTTCTAGTGAGATAATAGTTTTGATAAAAATCTTCTCTCGCCATATATCCTAACCTCTCTGTATGATCTTTAGTAGAATCTAGCCTCATCTGCTCTGCCATTACATCCTTTGCTGTACTGAAACGATTTGCCCCTGCTAACAAACCAAGATACTTATCATTAATAGCAAGTAGTTTCTTTAGATTAGCATCATTTTTATCTGCGGCATATTGATCCTGCATAAGTATGTAGAGTGCCCCTTGCTCATCTACATTTGTGCGTACTACTTCTTTTTCAGCTATTATTTGAGCACGTGTATTTTTTAGATCCGTATTATTAGGGTACTTAGCAATGGCCTGCTGCAATACAAATCCCGCGTATGGTAGACTCTTAGTCTCAAATGCATAGTTAGTAATTACATTCCATCTACTTGCTATATCGATAGAGGAGTCACTCTTAGCTGTACTTTCTATATACTTATTTAGTACCGGTTTAGCCGTTTCTAAGTGGCCATATATTTGGTAATACTCTGCGAGTTCCCAAAGCACATTTTCTGCCTTTTTCTCTACAAAAACATCCGTTTCTTTTATTTTCCGAGCTTCCTTAAGGCTAGATTTAGCTACCTTTTGCCTCACGAAAGTATTGATTAATGAATCAGCCTCTACCCAGTTCTCAGCTACTACTTTGTTTTTGATAAGGTATATGAAAATAGAATTTTCCTTGTGTAACAATACATCATCTGTAGGGCCATACACTAGAGCTTCTTGTACATAATCCAACATAAGTTGGCTAGGCGGCATGTTTTTTATTTGATCTAATATTACTGTTTTTTGATAAAAATTAAGTCTGACATTATTACCAAACAACTGTCTTCCATTACTTATCAGCAACTTAGCACTATCGTACTTCGCCTCTCTCCAATATTTATCTATATAGTAGACATGAGGATCTATTTCTTGTTCTGCGTCTTTTATACCACTTGCTAGGTCATCCTTATACCTCTGCATCAAGTTGTCATATATCACTTCCCCCATAGCCGTATCTAGTGATTCTATATAGCTTTTGCCTGTCATGTAATAGGCAAACCTATTGGTACTATCTATTTGATTTACTAGACTAAAGTACTGGGCAGCTTTAGATTTTTTGTTAATGTTATATTGAGCCAATGCCTCTTCCGTCTGACGCTTCACTACAGCTTCTTTCACATCAGAAAAATTTTTATTTAACTCGCTATTATCCTCATCTTTACGCATTCCTTTTAGCATACTCTTTGTTGCTAATTTTACTGCGTCTTTGTTTTTTTCAAAGTAGATAGGATCCTTAGAAAGTTCTACGTAGGCTTGTGATAAGTAATAGTGAACTTTAGGCTTTTTAGAAAACTCTCTTTTTTCGAGTGCACTTAAACAAACTTTCTCCAGTCTCTTAAAATTGCCCTGCTCTACTGCTTCCTCCATTTTGTAGATTTGGCCATAAGATAATCCTGCTACACACAGTAGCAGAGACAGGCATATTAATTTATGTACTAATTTCATTTTATGTTACAATAATATTTACTTTAGGTTCAAACTCCAAGCCATAGGCTTATCATCAAACATCAATTTTGTTTTTGGCCAAATATCTTTAAAAAAATCAGAAGTGCGATATGCATCTAGACTACTTGTATTCAGCCACATACTGTGAGTGAAGAAAATGTTTTGGTCTTTCTCGTCTTGGTATAACTTTACACTAATAATACCGGGCATAGCCTCTATGGTGTCTTTTATAGTGTCAAAAAAGGCTATGAAATTGGCCGACTCTTCTGGCTTAAATTTCATTTTTACTAGTCTCAATATCATTATTTCTGTATTACTAGGGTCTTGTATTTACGAAGATTTAAGAGTCTTTCTGCACTACTCTTCTTTATGGCCACTACTAAATATCCGTGGTCTGAAAAGTAACAAAGAGGGTCGCCCTCTCTTACCTCAGAAAAATTATTAGAAACCACAGAAACGTTGCTATGTCTGCTTAGGTTTATCTTAAACTTACTGTCCCCAGCAAATTTATAAAATTCTTCTTTGTGAATATTGGTATATGCATTACCAAAATGATCTACAAATAGTATAGTACCTCTCAATTCCTCATTGTCTCTAACGGGCACTATGCGGGTTTTGGTATTTACCTGCTCTGCTTTGGAAGCAATCTCATGTAACTTTTCGCCTTGCTCTAGCCGCTTGATGAGTGGCAGATATACATTTTGAATCTTCTGTTCGTAGCTTTCTGTAGTAATGAGATAGTAATCCGTAAACGCTTCACCAAAGATCAGACTCAAAACACCATTATCTGGTGCCAAAAAGTAGTGCCCATTATACTCTGCGGCTAAATGCCCATCAAATGAAGTAGCTACCACATTAGTAGCTAAAATATGAATACTCCCAGGTGCAAAATCCTTGTACACCATAGCACTAAGGTAAGCTGCCTCTACTATATCAAAGGGCTCTATTCTACTCGTAATCTCTACAAATGGCAATTTGATATCAGCCTGATATATAGCACCTCGAAAAGATGCTAGGTAATGGGAATCTGCCCCAAAATCACTTAAAAATGTTAGTACAGACAATTATTAATTATTTAGCTAATTTGCGGACGAAAATAACGTCTACACCTAGATAAACGGACAATATACGTTGGGAGAAAAAAAATATTTAATCACAGACATTGAACCTTCTCGATTTTTCGGGCCTTACAATAGCTTTTTTAAGTTGTTCAAAGCCAAGTATCCTACCCTACAACTTTCCAGCAGGGGAAACGAGATTACCATAAAAGGCGAAGATGAAGACATTACAATTTTCGAGACAGCAGTAGACTCAATAGTAAAATATTTAAAAATAAATAAAAAAGTGAGCTTAGGAGATATAGAACGAGTGGTAGAGGGTGAAGAAAATCCTAAGACCCAAGCCAATGGTGTAATTATACATGGACAAAGCGGACGTGTGATTACAGCTCGCACCAAAAATCAGCAAGAACTAGTAGATAAAGTATATGAAAACGACCTAGTTTTTGCCATAGGCCCCGCAGGCACAGGTAAGACCTACACAGCTGTAGCCTTAGCTGTAAGAGCTCTGAAGAATAAAGAAGTAAAGAAAATTATTCTTTGCCGACCTGCTGTAGAAGCAGGAGAAAGCCTAGGATTCTTGCCTGGAGATATGAAAGACAAGGTAGATCCTTACCTAAGACCTCTATACGATGCTTTGGCAGACATGATTCCTCCAGAAAAATGCAAGGCATATATAGAGAAGGGTATTATAGAAGTAGCTCCACTTGCATTTATGAGAGGTAGAACGCTTAATAATTGTTTTGCCATACTAGATGAAGGTCAAAATGCGACTAACACACAACTCAAGATGTTCCTTACCCGTATGGGGCCTATATCTAAAGTAGTGGTTACTGGTGATGTGACCCAAATAGATTTACCCCCACGAACAGCTAGCGGCTTAGAGCCTGCACTTAATTTGCTCAAAAACGTAAAGGGCATTGGCATAGTAAAGCTAAACGAAAACGACGTAGTACGACATAGACTAGTAAAGGATATAATATTGGCTTATAACAAATCCTCTAACTCGTAAGATTCACTTTCCTTTTAATTGCTAAAAAACGGCCAACTTTTAATCTAGATTTTTTTTGATTTTTCTTTGGTAGTTTTCTAAAAAAGTCCTACTCTAACCACCAGACCTTATATTCTATACAACTCGCTGTATTTCAAATTATTACAACTACTCATGAGCCCTATTTGAAAACTGTCTAAATTGAAAAAATGTGCATATCTAGAATATGCTCATTTTAGCGAGCACCTATATTTGCCCCTGCGTGCAAACACGCTTTTAACTGAATGTATAAACAAAAAAAACACATCGCTTTCACAGCACTTTTTACATCCATAAGCACTTTATCATTTTCAAAAAATAATATGTCATCATTTTATTCAGAATCTACGTTTCTTGCGTTGATCATTCTTTCGGTAGTGTTAGCAGCTATCGCTGCATTACTTTTCGGAATTAGAAAGCACCTGAAATCTCTTAACGAGGAAAAAAATCCAACAGCTAAAGAGCCTACCTTTTACGAGAGTAAAATTTATCCTGTAATATCTAAATGGAATCCTACCATAGCTACTTTAGTTATAGCAGGTTTCTTATTAGTAGTACTTGGTGCCTTTGGTTACAAATTTGGTATGGACGAAGTAGGTGTGCAGCAAGGATACGCTCCTAATCAGCCTATCAACTTCAGTCATAAGATACACGCAGGACAGTATGAGATAGACTGTAAGTATTGCCACAGTACGGTAGAGAAATCTAAATCTGCAAGTATTCCATCTTTGAATACTTGTATGAATTGCCACAAGTATGTGAAAGCAGACGAAAAGTACAACGGTAAAACGTCTCCAGAAATTCAAAAAATATATGATGCCATCGGGTATGATGGAGATAATATGGAGTATATAGAAGGATATGAGCAAAAACCAATAAAATGGATACGTATACATAACCTTCCAGACTTAGCCTATTTTAACCACTCACAACACGTGGTGGTAGGAAACCTAGAGTGCCAGACATGTCATGGTCCTATACAAGAGATGGAAAAAGTAGAGCAGTTCGCTACCCTACAAATGGGATGGTGTATAGACTGTCACAGAGAGAGAGGTATAGACTCAGAGAATAACGAATACTACGAGGAAGTTCATAAAAATATGATAGCCGAGGGTAAAGACTACATAACAGTAGCAGAGAATGGTGGCTTGGAATGTAGCAAGTGCCATTATTAATTTTTTAACTTAAAGAAATAAACGAATCATGTCTTCAAATAAATATTGGAAAGGTGTAGAAGAGTTAGAGCAAACACAAGAGTTTGTTACTTCTAATGCCAATGAATTTTCGGAAGGACTACCTTTAGACAAGGTCTTTGCAAACGATGACTCTACTAGAGCAAATCGTAGAGACTTTCTTAAGTACTTTGGTTTTGGCCTTGGGGCTGTAACCTTAGCTGCTTGTAATAAGGCTCCTGTGAAAAAAGCGATCCCTTACACCGAAAAACCAGACAACGTTACTCCTGGAGTACCTTTATACTATGCTAGTAGCTCTGTGAGCAATAGCGAAGGTTTCCCAGTTCTAGTAAAAGTACGTGAAGGAAGACCAATAAAATTTGAACCTAATAAGGAAGCTACATACTTTGGTGGTGGTCTTGATGGTTTAGGTCATTCTGCCATACTTTCTTTATATGATACTAATAGACTGAAAGGTGCTATGGTAGCAGGCAAAAGAAAAGTGCAAGAATGGACTGCTTTTGATAAAGAGGTAGTGGCTGCACTAGATAAAACTGTTGCAAATGGCAAGTCTATAGCTGTAGTTACTAATGGCAGCACTAGTTTGGTTACTAACCAGGCTATCGCAGATTTTAAAGCAAAATATAGTAATACCAACGTAGTGGCTTACGAGCCTATATCTTACTCTGGTATTATAAGAGCAAACGAAACTGCTTTTGGAAGTGCTGTAATACCAGCTTATAATTTCCAAAATGCAGATGTTATAGTAAGTTTTGGTGCAGATTTCTTAGGTACTTGGATTAGTCCTATTAAATTTCACTCAGACTATGGTAAAAACAGAGTGCCTAAGGATGGTAAAATGTCTAAGCATTTCCAGTTTGAGTCATTGATGTCTCTTACAGGTTCTAATGCCGATGTACGTGTACCTATAAAGATGAGTAATGTAGGTAAACACCTAATAGCACTTTACAGAGAGCTAGGTGGAGCTACTGCTCATAACGGGATGGAAACTGCTGGTAACAGCATAAAACAAGCTGCCGCAGAGCTTAAAGCTGCTCAAGGTAGAGCACTTGTAATATGTGGTAGTAATGATGAGCAAGACCAATTATTGGTAAATGCTATCAATACTATGTTGGGTAGCTATGGTTCTACTATAGATACTACTAACTACTACAAAGGACAAAGTGCAGACGAAAAGAATTTTAATGCATTCCTAAAAGAAGCAGCCAACGGTTCTTATGGTGCAGTGATTACTATAGGAGCTAATCCTGTATATTCTCACTCACAAGCAGAAGCAGCATATACTAAAATACCTGTGCGTATTAGTACTGCTATCACGCTAGATGAAAGTTCTGAAAACTCAACTCATATTGCTACAGGTTTACATCCTTTAGAAAGTTGGGATATACAAGAGCCTTACAAAGGTCGTTACATCTTATCTCAGCCTACTATATCTCCTGTATTTGAAGGAAGACACGTAGCTAGCTCACTAGTAGCTTGGTCTGGTGCCAGTGTAAAAGGAACAAAAGAATACTCACACGCTTATGCATTTGCTAAGAGTGTATTTAATAACAGTATAGGTGGTGATTTTAACAAAGCAATAGAAAACGGTGTTTTAGAAAACATATCTACTGCTACTGTGCCTTCACTTAATGTTACAGTGAATTCTACTATAGACGCAATAGCTGCTAAAAAGAGTTCTGATAAAGAATTAATTCTATATCAAAAAGTGGGTGTAAGAGATGGTGCTTATGGTAATACACCGTGGGCTCACGAAATGCCAGATCCTATAACTAAAGTAACTTGGGATAATTACTTATGTGTATCTATGCCAGATGCTAAAGCTGCAGGATGGGAAACAGGAGATACTATAAAAGTAACTACTCCTTCTGCAAGTATGGAAATGCCAATTCTTATACAGCCAGGACAAACCAAAGAAACGTATGGTATCGCTCTTGGTTATGGTAGAGTATTGCCAGAAGAGGTTCAAAACGATTTAAAAGACCTTGGACATAATGCATATCCATTAGTAGATATGAAAGGTGGTTTTGCTAACTACACAATAGGTGGTATTACATTAGAAAAGGTAGAAACTGCTAGAGTATACGAATTTGGAATTACTCAAACTCATTATTCTATAGAAGGTAGAGATATAATAAGAGAAGCTAGTTTAGAAGAATATAGAATAGACCCTAAAGCTGGTCACCATATTCATAAACCTAAGCCAATCTCTCTATGGGAAGATTACGATTACAGCAAGGGACATCATTGGGCTATGGCTATAGACATGAACTCATGTACTGGATGTAGTGCTTGTATAGTAAGTTGTAGCATAGAAAACAATGTACCTATAGTAGGTAGAGATGAAGTAAGACGTAGAAGAGAAATGCACTGGTTGCGTATCGATAGATACTACAGTTTCGAAGCTCCTGCCAAAAAAGACTTAAGCCTTAGTATAGTACACGGTGGAGATCAGACTGTAGAAGCAGGTGATCAAATGACCAAGGAAAAGGTGATGGAAGCTTATTCTGAAGCTACTGAAGATCAATCGAAAGCATACGATTACTATGAAAATGTAAAAGTAGCTCATCAACCTATGATGTGTCAGCATTGTGATAATGCACCTTGTGAAACTGTTTGTCCAGTACTAGCTACTACACACAGTAGTGAGGGTCTTAATCAAATGACCTATAACAGGTGTATAGGTACTAAGTATTGTGGTAATAACTGCCCATATAAGGTACGTAGATTCAACTGGTTTAGATACAACGAAAACGAGAAATTCGACTACCACTTCAGCAATGATTTAGGTAAGATGGTAATCAATCCTGATGTTACTGTTCGCTCTAGAGGTGTGATGGAAAAATGTAGTTTCTGTGTACAGCGTATACAAACTGCTAAGCTTACTGCCAAAAGAGATAATCGTAAAATGAAAGCGGATGAATTTACAACTGCTTGTGCTCAGACTTGTCCTTCCAATGCAATTGTATTTGGTGACTTGAATGACGCAAATAGTGAAATTTCTAAGTTGTACAAAGACGATAGATCATACCATGTATTGGAAGAACTAGGTGTAAAGCCAAGTGTACAATACTTAAGTAAAATCAGAAATACAGATAATCAAACTAACGCATAAAGCTAAAAACAATCAATATGTATTCAGCAGATATAAGACAGCCCCTCGTAACCGGTGGCAAAACTTACTCAGATGTTACAGCTGACATTTGTAGACCTATTGAGAATAAACCTACATCCTCTTGGTGGATGGGTTTCTCTCTAGGTGTACTTTTTCTACTTGTACTAGTAGGTACGCTTACTTGGACGGTATGGGAAGGTATAGGAACTTGGAATACTAACAAGTCTGTAATGTGGGGTTGGGATATCACCAACTTCGTGTTTTGGGTAGGTATAGGACACGCAGGAACGTTGATTTCTGCTATTCTATTACTCTTTAGACAGAAATGGAGAATGTCCATTAACCGTTCAGCAGAGGCTATGACCATCTTTGCCGTATTCTGTGCAGCAATATTTCCTTTGTTTCACATGGGCCGTGTATGGTTAGGCTTTTGGCCACTGCCACTGCCTAATGCATTTGGTTCTCTTTGGGTTAACTTTAACTCTCCCCTACTTTGGGATGTATTCGCCATATCTACTTACCTATCAGTATCATTAGTTTTCTGGTACTTAGGTCTTATTCCAGATATAGCAACTGTGAGAGATAGAGCAACTTCTAAAGCAAGAAAATTCTGGTACGGATTTTTTGCAATGGGATGGAATGGTTCTGCTAAGTCTTGGGGAAGATATGAAGTAGTAGCTTTGATACTTGCGGGTATCTCTACTCCTCTTGTACTCTCTGTACACACCATTGTATCTATGGATTTTGCTACCTCGGTAATACCAGGATGGCACACCACAATATTTCCACCGTATTTCGTAGCTGGAGCTATTTTCTCTGGTTTCGGTATGGTACTTACACTCTTGCTCATCGCCAGACACGTGATGAACTATCAAGATTATATCACTAAAGAGCACTTAGAAGCTATGACGAAAGTTATACTTCTTACAGGTTCTATAGTAGGGGTAGCATATATCACCGAGTTTGTAATAGCTGCCTATTCTGGATATGAATACGAACAGTATGCATTTGCTAATAGAATGTTTGGTCCTTATGCTTGGGCATATTGGACTATGATGTTCTGTAACCTTATGGCTCCTCAAGTATTTTGGAGCAAGTGGGCTAGAACTACTCCTTGGTTCATCTTTGTGGTATCTATCATCGTAAATATAGGTATGTGGTTTGAGCGTTTCGTGATTATCGTAACCTCACTACACAGAGATTTCTTACCAAGTAGCTGGGTTATGTACCACGCCACTTGGGTAGAGGTAGGAATATTCTTAGGAACATTTGGACTATTCTTTACTTGTTTCTTCTTATTCGCTAAATTCTTACCTGTGATAAACATGTCAGAGATTAAAACCATCATTAAAGACAAAGAGTAATATGATTGATAAAAGTATTCAATTAGACAATAAAAAGTTTACTGTAGGCACATTTGATGACTCAGATAAACTTTTACATGCCGTAGATACGCTTAGAGAAAAAGGTGTTAAAATCTTTGATTGCTACACTCCTTTTCCAGTGCATCACTTAGATCATAAGCTGGGCTACCATAGAACGAATCTTACCATAGGAGCTTTCTTGTGTGGTATGCTAGGTTCGCTTACAGGATTTACATTAGCCTATTACATGAATGTTGTAGACTGGCCAATGATAATAGGTGGTAAGCCACAAGATATAACTGTTGTTACTAGTTTTATTCCAGTAATATTTGAGTTGACTATCTTGTTCACTGCCTTTGGAATGGTAATAATGTTCTTTGCCCGAACTGGAATGGTTCACGGTATTAAGGAGGATTTACTAGACCGCAGACAAACGGATGATCATATGCTACTTGCTATTGACAATGCGGAGGATCAAAATTTAAGTAATTCTGAAATTCAATCTTTGCTTCAAAGTGAAGGGGCTATAGAAGTGAGAGGGGAAGTAGTTCCTTTCAACACATCACATACTATGGATGATGAATCTGAAACTCAAGAAGCACCTTCGTCTGACACAGTAGTAGATAAGAAACCAAAAAAGAAAGTTTCAGCATCTGCTGGTAAAAAACCTGTTGTTAAGCTTTCGGAATCAGAAAGAACCGAAAGATTGAACATTATCAAATCTACAATGGGAGACGCTGGTGGAGCAAAGGATGATTTAAAACTAATAAGTGGTGTGGGTCCCAAATATGAATCTACACTTAATGACATCGGTATTTATACTTTTGATCAGGTTTCTAAAATGACTCCTGAAGCAATCAAAGCTGTGGAAGAAATCACTAATTATTTCCCTGGTAGAATAGAGAGAGATGATTGGATAAGTCAAGCTAATAATTTAAAGAACAAATAGCACAATGAAGGCAAATACAATATTAAAATACACATTGGTGGCTACTTTAGCTTCCGTATGCTTAGTTTCTTGTGTGAGCTCTGGAGACAATACAGGTATAGAGTACGCTCCTAACATGTATATCTCACAGGCATATGAGCCCTTCTCTCAGGAGAAAAACTTTGACTATAACCCAAATGGTATGACAATGCGTCTTCCAGTAAATGGGACTATAGCTAGAGGACAAAGTTCTTTCATTTACCCTAACGCAAATAGTGCTGAAGGATATGAGGCGAGTTCTTCGTATCTTCCTTGGGTAGCTGCTACTAAAGAAAATGTAGCTGAAGGTCAACGTTTATACGATATCTACTGCTGGCACTGTCACGGAAAATCAGGTAAAAACGATGGTCCTTTATTTAAGTCTGGTAAGTTCCCTGGGCCACCATGGCCAAGCTACCAAGATGATTACATCAAAAACTTACCTGTAGGTAAGATATATCATACTATCACATATGGTAAAGGTCTTATGGGTTCTCACGCATTTATGCTAGACCCAGAAGAAAGATGGAAAGTAATTCACTTCGTAAAGTCTTTAGCTTATGGCGATGATTTTGAATATAGTGCAGCCGCTAGTTCAAGTTCTGCAGCTTCCCTGATAATGACTGATAAATCTGTTACAGATGCAGGTATGGAAGGTGACATAACTTCTAGTGACGACGAAAACGAGAGCGGACAAGTAGAAATAGAAATTCATAAATAAACAATCTTAATACAATGGGACACCATATAATAGACGAAGTAAAACAAGAGAAATTTATTTTCTCTGGAAAAGCAAAACTGATTCCTATTCTACTGATTGTTTTAGGTGCTATACTCGCAGGAGTAGGTGCTATGCAAGTAAGAGACAACTGGGATAACGTACCTCAAACTGAGGAGCACACTACTGATGCAGACTCTCACGATACACACGCAGAAGAAGGACACGGAGACCACCACCAAACTTTAGCACTTGAAGCAGAAGGAGAAGCACATGCCGCTCCTCATGAAGCAGCACATAGCGAGCATGCTGAAGTTACTTGGCTGACCCGTGTGTGGGCTAATTTATTAATGAACAGTTACTACTTCTGGCTTTTTGCCGTTGGAGCTTTATTCTTTATTGCAGTCAACTATGTAGCTAATGCAGGTTGGGCAGTGATGCTCAAACGTATAATGGAAGCACAAACTGCTTACCTCTTTGTAGGATCTATCATTTTATTTTTAGTCATTTACTTTGGTGCTGAATACAATTATCATCATTGGATTCCATATTTTGACAGTGAAATAGCTGGCAATACAAAGTCGCCCGACTTTGATGCTATACTAGAAAGTAAACATTGGTTGCTCAACAAAGGTGCTATTTTCGGTTTTGTACCTTTTGTACTAATCGTATGGTATGGGGTTCGTTTCAAACTACGTAAAAATAGTGTAGCAGAAGACGAAACAAAAGGATTAAGCATGTTTAAAAACTCTACTAGATGGTCAGCATTCTTTATCTTCTTCTTTGCATTTTCTTTCTCAGCTTTATCTTGGTTAATCATTATGAGTATAGATGCACATTGGTATTCTACTATGTTCTCTGTATATAATTTTGCTATAGCATTTGTAACTTCATTATCTGTTATGATGCTTATTCTTCAATACTTGAAGTCTAAAGGCTATATGGAAATGGTATCTGATGAAGTAACACACGATCTAGGTAAATTTATGTTTGCCTTTTGTATCTTTTGGGGTTATATCTTCTTAAGTCAATGGTTACTTATTTGGTATACTAACCTTCCAGAAGAGACTGTATACTTTGATACTAGATTAACTGGACAATTTAAACCACTATTCTTCATTAACTTATTTATGTGCTTCTTAGCTCCATTCCTTGTTCTTATGATGAGAGGTGCTAAGCGTAATACACTGGTACTACTTACTGCAGCTGCAGTCATTTTAGTAGGTCATTGGGTAGATATGTATCTACTTATTATGCCAGGTACTGTAGGTGAAAAAGCAGGAATAGGAATGCTAGAGATAGGAACTACTATGGCCTTTGCAGGTCTATTTAGCTACATAGTACTCTACTCACTGAGTAGAGCAAATCTGTACCCTGTAAATCATCCATACATCTTAGAATCTGCCAACCACGATGTTGGACCATAAGATTTAAACGAACTTCATAAAAAAGGCTCTCAAACATAGTTTGAGAGCCTTTTTTAATAGAACAATATTCTAAGATACTTGGCGATACCTTAATTAGGTAACCTACTTCTTCTTACCCTTCTTCTTAGGCTTTTTTATTTCTGCACTCATTAGAGACTTCCAATTATCCTTACCTTCATCTGCAAGTTCTATGGTTTCAGTATACTCTCCTCTAGTGACTACAGCTCTTGTAATAGGTACCGTAGTAAATGTCTCTATAGCTTCTAGGAGTGGCTTTTCTTCTTTCGCACAAAAAGAGATTGCTTTCCCTTTTGCTCTACCCCTACCTGTTCTACCTACTCGGTGTACATAGTTTTCTGCTACTTCAGGTATGTCATAATTTATTACGTAATCCACGCCATCTACATCTATTCCTCTAGCAGATACATCCGTAGCTATTAATATTTTACAAGCACCTGTTCTGAAAGCTAGCAGATTTAACTCACGCTCAGCTTGTTCTACATCTCCGTGAAGAGTCAGAGTATCTATTTTAGCTCTTTCCATTGCAGCCTTCACTCTCTCTGCCCGTACTTTAGTACGTACAAAAACCATAAATTTCAAACCTTCATTTTCATCAATAAGCCTTTGTAAAAAGAAGCGTTTATCATCCATTTCTACAAAAACTATTTGGTGATTTACATTCTTACTTACCGGATCTTTAGGAGATATCTGTATCCGTATCGCCTTACTGCTTACCATTTTATAGGCTTGGTGCTTTATTTTAGTGCTTATCGTAGCCGAAAAGAACAATGTTTGTCTACGTCCGGGTATCTTGTTTACTAGGTCATCTATATCTTTGGCAAAACCTAAGTCTAGCATATGATCTGCCTCATCTAGTACTAGTATTTCTACCTTATTAAGTTTAAGATACCCTTGACTTACTAGGTCAAATAGCCGGCCAGGAGTACTTACTACTATATCCATACCTTCTAGTAGTTTATCTATTTGGTGATCTTGCTCTACCCCGCCATAGACGCAGAGTGCCTTTACCTTTGTGTTCTTCCCTATCTGATTAAAGACTTGAGTGATTTGCTGAGCAAGCTCACGTGTAGGAGCCATGACTACAGCACGTACTAAACTACTCTTTTCAAAAGCCTTAAACCTGATCTGCTGTATTTTATCGATGATAGGTATAGCAAATGCTGCAGTCTTACCTGTTCCTGTTTGTGCGATAGCTAGCAGGTCTTCACCCCTCTGTATATGTGGCAAACATTTAAATTGAATATCCGTAGGTCTTTTAAAACCCATCTCTTCTAAGTTTCGCTTTACCTCTTTGGACAGCCTATATTCTTCAAACTTCATTTGATACTGCAAAGGTAAGTTTTTTAATAGTGAGACTTTAGACCTCAATGATTCTATTCTTTCGATATTTCAATGTTCCTTAAATAGCTATACATTGATGAAAAACATTCGTATGTCTTAATACATTGGTTAAAATAACTGGTCTAAATAATAAATAACAAATGGCTAATAAGCGAGTATTTCCTACCTTCGTAAACAGAAATGAGTTTATTTGATTTAAGATTAGAAGTAATGTC
>Ga0307994_1000813_pt1 | contig 20204 bp, 24 predicted proteins | sample EllFjometagen261_FD_203171 | JGI IMG/M metagenome (GOLD analysis project Ga0307994, IMG submission 203171) | Marine microbial communities from Ellis Fjord, Antarctic Ocean - #261 | ecosystem: Environmental > Aquatic > Marine > Unclassified | place: Southern Ocean | collected 2014-11-02 | reverse complement strand
AGAGGCGATGCTACAACTGTCCGATGGATGCCTTTGGAATGCTGGAGTCGTCGACGCATAGAGTCGACCCATAAGTGCGCGCAGAGACGCTTAGCGTATATCTGTGCCCGTTCTATGTCCTGACCCCGTTCTGGCCCTCCATACCGATACGCCGCGTCCCCATGTTCATCTGACGGTGCAGGCCGAGGGGCTGGATCGCACACGGTTCAATCCCCGACCGGTTCAACTCAATCGCTTCCGTGAACGCTTTGCCCGAGAGCTGCGAGCGCGGGGCGTTGCCGCCGAAGCAACGCCGAGACGGGCGCGAGGACAAGGGATCGCCGGGTCGAGCATGGCGTTGGTCAAATTGCGGGCGCGGCTACGAACCGAAGGGACTCGGCAGATTACCCAATCCGACAGCCGCACCAACGAGCAGGCCATCGCCATCGCCAAGGGCGAAGATCAATTGCCGCCGTTCATCGCAGCCGGCACATTTCGCTGGCAAGAAATACGCCGTGCCTATGAACAAACCGCAGATGCGCTAGACGCCACCGGGAAAGCAGACGACCGGGAGCTTGCCAAGGATGTTCGCACGTTCCTCGACAAGCATCAGGGCATGAACGCCACACCCGAAGTTTTTGCGGCACACCATGCCCGGATAATCGCGGCTGACCAAAGCAAGGCGGCATTGCCTGCACCGGATCGACCGCCCAAAGATCATGGGCGAGGGCGCTAACTGCGGCATCAGGCTGGTCTAATTTATCAGCCGAAGCGGACATGGATATTCCGAACACATGCTGTGTGATCTACTTGCGCTCAAGTGCACCTTTATACGCCACAATCAGGCCAAGAATCGGAGCTGAAATTTCAACGTCAAAGTTGAACTGACCATTCTGCTCGCTTTCGAAGCTCTGTCCGGTTGGCAGCAAAAACTTTGGCAACGGGACACCAAGGCAAGACCATCGCCGTGGGATGAGATGAAGCCGATCTCCCTCGACTACAAGTGCCAGTGCTACGCTCATCAGGCCAAAGCGTTCAATCAGCAAATAGTCATTCTTGCCGCTTCCGCGCATTTGATACGATGAAAAAATCTTTCCGCCAAAATTTCGTGTCCAGCGTTCGCCATCGTTTTCGGGTGTGAACGTGACGCTGACAGGCACATTAGATCCTGCCTGCGGAAAGCCCATAATGCCACTGACAACCTTGGCCATAATCCCACTACCACGGCGCACATCGGCTATGCCAGACCAGTGCCGCAGTTCAGCCGCGCTATGCAGTGCCTGCACCTGAGCCGGAAGCGTGTCAAAGGCACTCCCTAACACCTGCCTATAGAGGCTGGCTGACGCTTGGGCTTGGCGAAATCCGGTAAAGATCGATCTCCCCTGAAACAGCGCATCATAGTCTGAGAGTTCAAGTGCATGGGTGCCGGGGCGTGCGCCCGCTAGAGGCCGCTCTCCCGCCAGTAATTTTCGGATTATCGCTTCAATGGCCATCGATGGAATGTACGGACCGTCGTCACCCTCGGCCAATAGGTGCCAGCTTTGTTCGGTGGTTTTGCCTTCGTTGAACCCCCGTGCGCGGACAAACATACCCCCACGATGTTCCCCGAATTTCATCAGATTTAAGACGGTGTAGAACAAGCGAGATAGCGGTACGAGAGACGGCAACCTGAAGCGTGCCCGGGCCTTTGCCAAAAGATTGAGAACGCGGTGCAAACCTTCCGGCACAGGGCCAGCGCCCATCCAAATGTCGCTCAAGGTCAGATGTTCGGGCGGAATAACCTGAAGGTCGGGTACGTCAACGAGCGAAAAGTGGATGTTCCTGAGTGGCATCCGTCCGGGCACAGCGATGGTGAACCGCATGGACTCCGCAAGACCTATGCCATGAGTTTGCTTGCCGCCGCGTTGCAGCTTTACCGGCGAACCAGCATAGCCAACGACAGCGCGCATGACGTTTAGGCCGATACCCGCATAGGGCGACGGGGCAATGCCGCCTTCCACCGAAACTATATCCATCGTTTTGGCCATCTCACGGAGAACAGCAGCGGTCAGCACGGGGAAGCTGCTCACACCGGACAACACAAAAACCCCTGCGGCTTTCGCCTGTTCGTCAAACTGCGACACGCCGAACACAAAATCCGCAGCATCCGCAAAATCAAGATAGGAGATGCCCGCTGATATGCAGGCAGTGATGACGTTATAGCCGTTGTCGCCATAGTCTTGAAACGGACCAGAGGCATCCACCACAAGATCGGGTCGTTCGACGCGAAGCGCCTCCGCAATATCCCCTCGGTCGAGCTTTAGCGGGCGAACGATGGTCTGGCCGTCATAAGCTGCGCAAAACGCTTCGGCGTATGGCAAATTGCGGCCACAAATCAGAAGCTCGACTTTGGGAATGTCCGACAGCAATTTGGCCAACCGCCCGCCGAAAACGCCATAGCCACCAAGAATCAAAATCTTCAATGCACTCGCCTCACTCGCTCGATGCGCCGTGTCATAAGATCCGGCTTCTATATTCTGCCGGAGCGATCCAGCAGGTTGTTCGCTTTCCAAACAGGCGATAGCGATTCCGCGCTATCCAGCGATAAATTGGGTTGCGGATGAAAAGCGGGACGAGTCTGAATACCGCTACGAGTCGCCACGGATAGCCAAGCCCCTCGTAGATGCTAAGCACGGCGTCACTGTCCTGACGCACATGGTCACCATCGATGACAATCATGCTGCTTGGGTCGTTAGGGTCAATGCCATTCGCTCGATAAAGCGCCGCGCCAACCTCCCCTTGCATTGCGGCCAAGCGGAAGTAGCCGACCTTATCGTGCTTGAGCACGAATTGGGCATTGGCAGAGCAAAGGACACATTCCGCATCAAACAATATGATTGGCGTATTGGTCATTGGCATCTTCTGTTCCACTTTACGAAAGCGCCGCCAACGCCGCCGCAAGCCCACGCACACTGACAGCCTCGACACCGTTGCCCATCGGGAACCCATCTTCGCCGCCATAGACGACGAAGGCACGGTCTGGTTTGATGTCATCAAGGGCGATCCTGAACCCCTTTTCGACCTGTGGTGCGCGGGTTCGTTTGATCTCAATGGCCCAGGTGCCGTGACGCGCGCCCATTTCAAGGATCAGGTCGATCTCCGCCCCCGCAGACGTGCGGTAGAAGCTCGCACGGGTGCCAATGGGGGCGACGGCAAGCAGGCTCTCGATGACAAAGCCTTCCCAACTTGGCCCCGCGACGGGATGGCCAAGCAGATCGTCCAGCGTTTCAATGCCGAGCAGGGCATGGGTCAGGCCACTATCGCGGATATAGGTCTTGGGAGACTTGACCAGCCGCTTGCCCACATTGACATGATAGGGCGGCAGGCGGCGGACGAGCAGCAGATCGACCAGCAGCCCGAGATAGCTCGTCACCGTAGGCGCAGATATTGCCATGCTCGACGCCAGACGCGACGCATTGAGCAAGCTGCCCTGCACATGGGCAAGCATCTTCCAGAATCGTTCGAGCATTTCGGCCGGGATGCGCGGACCGAACATCGGCACATCGCGCTCAAGATAGGTGCGAATGAAGCTCAGGCGAATGGCGAGACTGTCGGAGTCGCTGGCGGCAAGCAGGCTGTCAGGAAACCCACCGCGCAACCACAGCGACATGACGCCTAAGTCGTCAGCACATTCGATGGCAGTAATGGGGGCGAGTTCGACATATTCGATTCGGCCCGCAAGGCTCTCGCTCGACTGGCGGAGCAGGTCGATGGCCGCTGACCCGAGCATGAGGAATCGCCCGGTTCGTTTGCCCGCGCGCCTGCCTTCGTCGATGATCCCCCGCAACTCTTCAAACAACGCGGGCATCCGGTGGATTTCATCGAGAATGACAAGTTCATCGGTATGGCGTTTGAGAAAGTCATCAGGATCAGCCAGCCGTGCGCGATCTCGCTCTGCTTCAAGATCGAGATAGACCGATGGCCGACTGTCACCAATCGCACGGGCCAGCGTGGTTTTTCCAGCTTGGCGCGGTCCGATCAAGGCCACCGATGCCTGACGGCCAAGGGCTTGGTTCAGACGGGGAATAATGTATCGCTCGATCATCCTTGCAGATTAAAACCATTGATTTTGATTTGCAAGGAACAATCAATCTTGACCGGCGGCATATTCAGCGGCCTAACGGGATCGGCCATCACGCTGCAACGCCTGTTCCTGCGTGATGTCGCGCACTCTTTGAGCCTGCTGGTTCCGCACCTGAATGACGGCGATCTTGTCGCCCTTGGCGATGCGAAGGGCAACCTCCTGGCGTCTGGCTTCGACCTCCTTTGTCGCCTTGGTCGGATCGTCAGGATATTTCGCGCGGGTGATCGAAATGGTCTGGGCAACCAGACTTTGCGCGCGGCGCAGGTCTGGGTCACGGGCATTCTCGGCGTGTGATTGGCGCAGGAATCGATCCGAGAGGGCTTTGAGCTTACTTAGTTCACCTTCGGTCTGCGGCGGTTTCGTGCCAGCCTTCTGACCCTCTCGACGTTTTTCTCGTTCGGCGATCCTTTCGCGGAGACGGTCGGCTTCGGCCTGGACTACCTTGGTTGGCCTATAATTCTCGACCGCCAGCCCTTGCGCGGCGGCGGCGAGGTATGCCGCCTTCTTGAACGTGTCGCCACCACCTACCTTGATTGACGTCCAGCCGTTCGCCTTGGCAATCCGTATGATGTCGGGAAGGGCGTCGATATTGCTGGTCTTGAGCCGATCGCCCGCGATCCGCACGATCGGGGTCTTGTCGTCGGAGGTGCGATAGAGCTTGTTACCGACGCGCAGAAATTTGCCGGTCAGGTCGTCGGTGATTGTGGGCGGCTCGGACTTGCGCTTTGGTTTTTCCGGGGCAGCCTTCGCCGTGACCTGCTTGGGCTTGGCCTGCTTCGACTCAGTTGGCCGGCTGCGCCCCGAAGGCACGCTTCCTTCAAGTTCATCAGCCATTTTCATCGCCTTCCTCTATGATGATGCTTGCGTTGCCGTGACGATCCAAAGTCAGGAGATCGGCACAGAAACTCGGATAGTCTTCGGTGCGGATGTCGTCCGGCGTCAGCGGATAGGCGGGGTTTCCCTCTGCCTCTTCATCGGTCATGTCGCGGAACGGTGTGGGAGCAAGTGCCACGAGAGTTTGTTTTTCGAGCTCCGACACCACAGGCGGCGGAAATGCCCGATTCTTGAAGAAGCGGCTCTTGTAGTAGAAAATCTTGGTGCCGACGATCGGCGGGATACCGCCGCGTAGCAGTAGCAGTCTGTCCGTCGGAAATTGCATCAGCTCCTGGGGCAGCAGCAAGGCGCGGCGCTGATCGGAAATTGATTTTGATCGGTTGGCGAGCAGGCCGTTTATCGTGAGGGACCGGGTGACACTCTCCTGCCCGACATAACCGATGCGATCCGACAGCTCGTTTGCAACACGAAGTTCCTTAGGTGTGAAAGCGACTTCAACCCCGCAGTTGGCGACGATTTCATCGGCCAAATGCTCGCCATAAACACCGCGCAATTGCGAGCGAGACTGGATCACCGGGAGCAGACGGATGCCGTAGCCCGCGACGTAAGAAAAGGCGCTGGCGAGCATCGATGCGCGGCCAAGCCGCGCAAATTCGTCGAGGATGACCAGCACGGGAACTGGCGTCGCTTCGCTCGGCAATTCCCGGACATTCAGGTCAATGAGCTGCTGAAAAAGCAAATTGTAGAGCGGAGCGATGCGGTCGAGTTCGTCAGGTGAAACACCGAGATAGATTGAAATGTGACGCTTACGCAGATCGCGCAGGTCAAAATCGCTAGCGGCGGTTGCCGCGTCCACGAGAGGGTTGAGCCATAGGCCAAGGACGTTGGTGATGGTCTTCTTGATGTCGGCAAAGCTGTTGTCGGAACCACCGGCAAAATCGGCCAATGCCGTTCGGCATCCCGTGGACAGGCTGAGTTTGGGATTGGCCAGCTCCTTTTTGAAGAAGCTGCGCGCATCGCCTTCAGTCAGATAGCGATAGATTGCGCCCATCGTCAGCGGTTCGTCGCTGGTTTCCGCGAGCCAGGCTCCGACACCGGCAAAGCCGGTTCGCGCGCCGTTTGCCCAGAATGCTTCGCCGCGTTCGGGCGTGGTAAACAGCATCGTTGCGATCTTTTGCAGCTCGATGATCACGTCGTCGGGGTCGCTGCGGTCGATATAGGCGAGCGGGTTATAGCGCGCGGTGCGTCCCTGCCGGTCGGTCGGGTTGAATAGAAAGACCTGCTGGCCATAGTGCGCGCGGAACCCCGCACTCGCATCGAAATTTTCGCGTTTAACGTCGAGAACGACGACGGAGCCAGCCCATGTCAGCAAATTGGGAATGACAATGCCGATGCCCTTGCCCGAACGGGTTGGCGCTTCGACAAGGACATGCTCACTCCCGCCAAAAGTCAGGAAGCGCCCGCCTTTGCGTCCAACGACAATTCCCAAGGCCGAGCGGAAACCATGCCGCTTGAGTTCACGCTCATTGGCAAAACGAGCGGCCCCGTGGAGTGGTGCGCCGCGCGACCAAAGGGCATAGACCAGCCCGGCAAGCAGCGTGACGCCGCCCACCAGACCGCCTGCCATAGCCTTCACGACGTGGGGATCGCCGCGATAATACCAGAAAAACTGCGGCATCTTGAGCGGGTCATAAGCTGCCACAGGAAGGCCCAGAATTACCCAACCAATCATGCTGGCAATGGCGAGCGCGATCAAAGCCCCGAGCGGGATGGCGATCAAATATCGAGCCGCCCCACCGTCAGGCGAGGTGCCTGCTTTCTGGGTCATAATAGATCTCCGTCACCCGAAATTCGCCATCGGTTTTCTTGGTCTGGACGACGACATCGACGAGCATTTTGAGCAGCGCGCGAATGTCGCCGCGTGCCAGATCGGAGCCGCCTTCGCTTTCCTTGACCAGCAAAGTCAGTTGCTCGAACGCCAGTTCGGCGGAATCGGCATGGATGGTCGTGATCGAGCCGGGATGGCCAGAGTTCACGTTGCGCAGGTAAAAGAACGCCGTCCCGTCACGCAATTCCTGGAGCAAAATACGGTCGGGGCGCATCCGCAGCGCGCTTTCGAGCAAATGCTTTGCCGTGACATTGGCCGTGCCCTGGCCGTCCTTGGCATAGAGCATGTGGACCACATTTTTGTGCGGGACGATCAGTTCGCGCGTGTCCTCGATCGTCAGCAACCGTTCCTCTGGCGGGATGAGCTGGATCAATCCCTTAGAGAGCGTGGTCTTTCCCGATCCGGTCGCGCCGGAGATCAGGATGTTGAGCCGCGCCTTCACTGCGCCGTCGAAGAATTCAACGTGGCGGCCGGCTTTGAGCAGCGCGAGCAAGTCCAGTTCCTGAGATGACACCTGCTTTTCGGCGATGCGCGTGTCCTTGAACAAACCCGCCGCTTCAAAATCCGCCAGCGTCATCGTGACTGTGGAAGGTTTGCGCACGGTGATCGACACGGTTTCATCTGGGACGACGGGCGGCACGATGATTTGCACCCGTTCGCCGGTTGGGAAGATTGTCGATACAATGGGATTTTCGCGGGTAACGTCCTGCGAAGTGAACGCCGCCGCAGCCGTCGCCAACGCCATCAGATTCTTGAAATCGAGACTTGGTTCGCTTTCCCATGTCCAGCCTCCACGGCGTTCAATGCCGACTTCGCCGGGTCGGTTGATGACGAGTTCGGTCACACGCTCGTCATCGAGATATTTGCGTAAGGGCGCAGTCACGCTGTCGAGGACAGCGGTATTTTTGCCCGGAGCCGCCATTATTTGAGCGCGAGGCCGTAAACGGTCGAGAAATCGAAATCCTGGGCGACGGTAATGCCGACATCTTCACCCTGATTTTTGCGCAGCACGGGTTTGATCTGGCCGTTCTGTTGCAAGATCGTTGAAGCTGCGTCGGAAGGAACACGGGTGGTATTGGGGGCGCTATTGCCGACAGCTTCCGCGCCCACGGTGGCCGCGTCTTCAACCAAGCTGAAGAGCAGGGCCGTGCCGAAACGCTGCCAGAAGAAGTTGTTGACGCGCCCATCCACGCCGCCGCGCCCAAGCGCGTCGGTTGCCGGTGAAGCGACATCTATTGCGATGCCTCGCGGGGTAACGGCCCGCGTCCACAAAACGAACAGCCGGTATTGGCCGCGATTGAGTCCACCCTGATATTCGCCAAGGATTTTCGTGCCTTTCTCCATCAGCACGACACGGCCATTGTCGGAGTAAATGTTGCGCGGGACGATGCAGCTCACATATCCGGGTTGGCTTGAGTCCATTGCTGATTGAAGAACGCAGGGAATGAAACTGCCCGCTGTGATAAGGAAATTGCGATCAGGAAGTGGCCGGGCCTGCGCCTGCCCGATCGCCGATGCCTGGCGGAGCGTGTCGAGATTGGTGGCCGGAGGCGATGGCTGGCGTCCGGCATTCGGCGCGCCGCCGTAGTCGCTGGAGCGAACGCCCGCGCTGCCACTGTCACGTTCGCCGCCATAGGCAATCAGCGAAGACCGCCGCGCGGCTTCGCGAAGCGCTTCGGCTTGTGATGGCTGGCGGGCTTGCTGTGCGGCGGATGGAGGAATCTGTGTCGGCGCAGGCCCGGCACCAATCGCGGGAACAATCGGTTCTCCTAAGGCGATTGGTGCATTTGGATCGGTCGCTGCACCCGCAAGCGTGGGTGCGATCACAGTTGCCGGATCATATTGCGCCGGTTCCAGCGCCGGTTTGGGTTTGACCGGAGGAAGAGTGGAGTTGCCAGTCAGTCCGGTGCCAAGCGCCAGCACCGTAAACATGATCGCACCTGCGGCGGCGGCAAAGCCGATCATCTTTTTCGGGTCCATTGCTGTGCCGGGGATCGACGGCATTTTACTGGCACGCTCGGTGGCGGGAGCGCGGTCAATGTCCTGCGGGTCGGGGGTTTGATCGACGGTTGCGCGTTCGCCGCTGGCTTTCTCGGCCATCACTTTGGCTCCCCATTTGCTTGATTTGGCGTGCGTTCAACGATACTTGACGCAGTGCCGGTCTTTGGATCGCGCCCGTAAAAATCCGGCGCTTCGTTGAACACGCACAGCACCTCCCTGCCGCGCCGGAGGCGAAGCTGGGCAAACACACCGTGGATCACGACAAATTCGTCGCGGACATCGAAGGGAACGATGCTTTCGCTCCCATCGGGATTGACCGCAAAGAAAGCGGGAAGTTCGCGCAGGTTGGGAAATCGCAGCGCGGTGAATTGGCCGTTATCGGTGATTTCGGAGGGCTGGATCGCCGACGATCCTTGCACGCTATATTGAAGGTTCCGCTTGCCTTCGAGGACGGCGAGATCGAGCGCCGAGCGGATCGCGCCTGCTTGCAGCGCGACGGCCCGGGTGTAGGCGGCCTGCGTTGCCGCCGCTTGAGCAGCGGCGGCTTCTTCGCGCGGATAGCGGAACACGACCTTGAAGAAAGTGTCAGCCGAACGCGGGCCGATGGCCCCACGCCGTGCCGACAGCTCAAATGTATAGGTGCGATTGCCCGTGCTGGATCGGGTGATGACGATCAGATTGGTCGATCCAGCCAGCTCGCGGGGTTTGATAAAAAGCGAATTTTCGGCCGGGGCGACTTCCCACGATACAGTATCGCCGAGCGCGACATGCTCGACCCGCTCGCTGGGCGAAAACACGATCTGCGTTGCCGAGCGGAAAACGCCGACAATACGGAAAACTTGCGTGTCGCTGTAGATCACTTCGCGGATGCGATTGTCTTGAGGCATTGAGCGGGGCGTTTCGCTTGGAATTGCCGGTTCACTGCTGAGCAGGAACGCAATTGCCGTCAGGCCGATAATTCGTTTCATTGCGTCACCTCCAGGTCGGCGCGATAGGTCTGCACTTCCAGACCGAGAGGGTTTTTGAACCGCTGCTGTTCGGTGGTCGGCGTATCGGTGGTGTCGTAAGTCACGGTCGCAATGGCGGGGGTGTCAGTGACAGTCGAACCGCGCTGGAGCGTCTTGGTGAAGCGTATCTGCGCGACCTTCGCGGAAACGAAGGTGACGGATTTGACCGCGATGAACACCGTATCAAGATCGGTGAAAACCGATTGCGGCGACTTGGGATTGTCTTTGCCGTAGAAGGCCGTCCACCGCGCCTGCTCGTCGCGTGACGACATTGCCAGGACGCCCTCGAAGAACTCTTGGCGCGCCTGCGGTATCCAGCCCTCGCGGTTACGGACGTAATCGGCGAGAAAATATTTGGCGACGGCCTCGTTATAGGTGATCTGCCGGTCGCCCGACATCGGTGAGGTGATAGCGCTCGCGCCAGTCGCCTTATCGACGGTGATCACATAGGGCGCGACGGTCTTGAGCGGCGTCAGCATCGCCACCGCCGCAACCCCGGTGATCGCGAGACCGCTTGCGACACCCGCGACCATCCATGCCAGCCGCTTCGAGCGGCTGGCCGCGATCAACCGGTCGTGATCCCAGCTTGCAGCTTCCGCAAAATATGCTTTGAGATCCTGCCGGTCCGTGACGCCGCCCGCCATGACGCTCAGCAGCTCTGGTTGGAAATTTGCGGAGACAGGCTGCTGATTGGCGGCACTTGGCGCTCAGGCTTGCCATTCGGCGTTTCGGGCTTTGGTGCAGCCGGATTTTTCTCGTGGAAGACCTCGACGCCTCTGCGTTCCCGTTCCTGACTTTGCGCCGGGTCTGCTGGCGTTGATGTTCCGCCGAGCGGATCGACACTTGGCAGGATCGAACCATAAGGATTGCCCGCGCGGCGCTGCTTGCCGTCGCATTTGGCCAGCTTTGGCGATTTTGGCGCTGCGGTGGCAGCATTGACCGGCACAATCAGTGCCAGTGACACCGCGATACTCAGAAGGCGCTTACCCATGACTTACTCCCTTTTATTGTGTCCCACGGCTGACCGAGCCTGACGTCCGCATCCGGGCGATGCCCCGCGCAAAGCCGCGTTCGATGGCACGGCTGGTTGCCTGCGTAGCCGTCGCGCCGCGTCCGGCGACAAAGCCGCCCGCCGCTGCGATCGCCGATGCAAATTGATTGGCGAGCGCAGGCCCGCCCCCGCCAAGCGAGGCGGCCAGCATCGGAATTTGCAGGAAGAAAAAGAAGCCGAGCGCGTAGAAGGCCAGCGCCTTGATCGCGGCCATGCCAATCTCGTCATTCTCGGAAATCGTGGCGATGATCGCATCGCCGGTTTGCGTCAGGAACAAGGTCAGCACGAGCGCAAACACAATCAGCATCAGATAGTTGATGCAGGCCCCCAGCCAGGCGAAGAAATAACCGCGCGTGGACTCGAACAGCAAAGCCGCCACGAACAGTGGTCCGACCACCGACAATAGGGCGAGTGCAAACAGTCCGAAGGCGCTGATAACGAAACCGATCGCCGCGCAGAGCAAAGTGGCAACAATCACCATCACCACGAGGAAGCCGGCAAAGACCGCATAACCTATGTCGGGCAGAGTGCCTTGGGTTTGCTGGTAATCGGCGGCGATCTTCCGCATCGTGTTGGCAGTCTCGAAACCTGTTCCTGCGAGCTTGTCATAATACCCGCCAAGACCGCCGACTTCCGAACCGCCAAGCGCGGTGGCAAACTGGCCGGGGAGACCGCCCAGCGCGAACATTCCGATCTGGGTTCCGTAGAGCGAGGTGACGGCAAAATAGAGAAATGCGAGCTGACAGCCGCGATAGGCATATTCGCGGAATGGATATTGCACCGCGCCGCGCATGATCGCGTAGCCCAAGAGCGAAATATAGATCACGATGCCGATGCGTAGCGCCGGAGAAACGATGCCGATCACTGCCGCGTATTTCCCGACGATGGCCGCAAGCGCATTGTTAAGCGCTTCGAACATCGTAGTGAAAACATGATCGCTGAAATCCATATCCGGCACTCATTCCTGGAGCATTTGGGTCAGTTGCTGATTTGAAGCTGCGACTTGGCGAAAGCTGCCGCACGGCAGTTTGTCATGACGACGGCGGGTTCGGTGTCATTGGGGGCAGTCGATCCCGCCCATTCGCGGCAAATCTTCTGCATCGGTTCGATCTCGTCGGCGTTGGCGACATAATATCGCCAATCCCGCGCTGGCATTTCGGCTTGGGGTGTGGACGTGCCACACCCCGCCAACGCTAGCCCCGTGCAGATGATCGCCGATCGCATCATCATTGCCCGCGATAGTAGCGGCTTGCGGCATCGAGCTTTTGGGCGAGAGCTGCCTGCCCTTCGGCTGCGCGCTGGCGCTCCTGCGCCTCTTGCTGCAAGCCAATGGCCTGCAGGCGGAGCTGGTCGTTCTGCATCGCAGCGGATTCAAGTTGCAGCCGCGCCGTCAGGTCAGCCACTTCCTTCGCCGTTCCTGCGGTTGCCAACCGGCTGCGCAATTGATCCAGCCCTTGCGCCCGCGACGTGACGGCAGCGCCCATATTCTCGGCGAGACCGGCATTGATGCCGATGTTGCGAGCATTGAGATCATAAGTCGCGCGGGATTGTTCGGAGCCGGCAAGACCCAACTGCCCAAGCAGATCGCGATACACCGCATCGGCCTTGGCGCGGCCCGCGCCGACAACATCGAGATTACCGTTGCCAAAGCCTTCGAGCGAGCCGCCCGAAATGTCGAGTTCGCGCAGGGCATCAGACTTGAGCTGCTGTGCCAGCCCCGGAATGTCGGTGAGCTTGTTCAAATCCTGATAAAGCTTCTGCGCCTCGGCAATTTGCTGCTTGCCTTGGGCCACGACCTGGAGCGCCTGTCGGACGGCGTTGATCTGCTGGATCAGGCTGGCACTGTCATGGACAGGCATCCCTTGTGCGAATGCTGGCAATGGGGCCGCGAACAGCAATGTTGCACATAGTGCCCCAACTTGGGCTTTGCTCAAATTCTTCATCGACTTACCTTTCTTTCAGTTCAGCTAGGACGCCTCCGACGGTGGAAGAGGGGCAGCCAGACAGCGGGATCTTTCCCCACCTCGGCGATAATCTCGTCAGCAACGGCAGTGGTTTCCGCGCGGCCCGATAGGACCGCCAGTTCGTCATCCAGCCCTGCCAGATCGAGTTCGACGACCACGCTGTCATGGCCTTGCTTGACCAGAAATTTGTGGCTTTCGGGCGCAAGCTCTTCGCGCACCAATTTGTATTCGGCTTCGGACAGCGCGAACCCTTCGACATAATCGCGCCGCGCGCCGAACGGGTTGGGCAGCATGATCTTGGTTGCGACCTGTTCAAGAATCGAATGGCTGATGTCGCTCTTGAGCGCGTCGGCAGGTGACTGCGTGGCGAACACCAGCACGGCGTTACGCTTGCGGTAGGTTTTGAGGCCGTCCTGGGCGAAGCGGCGGAACGCCTCGTCGCCAAGTGCCTTCCAAAATTCGTCGATGCAGATCACCATCCGCTCGCCAGTCAGAAGCTGGTCGATGCGGTGGAACAGATACAACATGACCGGCGTGCGAATGTCGGCATTGTCGAGAAAGTCGGTCATGTCGAAGCCGATGAACCGGGCATTGAGCGTCATTGAATCCGCCGGATTGTCGAACACCCAGCCAAGCGATCCTTCAGACGTCCATTTCTCAAGCCGTGCACCGACGCCGCTGGAATCCTTCATGCCAAGCATCGAGCGGAGCGCGCTAAGCGAACGATCAGCAACGTCGAGCTTCATCACGGCATTGATGCCGTCCTCGATCAGTCGTTCTTCCTGAACTGAAATCGGTTTGCCGTCCGCGCGGACGAGCTGGCGGATGAACAGCGACAGGAAACTCTTGTCCTCTGCGCGATTGGCGAGCGCCTTGAGCGGGGAGAAGCCGGTCGGGACGCCGTTATGGAGCGCGAGATAGGTGCCGCCGCTGGCCTGCACGAAGATTTGCGCGCCGCGATCCTTGTCGATGAATATCTGCCGTGCGCCGGTCTTTTCTGTCTGCGCCATCAGGAAGTTGAGCAACACTGTCTTGCCGCCGCCCGATGGCCCAATGATGAGGGTATGACCGAGATCGCCCTTGTGGAAATTGAAGAAATAGGGGCTGCGGGCATTGGTTTTCAGCAAGGCAATCGCATCGCCCCAATGATTGCCACTGGCACTTCCTGCCGGAAAAGTATGGAATGGCGAAAAGGCCGCGAAATTTAGCGAGGTGATCGGTGCGGGCCGGGCGCGCCATGCGAAATTGCCGACGAGCTGCGACCAATAGGCTGCTTCAAGAGCCGCCCCTTCGCGCGCTGCCACCATGCCAGTGTCAGCCAGCGCCGCCCGTGCGACCGACATATGATCCCGCAAACCCTTCACGCTGTCGGCATAAACCGCGAGCGTGAAGTGGTGATCGCCCAGCACAAAGCGGTTCGACATCAGATCATCGCCCGCGTCGATCAGCGCATCAGCTTGGCTCACGGCCCTGTCGCCTGCATTTTCCATCTGGGTCATGCGCAGCCGGAATTTTTCGGTCGCAGCAGCCCGCCCGAGGAAAGTGAAACTCTGCGTCAGCACGAACCCGAAATCGACCGATAGCAGCGCCTCGAATTGGCGCGGCGTGGTTTGGGCGGGATATTCGCGGATACCGAAGATCCCGCCGAATGCCGAAGCATCGGCATCTCGCACTTCGATTGTTTCTGCGCCAAAGATGGTGCGCGAGCGGTAGAGCGCACCGCCGAGATGCCCGCGCACAACGGGGACGCGGCGATGGCGACCGGTCATCACCATGTCCGCCACTTCCATCGTTTCCGAAAACATCAAGCCGCGATGCTCGTAGATCGAGCAGCGGCGCGGTTCGCAGCGCGCCATCAATTTCTCGAAATCGCGCGCTTTGTCATCAAGCAGTTCGACAAGCGCCTCGTCGATCATCGGTCCTTGCCGCACCTCTTTGGAAACGCGACGTTTGAACAACTGGATGATCTTGTCGCTGCCCGTGGCACCTGGGCGGATTACCAATGTGACGAAGAAGCGGTTGATGAACATCCTCTCCCGGTTGATCCGCCCGAAATAGGCGCGGTCGAGATTGGCCGCGAACCCCGATTTGAAGGTGCCTCCGGGATATTGATCGACCCGCATTCTGATCAGATGGGTCCAGATCGACAGCCGTTCATCATGGAGGTTGCGCAGCAACCCGTTGAGCTTGGTGTGCCAGTCGTTGAGGTCGCGCACATCGGCGGTCTCGAATGCACGGCCCTGCAACTCGAAAGTCAGCATGATGTCGCCGGAATCGAGCGCAACCATGTCCTCATTCAAATGCCGTGCGTAAGGCAGGAATTTGGCTGGGTCGGCCTCTCGCTGCGCCACCTTGAGTGGCACCCCGTTGGTCGAAGCGAGCAACCTAGCCATTACGGCCAAAACCTTTGCGGCGAAGCCCGGCGAGCGGCAGCGGCGAATAGCTACTTCCGCCCCAGAATGTGCGGTTGCGATTGCCGAGCTTGGTGCGGCCCCACAGGAACAGAAGGCGGAAGGCGTTGACATCGTGGCGGACGATCAGCCGTGAGATCGAATAGCCGAAAGCGACCACCAGCGCAGCATAGACCGGGCTGTTGCTCCATATCAGCACCGACGCGCTTGAGATCAGCAACAACACCGCCGCCTCGATCGGGATGCCCGCCCAGAGTGCGGGGCGCGTCACTGCAAGAAACAGCTCGTTCTTGGTCAGGATTTCGGTTTCGTCCGACATCGCATTATCCCGCGATGATGCCGACGATTGAGTCCGCCGAGAAGACAATCGCGATCCCGATGATCACCGTGACCAGCACCGCTGTCGAAGCGCGACCCGTAAACCAGAGCAAGCCAGTGACGATGACGGCGATCACTGCGAGCGTGCGCAGCAGCGTCGATGATAGCAGGCCGCGCACTTTGCTCGCGAAACTCTCCAGATTCTGCGCGTAGGCAGGATCGGGATTTGCAAACGATATAATGGCCGCCGCAGCTAATGCCGCGCCCCACAATATTGCGCTTTGTCGCGATTTGGGCATGGCATTGAATCTGGCTGCAATGCTTGCCCGCCAGTTTCCGACACCACGCCCAACTTTCAGAATTATATTCATATGCTGCTCCTCTCGTTTCCGGCGAGAATTTGAGTTTCACGGTCGTAAGCAGCACGCTCAAAGACGTTCCACTTGGGTGGCGGAGCCGGGCGGGGCTGTGCCTCTGGTGCCTGGGACACCGTGTTTTCTGAGGTCAGCAGTCCGCGCAGATCGCCGCTTGCCGGTGGGGCAACGGCAACTGGCGGCAAGGCCTGAGCGAATGTTATGCCAGTGTCCGCGACGCCAGCGTTGCCAATGACCTTGGCAACATAGCCATTCCGAAAACCGCGCGTCTGGCTTCCCGTGTTATACATCGAGAGTGCGACCCGAAGGGCAGCTTGTGGCTCACGTCCGGCTTTCGCCGCATTGTAGTTCGTGGTGAGAACGCGGCCGAGAGCCGCGACATTGGTGCAGGGGTCGAATACGGTCTCCCAGGTCAGGCCAAGCCAGCGCATGTTGCGCGAGTTGATTTGGCCCAGTCCTAGATCGACTGAATATCCGGCTGCTACATACCGCCGGGCTGTTGCTGCTGCATCGGCAGCGCTGGTTTGGCGGGCGGGTTGCCTCCCACCGTTTACATTGAGGGCGAATTGCTCGCCGCTGCTTTCGGTCTGAACGATGGCTAACACCGTTTCGGGTGCCACTGTTGGTGCGCATTGCGACGCCAAAGCAAGTATGGCAGCCGCAGAGTAGGTCATCAGACCCTACCCCCAATTGATTTCAGGTTCGCTTGGCTGCTCACTGCACCGTTCCTCCCAAATTTATCTGTCAGGCATGAATACTCTGTCTGACTGTGGGACTATTGATAGCGGGCGGGCTGATCAGTCAGCTATAGATTGAAAAAGGCTCAACGGGCTTTTCGACTTATCTATCGAACCCTGTGACAGCCTTTGACCTTCAATCTTGATCCTGCGGACTATGTGTTCATCGCTGGGTGGGTTCGCAGTCATGCCGATTCTTGATCTGAGTTTGAATAAGTAAGGCGAAATCGAACATTTGCCTTTGCAATCCCAAGGCCTCGCCGGTGTCAACCAGCTAGAGGCGAACTATGAACCGAAGCCGTTATGTAACTCGGCCACTCGATGCGACTGATCGAGCGATTATCACCGCGTTGACCGGGAATGGCCGCATGACCGTTCGGGAGCTTGCGGAACAGATCGGCTTGTCTAGCCCCAGCGTAACCGAACGCATTCACAAGCTGGAAGATGCGGGCGCTATCCGGGGATATACGGTTTTGGTCGATTCCAAAGTCTTCGGCCTTGGCATCGCCGCTCACGTCCGACTGCGCGCCATGCCCGGTGAAGTGAAACGGGTTGCACAGATGCTGATCGACACGCCTGAGGTCGTCGAAGCAGATCGCGTAACAGGGGAAGATTGCTTTCTAGCGAAGGTCATGGTTAGCGATGTGCAGGAGCTTGAGATTGTGATTGATCGTTTTCAGCCTTATGCATCGGCAGATACGTCCATCATTCTATCGTCAACCGTCGTCCCACGCCTTCCGAAGTTATAAAATGTATCCGGCAGGTGGGATGTTGAGCGCAGCTCAGCATCCACCGCCGTTCACTTTCAGAGCGATCCGTTTCGACGCAGCGGTGGACTGGGAAGCGATGTTCTAAAGGCACGCTGCGCAAATTTGGTACAAAGTGGCCGCTTGTGCCCAAGCAGAGCCGCCATTATGAAGGCTTGGCTTTGGCGGTAGTGAACCGCCCCGGGATTGTCGGAGGCCCCAACTCCTGAGAGGAAGGGCCTGTTATGAGCAAGACAACGAACAAGTTCGCGCCGGAGGTACGCCAGCGGGCGGTACGCATGGTGCTGGATCACGAAGCTGATCATCCATCCCGCTGGGCAGCCGTCACGTCGATAGCCGAGAAGATCGGCTGTTCGGCGCACACGTTGCTGGAGTGGGTGAAGAAGGCGGAGGTGGACAGCGGCAAGCGTGCCGGAGTGCCGACCGAGCTGGCCGACCGGCTCAAGGCGCTGGAACGCGAGAACCGCGAGCTGCGCCAGGCCAACGAGATTCTGCGCAAGGCGAGCGCGTATTTTGCGCAGGCGGAGCTCGACCGCCCGTTCAAGCGATGATCACGTTTATCGATGATAACCGTGGGCTCCACGGGGTCGAGCCGATCTGCGATGTCTTGCCGATCGCCCCTTCAACCTATCACAAGCATGTCGCAGAGCGGCGGGATCCGGCGCGACTGTCGGCGCGGGCGCAGCGCGACATGGCGATGAAGCCCGAGGTTGCACGCGTATTTGCCGAGAACTTTGGGGTTTACGGTGTCCGCAAGGTCTGGCGGCAGATGCAGCGTGAGGGGCACGATATCGCCCGCTGCACGGTGGAACGGCTGATGCGTGATCTGGGCTTGGCAGGGGTGATCCGTGGCAAGCCTGTGCGCACGACATTCAGCGACAAGGCGGCACCTTGCCCCCTGGATCACGTCAACCGGCAGTTCCATGCACCGGCCCCCAACAGGCTGTGGGTGTCGGACTTCACCTATGTCTCGACCTGGGGTGGGTTCGTCTATGTGACGTTCGTGATCGACGTCTACGCCCGCTATATCGTGGGGTAGCGGGTCAGTAGGACCGCGCATGCCAGCTTCGTGCTCGACGCTCTGGAGCAGGCTTTGCATGATCGCAGACCTGTCCATCACGGCGGGCTGATCCACCACAGTGATCGCGGCAGCCAATATGTCTCGATCAAATACACCGAACGGTTGGCTGAAGCCGGCATCGAGCCTTCGGTCGGCAGTGTCGGCAACAGCTACGACAATGCTTTGGCCGAGACGATCAATGGGCTTTACAAGGCCGAGGTCATCCACCGGCGCGGACCATGACGCTCCTTTGAAGCCGTCGAGTTCGCAACGCTGGAATGGGTCGACTGGTTCAACAACAGGCGACTGCTGGAGCCTATCGGCAACATCCCACCCGCTGAAGCCGAACAACGATACTACGCCAAGCTGGACGATGTCCCCATGGCCGCGTAACTTAAACCAAATGGCCTCCGGCAATCTCGGGGCGGTTCAATGGGAGCGAGTTGACCGCGCCTTGTCAAAGGCGCGAACGCAACTTGAATCGGCTTCCGCCGAAGAAGATTGCCAAGCCATCGGGCTACTTTGCCGCGAGGTCATCATATCGCTGGCGCAGGCGGTTTATGATCCCACTATCCACGAATCGTTAGATGGCGTGCGGCCAAGCGACACGGACGCGAACCGAATGCTTGAAGCCTATATCGGGCACGTCTTTCCCGGCGCGAGCAACAAGGAAGTGCGGGCGCACCATCGAGCATCGCTGGCGTTGGCGCTGAACCTCCAACATCGCCGAACCGCTACTCGACTATTGGCTGCACTCTGCGTTGAAGCGACCGCATCAACGACGGCTGTTGTGTCGATCATCGCTCGTTCGGACAGCGTTTGACGACGGACGGATCGTAGGGCGGCAATTTCAAAACCGGAAAGACAGAAATGGGATGGCGAGCGATCAGGCTACTCAGGCAGCAGCGAATCATCAGCGTCTCGCACTGCCGTTTTGCGTCCCCCTGGAATGGAAGAATTTGGTCTAAGACTTACACAAAGCCTTACACAGTTTTCGCTTGCCTGATAAAATATAACTGGTTATCAACATCATACGCAAGCCTCGTCCCACTTACAAATGGCGGGTTCCAGCAGCAACTGACACTCCCGGTGGGGCTTTGAAACGGCGTATGTTGGTCGGCAGCCGACACTCATGCTGATGTTCATTTAACGGATCTGGCTCTGAACTTCCGCCCAGTCGTGGAAACGCCTTGTCGGTGGATCACGAATGATTTGCCTCTCCGGCATGTTGTGTGATCCAACTGCCGCCATAGCAGCACATTGGCCAGGACCATCGTTGTCCTCGGCGATGTAAAGTGTGCCAACATGCTCTGGAACCTCGATCACTGCGAGGCGCTCATTCCCAAGAGCTGCCCAGCACGGGATTTTCCTGATCAGGGTGTAGCTTGCCGCATCCTCCATGCCCTCAGCAATGGCGAGAATGTTGCCTTCGAACCGTGGAGCCCAAGCACCCTGCCTGGGCTTTCCGAGCATAAACTTGCCATCATGCCATGTTCCGTCGTCCGTCAGCCTGATCCGCTGGATAGCCGTCATTTTGTGCCCAGTTCTGACAGCGACCAGCAACGCGGGCCGGAAGGTGAGGGCATAGCGTGGAAGGTACGCTAAACAACGCTAAGGGAGAACAACCGAGGAACGCTTAGGCGGCGCGGCTGTCCGGCGGAAGATTGAGGGCCTTGCGGCCAGCGGAAGC
>Ga0307994_1000809_pt1 | contig 20299 bp, 10 predicted proteins | sample EllFjometagen261_FD_203171 | JGI IMG/M metagenome (GOLD analysis project Ga0307994, IMG submission 203171) | Marine microbial communities from Ellis Fjord, Antarctic Ocean - #261 | ecosystem: Environmental > Aquatic > Marine > Unclassified | place: Southern Ocean | collected 2014-11-02 | reverse complement strand
TGGAGAGCATAAATTAAGCAAACTATTAGAGGAAGAAGATGATCCGGAGGTTACAAAATTTCATTTAGGACAAGGGTGTAATATATCAGTATTTGAAAGTAAGCAGTGTAATCAGGATACAAACAATAAGGTATTAGCTGTAATTAAAGATATACAAATAGCAGCTGAATATCATTCTTCCCCATTAGGTATCTCCTGTATGGGCACTGGGTATAAGAAAGTATTAAATCGAATTAATACAGATAGTATTGATTTTATCAAGACTCATAGCACTTTTTCAGACGATAATGATATAGAAGATACCTTAATTAAAAATAAATTTGGGGACATTAAGACCATTAACTATAAGTTACGCATTGGCCATACTATGGGAGTATCGACTGCTATAGAAACAGCATTAGCAGTACAAGAAGAATCTGGTACTTTTCTTAGTTTAGGAGCAGGTATGGGTAATGTATTTTCATCTGCATTAGTGGAGATCTTATGATATTTGCACATGCTAGTTTAATTCAAGAAGGAGAAGCAGCGTTATTTTATAGATTTAATAGACCTTTGAATGGCTATATGATAGCTGGAGTAATCATATCTCCTACAATTGAAGCTAAAGTAAACTTTGCTAAAGTATGGACATATTTTGTTTCAGAAATAGTACGAGCTGATGACATTTATTGCTCAATTCCTTTAGAGGGGCAGAACTCTATGTTTAATAATTATTTAAAATACCATGTTACTATAGAAGGCCTTAAGATATATAAGGTTGATAATTTTCTTAAAAAGTCCTACAGTAGCTATGAAAAACACCTGGAACAAGTTGGTAATAACTTATGATTGATAAATCAGATTTAGATATAGACGAAAATACTGAAATTGATGTTTCTACGTTAGTTGATTGGGAAAACCCTCCTACTCTTGGTGATTTAAAACAAGACTATGAATCTGCTAAAGTAGCTCATGATGTACACACGGCAGAAGTAGATACATGGTTACGTGTACTTAATGGCGAACAGACTATTAATGCTAAGCGAGGTCGTTCTAAATTAGTGCCTAAGCTAGCACGTAAACAAGCTGAATGGCGATATGCTGCTTTATCAGAACCATTCTTATCTACTGATGATTTATTTAATACATCTCCTCAAACATTTGAAGATAAAGAATCAGCTATTCAGAACGGTATGTTACTGAACTATCAATTAAATTGCCGTATGGATAAGGTTAAATTTGTTGATGAGTATATTAGAACTGCTGTTGATGAAGGTACAGTAGTAGTACGGGTTGGTTGGGAATTTGAAGAAGATAAACGTAAGATCTATGAAGATATAATGGAAGTACAAGTAGTTGCAGGGCCCGATGGTCAGCCTATACAGCAAGAAGTAAAGACTGGTCAGACATCAAAGATGAAGACCATTACAACTAAAAATCAACCAATATTAACTGTATGTGATTATAGTAACCTTATACTAGACCCTACTTGTGATGGAGATCTAGATAAAGCAAATTTTGCTATTTACAGTTTTGAGACATCCCTATCTGAACTCAAAAAAGACGGACGGTATAAGAATTTAGATAATATCAATTTTGAAAGTGCATCAGTACTGTCGGAACCAGATCATGAAGTTAATACAGACGATACTTCGTTTACATTTAAAGATAAAGCACGTAAGAAAGTTATTGCTCGAGAATATTGGGGATACTGGGATATCGATGATACTGGAGAAGTTAAATCTTTTGTAGCTACATGGGTAGGCAATACGTTTATTCGACTAGAAGAGAATCCTTATCCTGATAACAAGATTCCTTTTGTACTAGTTCAATACTTACCTCGTCGTAAAAACATATACGGAGAACCAGATGCAGCTCTGATTGAAGACAATCAAAAGATTGTTGGAGCTGTAACTAGGGGGATTATTGATATTATTGGCCGTAGTGCTAGTGGTCAACAAGGCATTCGTAAAGATGCTCTAGATGTTACTAATGCACGTAAATTTGAACGTGGAGAAGACTACAAATTTAACGCTAATGTAGATCCTAGACAGGCTTTCCATATGGAAGTTTATCCTGAGATTCCTAGATCTGCATTAGAAGTACTTAACATGCAGAATAACGATGCTGAAGCATTAACCGGCGTTAAAGCGTTTACCCAAGGTATCTCTGGCCAAGCTTTAGGAACTACAGCTACTGGTATTAGATCAGCACTTGATGCTACATCTAAAAGAGAATTAGGTATTTTAAGAAGACTTTCTAATGGATTGAATCAAATTGGCCGTAAGATCATATCTATGAACTCTGAATTCTTAGAAGACGAAGAAATTGTTCGTATTACTAATGAAGAGTTTGTAGCCATTAACCGAAATGATTTAGGTGGTAAATATGATATCAAACTTAATATCTCGACAGCTGAAGCTGATGAACAAAAAGGTAGCGAATTGGCATTTATGTTACAAACTATGGGTAATACAATGCCGCCGGAAATGAGTCAGATGATTTTAGCTGACATAGCTAAATTACGTAAAATGCCTGATTTAGCTAAACGTATTGAGGAATATCAACCTCAGCCTGATCCTATGGCTCAACAGAAAGCTCAACTTGAAGTTGCTTTACTACAAGCACAAGTGGCTAATGAAACTGCTAAAGGACAAGAAAATGCTGTTGATGTTCAACTTAAAACGGCTAAAACACAGACAGAACAAGCTAAAGCAAGAAGTATGAATAGCGGTTCTGATCTTACTGATTTGGACTTTGTGGATAAAGAATCTGGAACTAAAGACACGAGAGAAAATGATTTAGAAGATAGAAAACACGCTAAAAATATTGAAAGTAAAGAATTTGATAGACAAGCTAACCTAGAGGGTAAAGAATCTGATAGATTATCTAACCTTGACAAAGTAGCCGTTGATACGTTAAATAAGCAGTAAGGAGTATGTTTATATTAACTAATCATAAGGAATGACATGACTACAGAACTAGAACAAGTTGAAATTCAGATTGATGCTGCTCGAAGAATACGTGCACTGAGAGATAACTGCATTAAACTGATGGATAGTAAGCATTTTAAAGACGTTATTGAAGAAGGCTACTTTAAAGAAGAAGCCGCTAGATTAGTTATGGCTAAAAGTTCTAATCTTACTGTTGATCAAATGAAGCTCATTGATAACATGCAGTATGGCATTGGAGCCTTAGCTAACTTCCTTGAAGCAGTCATGCGACGAGGCAGTGAGATGGATACCGCACTTGGTGAACACGAACAAACTCGTGAAGAAATCTTAGCGGAAGGGATAACTAAATGACTAATACTGCTTTAGGGCTAACGGATGCAGAATTCTTAGCTAAAGATCCTGCTGAATTCTTAAATGAAGAATCTGACCAAACTACCGAAACTGCTGAAGATACCGCAGTTATTGAAGAAACTAACGCATCAGATCAAACTGATGATAGTGAAGAAGCCTCTACTGAAGAGGTAAGTGAAGCACAGGAGCAAACTGAAGTTGACACTACTACAGATCAAGTACGCCAACCGTTCGGGGATACTCAAACGGAGCCAGAAAAATCTATTGATAGTAATACAACAGAATCTCTTGATACTAGTAAGAAAGACTCGACTGACACAAATGGGGATACCCAGGAAACTCCAGAGTTCAATTACGAAAGTGCTTTTAAAGAGATTTCTGCGCCTTTCAAAGCCAATGGTGTAGATATGCAAGTGAAAGATCCTAAAGATATTGTGCGTCTTATGCAAATGGGGGCCAATTATCAAAAAAAGATGGGGCAATTAAAGCCTAATTTAAAACTCATTAAGATGTTAGAAAACAATGAGCTATTAGATGAAGCTAAGTTAAATCATTTAATTGATCTATCTAAAAAGGATCCACAAGCTATCGCTAAGCTGATTAAAGAAAGTACCGTAGATCCTTTAGATATTGATAAAGATGCTCCAGTAAACTACGAACCAACTAACTATTCAGTTACAGATAAAGAATATAATTTGGATCGTATATTAGATGAGATCAAAGGCACTGCAACCTTTAGTAAAACAATTGATGTTTTAACTAAAGAATGGGATGCAGAAAGTAGAACTACTATTTCAGATCAACCTGAAATAATTTCTATAGTTAATGAACATATGCTTAATGGTGTATTTGATCAAATTAACGCTAAATTACAACAAGACCGGATTTTAGGAAAATTAAAGAATATTCCGGATGTTGAAGCATATCGGCAAACTGCTGAAACTATGCACAAAAATAATATGTTTGCTAACGCTCCATCTAATCCGACTGAAGCTCCTGTAGTATCAAGTAACTCTGAACTTAAACAAGCTGATGTTGATCGTGATAAAAAACGAAAAGCAGCAGCACCAGTTAAGCAAACAGCTTCTAATAAAGCTCCACCGGAAAGCGAGTTTTTAGGCTTATCAGATGATGACTTTATGAAGAAGTATGCTTAGCTGTTATTTATAATTACTAAGCAATAGGATAATATCATGGCTAACGAGAATATGTATAATGCTCCTTCTAGCACGGCTAGTGGGACTGGATCAGATATAGGTGCACAGGCAAGAACTGATTACTACTTTAAAAAGGCCCTTATTTCTGTACGGGATAAACAGTATTTCATGCCTTTGGCTGATGTACGTGCAATGCCTAAGAATATGGGTAAGAAAATTAAGCAAGACGTATACGTTCCATTGCTTGATGTACTAAACACGGGTGATCAGGGAATTGATGCTGCAGGTACTGCATTGACAGCTGGTACATACTCTGCTTGGAACGCTGCTGGCGTACTGCAAAGTTCTACTGCTGCAAATAGAGCTGCTGCTGTAACCGCTGCTGGTGCTCTTGGCGAAATTGGTCTTAATGACCAGAACTTGTACGGGTCTTCTAAAGATACCGGTACGATTAAATCTAAAATCCCGACTCTCCGTGAAAATGGTGGTCGAGTTAACCGAGTTGGTTTCACACGTACTCAAGTTGAAGGTGATTTGCTTAAACGTGGTTTTTTTACTGAGTATACTCAAGAATCACTGGATTTCGATTCTGATGCAGACTTGCTCTCACACATCACTGAGGAAGCACTTGTTGGTGCCAATGAGCTGACTGAAGCGGAGCTTCAGGCAGATCTTATTACTACGGCTACTGGTACAGGTACTTCTTACTATTGTTCTACTGCTCCTACTGGTGCTGCTCTTGCTGGCTCTGGAACGGCAGCTGCTAGAACAGCTTTGAAGCTAGCTGTTGATGAAGTTGTTACTTACACGGATCTGATGAATCTTTCTATTGCTTTGGATAACAATAAGACCCCTAAGCAAACGAAGGTTATTTCTGGTTCTCGAATGGTTGATACTAAAACCATTAATGGTGGACGTATCATGTATGTGGGTTCTGAATTGATCCCAGTACTAAGAGCTATGACTGACTTGCATAGTGCAGCTGCTTTCGTATCTGTTGAAAAGTATGCTGATTCTAGCAACATCATGAATGGTGAAATTGGATCTATTGATCAGTTCCGCATTGTTGTAGTACCAGAGATGCAATTCACTGAAAACGGTGGTGCATCTGCTTCTGATACTGCAGGTACTGGCGATAATGGTGCAGATATCTACCCAATGTTGGTTGTTGGTGATGGTGCTTTCACTACTATCGGTTTTCAAACAGATGGTAAAAGTGTAAAATTCAACATCAACCATAAGAAGCCTGGTAAAGAAATTGCTTCTTTGGATGACCCATATGGTGAGGTAGGATTCTACTCTATCAAATGGTATTATGGCTTTATGGCACTTCGCCCAGAACGTCTAGGTATTATCTGGACTGCCTTGGCAGCTGTATAGTTGTAGTGTTTACCTGTCACCCAAGGGCGTTAGCCCTTGGGGGACTATCTTAAATAAGGAGGAATTATGCAAGTAGTAACGCCCATTAAGGAAATGACCATCGAGGAAGTTAAACAAGAATTAAAAGATTACGGAGTTCAGGTCCATCATAAAACTGGCCTAGCTAAATTATCTGAATTGCTAGCTGATGTTCGTGAAAATCCAACAACAGTAACTCAAGAAGTACCTGCTGAAGTGTCAGTTAAAGACCGTCCTTATAAAGACGGATTACCAGATGCAAGTAATGCAGCTATCGAAGCCGCATCAAAACACTTTGAGTTATCTCCACAGCAATCAGCTATGAAATTAGTTAGAGTTGTTGTTACTCCAAATGATCCTCTTATGACTGCGTATCCAGGACTTATATTTACTGTAGGTGCTTCTGGAATTAATAAAGGTCAAATGGTTAAGAAATTTGTTCCCTTCAATAATGAAGAAGGATGGCATGTTCCAAATATTATCCTTCAACAAATTGAACACGCTGAAATGCAGAAATTTAAAACGGTTACTATGCCTAATGGCGAAAAACAATTAGAACCTTACATTACTAAGAAATTCAATGTACGGATTTTAGATCCTTTAACACCAGCGGAAATGGATCGGCTTACTGCGTCTCAAGCAGCTAACCCATCATTCCATATAGGGGATAACTAATGGCGATTACTATTGCTAATTTAACTGCCAGTGTTGCTACGAGTGATGCCAATGTAGTAACAGGTTCAGGCGTATTCGATGATATGATGGAAACTGTGAATGCGCACATGGCTGCGCAGTTTAATCTTGGTCGAATTACTGGCAGTGATTATGCAACAGTTTATTTAACAGCTATGCAAGCAACAGTACAACAAGCTGTGGCATTCACAATAGGTGTTCAAAAAGGTAATGCTGAAGAGTCTTTGCTATTTCAGAAAGAGATTACTGAATTTGCTCAAACCGAGAAATCAACTAAAGCTGCTCCTACAACTACTTCTGTAGCAGGAAGGGCAAATAATCTTTCTACTGAGCAAGCTAAAGGATTTCAATGGAATGCAGATCAAAAATATCTTAAAACATTATTAGATGCATGGGCTGTTAATATATCTACCGCTGGTGTAGCCTCTACTGGCGTAACGGCACTTAATGTAACTGGTACAGGTAATATAAATACCCAGATTACTAATGCTGAACCGACTGGGTAATCTCCCATGGGATTTATTGCAAGTGCCATAAGCTCAATCATTAACGTTATTGTTGATGTTATTGTCGGTATAGTTGAAGCAATCGTTCAAATAGTTGAAACGGTAATTCTGCTAATTATGGTGCTCCTTGGGTATGATACCGGGGGCACCCAAACTGTTGAATATTATGAAGTTCGTAACTACCCCCTTTTCGGTGACGTAGATAAGAAAAATCCTATAGCGCAATCCATCCTTCAATCTATATTGTCGGATAAAGATCTTTCTAGTACCTTAATATATAATCTTACATTTCGGAGCTTAAAAGGAAATATAAAAGAATTTATGGATTTCATAGAGGATGGGAACTACTTTGAAGGGTTCCCTGCTATTGATTCTTTTATTCTGATTATTAATTACACAGAATTAACTGCCGCTTTACAAACACTTAATGGTGTACCGTGTACTCCTGAAGCATCATATTTAAAAGCCCTATCTCAGTCTGATTGGATCAAGTATTGGTTACAAGAGAATAAAGAATACAATGTAGGGGCCAATACAATGGGTATTGGGAATGCAACTACTAGCACAACAGCAGGAACCCCCGCCGCAGATACCTTCCAGGTAATACCTTCTTTAAATCATTTTGATGTAAATATTACAAGTGAATCTGTAACTAGTGATGCTTTTGAGGCCGATCAACAATGGTCCGTTGATTTAGGCACCGTTGTATACAATGCAGTTCCTGATACTTACACCGTTCAAGTGTATAATGCAGCTGGAACAATAAGAACCCTGCCTTATACTGTACCAACTAAACCAGCTGAATTACATTATGTGTCTGACTATTATAGAGATAGTCTTCCTTCTCGAAAATACTCATTTGTATATAAAGTAGGAACAGGAGTATATAGTGATTTAGATACTATAGAAGAGCCTATTAATATAGATAATGCAGTATTACAGACTATTCCTGCTGTCCCATTAAGAATTAGTAATTCAAATTACACAACATTTGGGGCTACTAAAAAACAACAAATTGAAGATCTATTAGCTATTCTGAATTTAGATGCTAATGAGCTTATTACTGGGGTTCTGACTGACTCTGGATTAGCTGCTGGAGATGTAGATAATGTGTATGTGAATTTTGGTGTACGCATGTGGGATGACTCTCAGGCTGGAATGTCTTATCTATACACAATGTTTGAGAATTTATATCCTGCCCAAGGAACCACTCAAGGAACTTATGATAATACAGCTTCATCGGATACAAAACCTACTAACAATATACATACAACAACTGCCGATAATAATGCCGCTTTTCAATTTAACTACATTCAATATACGCATACTTCATTAGCTACGATTAATGCTAGTAGTGGAAGTACTGAAAACGGGATTTACTATTCCGATCTGTCTAAATTCGGTGCGGATGGGCTGTTAAAGTATAACTACTATAACTCATCAGGTAAAGGTACGTATAATGTCGGATATAAAGCAGATACGTTAACAGAAGTAGCTGCATTTTTAGCAGGCAATGGCACAGTAAATCCTGGTACTACTACTGCAGAAGCAGCTAATTGGTTACAAGTAACTACTCGGCTACCTTATAACGATCCTTCTCCTAGTTTATTAGAATCAACTGGAACAGCTAGTACGTTAAAATTTTTAACTGCAGATGCAGTTTATGAAAATAACGGATCAGGAGTATTAAGGTACGTTCAAGAAGCTTCCGAGGAGACTACTTCAGGACAGTCAATTACGTATTATTGTATTAAACCTAGTGGGTTAGACGCGTATACCGTAGCTGCTCCTATTGGAGCTTTACGAGTAGTAGATGGAGATAGTGGTAGGTTTAAAACTGTTAAGTTTAATTTAGGGGATAAAGGGGATTTGATGGTCCCCTTTATATATACATTTGTTAAAGGATTATCACATACGCAGGTAGCTCAACTATTTTTAGCAGGAGCACATGTATCGATCTATATAGCCCACTATGAAGTAATTGTACATGCGGGTATGAGTTTCTTTGAAGCCCTTGTAATAATTATTATTCTTGCTGTTATCATTTATTTTACTTGGGGTGCAGATGGCGGAGCAACTACTAAAGCTTTTATTAAAGCATTCGGTGTTGCAGCGGCAGGCGGAGTTGCAACTCTTGTTAAATTTGTATTAACCAAATTAGTTACTTACGCTTTTAAATTCATAGTTCAAAGTTTTATTCAGCAAATTATAGCAGAAATAACAGATGACCCTATGTTACAGATGCTTTTAGGCATGTTAGCCAGTTTTGCTATAATGTCGTGGGAAGGTAATGTAACTTACGATGGTGGTGGTGGTGACCCTATGTTTGATGGTATGGGGGATATGATAGGTGATGTCACCATAACAGAAATGCCATCTGCTGGATTTAGTTTTAATTCCATGACTAGTTTTAAAAGTCCGTTATCATTCACTCCTTTACAATGGGCATCTCTAGGATTACAGGCCTTTAGCGGTGTAAGTTCTTTAAAAGCAACAGCTATTCAAACAGCTGCTAATGTCTTATCAACAGAAAGTACGGCTTGGAATAGAAATAGAGCGAAGAAATTACAAGAGATTAAAGAAATGGAGAATTTTCTTAATCAAGAAAATTACGGGATGTCTACAGCAGCAGCTACTCGGTCATCGTGGAGAATGCGTAATAATTCTAGTGGAATAAAGGCTGATCAGTTGATATTAGGAATGTTGGGATATGTTGATATATCATTACAGAGCATTGTAACCTCACCTGAGGTTACTTATGATCTATATGATGCAATGTTTGAGTGATTTATCTAATGCAATTAAAAGCTTCATGTAGTAAGCTTTAAACGACAACTGTACTTATAAGTAGGAGAATATATATGGCACTACCATATGATAGCAAAAAATCAGCTTTTAAGAATTTACCCCGTTCAAGATACCCTTCAGCCCCTCCTAATTATTTATTAGGCCCCGGTGGTGGAATGAGTAATATACTATCTGGTTCAGATTCTAGGGGAGCATATTCTTGGACCGAAGATCAAATGAAAAAAATAGGGGGAAGAATGAATCCTACTGAATTTACGGGAGATGGTACATCAGATTTACGCCCAGATGAATTTAGTAACGGATTAGAATCTTTTAATTTAGCTAGTAATCAATATGGCGGAAGCAATCCGTTCAATCAAATCTGGGGTGGTGGAGGCATGCAGGATCCCAGGAGAGAAGGCGGTGCTGCTCCAGGGATGCTAAGTAAAATTGGTAATTATATAGGTGATAACCCTATGGATGTAGCAAATCTAGGATTAAATATATGGGGGCAAGTAAATAAAAATAAGGCCCTAAATCAAAATGAGCAATATTTAGGTGATGTTAGAAAAGCGATGGAATTTGATCAAGCTGATGTGAATAGACGTTGGGATTTAGCTATGGGCGACTATAAAGTTCGGCAAACAGATCAAAATTTACATCGTGTAGCACAAGGTGGAGAGGCCCACGCTAAAGTATTTGAATCAGTATAAGTGCATAAAAAGGAAATACTATGTCAGTCCTAAAAGGAAATATATCATCAGTATTAAGAAGAGCAGATAATAGTTTATTAAATACTTTGCGTCAAGGTATGGATGATGGCAATGATCTCCGAGCTCAGCAAGTTGCAGATGCTAAAGCCTCTCTTACTGGACTAGGTGCTAGTGCTGATGCAGATACTCAATTACTTCTTGCTCAACAAGATACCAAAGAGGGCGTACAAGATGTATTAGCTAATCAATTAGGTATGTTTGCAAATAAAGGAGTAGCTGCACAAACAGCTAGTGCAAGAGAGAAACTCTTGGCAGATCGAGAAACCACAGCTTTAAATAACTTTAAAACAGAGCTAGGAAATAAAGATCTACTAGAAGGCTTTCAAAATAAACGACAAATTAAAGACGAACTTAAAGAGCTTGGCCAGTATCAACCAGGTACTCCTCAGTATAAAGAAGCATTAGAAAAACATCATCAATTTAATATAACTAATGCTGTTCCTGATAAACAAATTACTGACATATATAGTCAACAATTTGCTACTGCTGATATCCAAATAAGGCCTGAAACTATTCAAGCTGCTATAGGAGCTGGAGTAGACCCAACTAACCCAGATAGCTTTACTAAGAGTGCTCACAATACTGCAGTTAAAACTATCTCAGATAGATTACAAGGGCAGTGGACAGGTATACAGGATAAATCAGTATTTGATGCTAAAGCTAAAGATTTACTTAGTAAGTCTGAATGGGGTCAGAACTTTGATCGTCAAATTAAGCTTGAAGCTGGTCAAACTACTCAAGATGTTAGATTAAAAGGTTTGAGTTCCAATATTGCAGCAGCTATTCGTTCAAAAAACCCTGATGCAGTCGATAATGAAGTAAATGCCACTTTAGACTTCTTACAAGCAAATAATATAACTGGAGACAAAGCTAAAGTATTTGATAAAAATGTAGAATTAGCATTAGATCGTTCTAAAATAGATCCTGCTGCTATATTCCAAAATGCTGAATATGGCAATACAACTTATGGAACTACGCAGAGAATTTCACCAACAAAAGCTTCTATGCTGCAAGCAGATATAAAAGCAGCATATCGTGAAAAATATCCTAATTTACCAGATCGTTTATTAGACCCACAAGTTGCTAAAGTTATTAGTGCAAACCAACAATTAGGTTTTGCTATTGCTGAAGGCAAAAAAGATGCTGCATATAAGGCAAATTTAGATGCAGATTTTAGAGAAACAGGCAGGGCATTTAAAGGACAACAACATAAAGCTCTTTTTGCTATGGCACAGGATGGTACAAAAACTTATATAGCAGATAGATTAATTGATAAACTATCTAAATTAAAATTTAAATCTGAGGATGGTTTTACAGCAACAGATGCTACAGAAGTACAAAGAGAAACTTCGGAAGTAGTAGAACGATTACGAGGATTTTTTACAGATGATAAGGGTGACTTTCTTGCTGGTGCTAGTAAACAAACATTAGCTGCATTTAGATTAGCTGCATCTAAAGCCATTATTGGAAATGCAGGTATAGATGAAGATTCTTTGCCGGGAGATGGTAATGATCTTGTATTTGCAACGGTAAATAGATATCGACAAATGAGTGATACATCTGATTATGAGTTATTAAAATTGTTTGTTGAAGCACTCCCAGATTCACAAAGATCTGTTGAATATGATAGTGATAAAAAGATCAATGTCAGAAAAGGAATTAATAGATTTACACAATTTGCAAAAGGAAGAATGAAGGATGCACACGCTGTAGGGTTACGTCCTACTAAATCCGGATTTACAGCTTTTAAAACAGGTATTAATAGTTTGGGATTGGGCGCAGATTTTGATCGATTACCGCCAATTAATAGTACTAAATACCAAGCTCTTATGACCCCAGTAGATGAGCAAGATGTAGTTAATCAAGATAGAACTAAAAGAGCTGCAATAACTGCTTTGACACAATAATCTTCTATGAACTCTTCTTCAAGTAAATATAACTCATGGCCCAATCTAATAATGACTCTATCATTCAACAATTTTTAAATACCAGTACTCCTGTACAAGAACCCGATCCAAGTGCTTATGATTTTATTGGACAATCTGATACTGCAGTAACTACTCCCCCTCCTACAGAAGATACAATAGCCAGAGCTCGATTGGCTTTCGCTAAAGACACTTCTAAAAGAAATATCGATACAGCTAAGACAATACTTCAAGCTAAAAAAGCTTTAGGTATTGATCCTCGTGTTGCAATGCATGAACAATACATGCAAGGCATAGACACACGCAATGAGGGGCCCAGTACTGAAGAAGTATTCAATTTGGAATCATATAAAGCTTTAGTTAGAGGAGCAGAAACCGGTGGTCAGGTAGATTCTAACACTGCACAAAATCCAAATTCATCAGCTACAGGAACGTATCAGTTTACGGAAGGCACCTGGGCTGGTTTAATGGCTAAGCACCCTAATGCAGGATTAATTGCAGATGGACGAACCAATAGAGCTCAACAAGAAATTGCTGAGGATCTTTTAGCAAGTGACGATAAAGACAATTTAGAAGGTAAAAATATTCCTGTAACAAATGGTAGTATGTATGTAATGCATACTCTTGGAGCAGGTAATGGAGCTACAATACTGCAAGCTGCTATGAATGGAGATACCAGACGAGCTGCAGAACTTGTACCTTCTCAAGTAGTAGAAAGCAATCCAACTTGGTTTCAAGATAACCCTACTCCACAGGGTTTAGTAGATCATTTATCAGGTCTTGTAGGTAGTCAACCAGCTACAGATCCTGTCACTAGTTTTACTTCAGGACGTATACCTGCTGATATTCCAGTAGAACCGGAACGCAGTGTAGGTTCTACGGCTGTGGAAGAAGAAGTTATAACACCGCCTTTACTCGCAGATCCTCCAGCTGAAGAAGAAAAAGAAACCGTACTAGAAAAACTAGGTCGTGCAGGAGATCAATTAATCTCAGGACTTAATAAAGCTGGGGATATATTATCTGATAAAGATAAATACATTGATGCAAAAGAGGCCTTAATTGATGGTGCATCTAGAGCTCCAGGTGAAGCATTAGAAGGTGTTAAAAAATCAGGAGACATTATAGCTACAAAATTAGGTTTGAAATCAGACCCAGATCCAGATCCAGAATTACCTCCTGCTTCTACTATTAATTATTATGATTTAGTAAATGAAGCTGCTGAAGAAGAAGCTGGAACTTCAAATCGTCTTTCCATTATGGATATGGATGTTAGTCCACAAGTAAAAGCTAGTGTTCTTAAATTGACAGAAGCACCAAGTATGAAAATAGATTCTCCAATTATTAAAAGTAAAGGAGATAAAGTTTTCCAGCTTGAAAATCAAACATGGGTTGCAATTCTCAATGGTAAACCCATAACTAATCTGTCTGAAAAAGAAGCAACTTTTTACGCTACTCGTTTTGAGCAAGATGCTGCAAAGCAAGCTAATGGCGCTTATGAAGAATGGTCTGTTGGAGATGTTAAAAACTATTTAATGAAGAGTATTGCTCAACCTGTTGCAGCTGGTTTTACTGCTGCTCTTGTAGGAGAACAATCATTACAAGGAAAAGTAAATGATTATAATGCATTAAAAGGAGCACAGCCATTACTTAATGATAAAAAAACAGATCTGACACCTGCAGATATTAAACTGTTTAACTCTATTCTTACAAGTAAAACTTTAACTCCTGAGCAAGAAGCATTTAAAAATGATTCTAAATTTGGTGTATTGTCTAAGTTACAAAAAGAAGCAAATAACGAAAAAGAACAAGCAAAAAATATTACAGATTATGCAGATAAATGGAAATCTGCTTTTCCTACAAATGATGCCGGGTTTCAAGCTAGTCAATCAATTTATGATTTAATTGCTGAAAAAGACGGAGAGTTTGCAGCTGTTTGGGAGATGTTAAAAAATCATAAAGCTGCATACGCTAAAGAAGGATTAGGCAGTGCTGCTTATTCATTAGCTTTAGTAAGTGGAGGATTAGTTACGCAAAGTGCCGTATTAACTAGTTTTATTATGGATGAATCGCAACGTGCTAAAGCCAAGTGGGTTGAGAAAAATGGAGCAGAAAATTATACGCCAGATGTTCAATCTTCTATTGAAAATTGGATGGCGTTAAAAGTTATTTCTCAAAAAATAAGTTTAGGTTATCTAGATAAAGTAGTAGGTAAGGTTATTCCAGGTGGGCGTAAAAAATGGATTAAACAAATGGCTGCTAAGCTTAATAGTACTACTCCAACTAGTATTAAAGTTTTAGCTACAATTGGTGGTAAAGGGGTTTCATTAGGAAGTGGTGTAGGTGCAGAAGCACTACAGGGCGCAGGTGAAGTAGTTATTGAAGCACAACTACCTGAAGCAACTCTTAACTGGAGAGAAGTATATCAAGGTGCATTAGCTGAAGGGTTAGGTTCATTAGCATTAGGTCCTACAATGGCTGCTAAAAATCTAACTGAAGCTACAGTTAAAAGTATTATACAACCTTCTAATAAAGAACGATTAAAGAAAGGATTACAAGCTGAGAAAACTCGGCTTGAAGAAAAAATTAAAAGGATTGAAAAATTTGAAAAAGAAACTAATCCTAAAGATCTTGCTAATTTTGAAAAATTAACAGAAGAAATAGTTGGAATAGAATCAGCTTTAGTTGAATTAACTAATCTTAGTATGGATGCAAAAAGCGGTGAATTAAAAATAGATACAAAAAACACTGCAATTAAAGAATTGTTTGAAAAACATAAAAGTTTAGCTAATAAAACTAATGCTACATCTGATGATGTTATTGATGCAATTAGAACTGATTTAGAAGCAACATTACTTAATACACAAACTGAATTTGATGCTTTAGAAAGTCGTATTCCTCAAGTTATTACTAAACAACGCAGTATAAGGGAAGTATTTGCAGGAGCATCAGATACTACAACTATACGAGTAAAAGATACCGAGTACGGTAAAGGCTTAGAGCAACAAGTTGAAAAATACGAAGAAGACATTAAAAAAATTGAAAATGATAAAGACACATCTGATGTTCAAAAAATTATAGCTATTGAAACACGACAAAAACAAATTAATGAATTAGGACAAAAATTAGAAGAGACTGCTAAACCAAGTTTATTAAAAGCTGAAAAAGTCTTTCTTCAAACTCAATTAGAGAAAAGAAAAATTCAAGTTGAAGGTGACAAAGCAGGGCAAGAAATTATTAATGTTCAGATTAATAAAGATGCTGGAACAGATATCTCTGATGAAGATGTTGCTTTTCAATTAGAAGAAATAGGAGTGTTAGATGATAGAAATAATCCTAACTACATACCTATTGAAGAGAATGACCAATATGGCCCTGGAGATATTGTTGATTTAAAAAATAATGAAAATCCAGATAATATAGATGCACAGGGTTATGTAATTGAAGAAATAATTGGACTGTCAAGAGATGGAAAAGTATATGTTCGATTAAAAGGAGTCACTGATGCTGTTCAAGTAGATCAATTAATTCCACGAGTTCGTCCTGATGAAACTCCTCGAACTATATTAGAAAAATTTCAAGCACTAACACAACGTAATCTAAGTGATGCTGCTCAAAAATTAGTTCAAGCTAAATTTGATGAGTTTATTACAAAATATGCCCCTAAAGATGATGGTAAAGGGGGTAAAACATTTGGCTCTATTGATGATAGTTACGAGGAACATGAAAAATTATCCATTGATGAAGCAAAGAAAAAACAAAAAGATATTAAAAATAATCCAGATTCTACTCCTGAAGATCTTGCATATTGGGATTATCAAGTTAATCGAAAACAGGAACAGTCTCAAAGAGCTAAAAAAGAAGAGCAAGCCGATAAAACTATGGGCGATGTTCATTCAGAAATCTTAGAAGGTGAGTCTAAAAAGTGGAAAGGTTTAGCTAAATACCATGAAGAAATAATTAATGCATATAAAAATTTAGTTGATCCAGTAATTCGTGACAGAAACATTCGTGCCATTACTTCTAAAATGCGAACTCATGCTACTAATCTAACAAGTAAATTAGCTGCATTTGGAGAAGCTGATCGAATGATACCAAATTTAGCATCTGGTATGGGCGCAGTTGTTATAGGTTCAATAGATCTAGCGTCACCAAAGGGTGTACGACAGATGAACTACAAAGTACAGCCTATGCCCCTAACAGAAGCAGATGCAAAAGCTCAAGCTAAAGCAAAGGGAACTGAGTATAGAGAAGGACAGTCATTTGAATCTCGTAAAAACAATGGGCAATTTGTTACGTTAATCACTGATAAAACTCATAAGTTTAAAGATTTTACTATTAAAAGATCTTCTGGTCTTATCAGTAATTTACAAACAGAATCTGAATACGGTAAGTTAATTATGGGTAGTGTAGAAGGTTATAAAAAAACTTCTATGGCCCAGAACGCTGCTAACCAGCAAGTTAAGATTGAAGCTAAACAGAAAGTGTATGACCAGTTAGTTAAATTAAGGGGCAAACTTCCTCGAATTATTAAAGAAATATCTGAAAAAGATCGTGAGAAAATTAGAGTAGATAAAGAAAAGGAGAGTAAACCCCTTTCGTTAATCAAACAATTAGAAAAGGCTGAGAAAGAGTTAGAAGCATTACAAAAAGCTTTTGATAACACGGAGAAAACTGATGAGACTAAACTTACCCTGGAAGAAGACATCGACAAACTCAAAAAAGAAATTGATAGTCTTACAACCAGAATTGCTGAAGAATCCACAAAAAATGGTGACTCTCCAGGAAAAGATAAGCCACCTAAAAGTCCTCCTCCAGGTTCTGATGAAGTTGCTCCTGATGTGCGAGAAAGTGCTGAAGCTACAGAAGGTAAAAAAGGAGAGCAATTCGAATTCCCCTTCACAGGAAAGAATTTTATAGAGACGGCTACTCGTATGTACCACGCTGTTGTAGGTGGAAAGTTAGAGACCGTGTTTGGTTTAGTAGGTAAAAAGTTTACTGATTTAGTTAGTGTAGGTAAGAAGACTACAATTTTAGGATTACAGAACTTAGCTGACACTAATTTTGCTGATGAAAAAGTGTTAGCGAAATCATTAGAAGCACTAGGCATTGATAGTAAAGCCGCTAAAGTTTTAGCTAATCGTTATTTTAAATTTAAAACACGGTTTGATAAGACTTTATTCCACTCTATAAAGATAGATAGAAAAGTTGTTTTATTAGCGAAAGATGGGAATTCTAAAGAAGAACTGGCTGCGGCTGGGGAGACTTTCACTGTTTCAGAGATTGATGGTACAAATAAAACAGTAACTATCCATAATCAAAATGTAACTGGAGATGACACATGGACAGTTCCTCTTAATGATGTAGTAGATGCAGAAAATTATGCTATCAGGCAACCATTATCACTATTGTACCGAGAAGATCTAGATAATGCTGATAACCAACAAGGTACTTTACCTGAGCAAGTTGTCTTTTCAATGATGATTGGAGCAATGTCTTGGAGACAACGAACTACTGATAATGATCGATTTGGGGGAAGTGAGTATGGTATGGAAGCTTTCCTATACAACAATCAACAGAAATTAGATGGTGATGAAAAAGTTCAATTAGGCCAAATAGGTTATGGATACAATGATGTAGCTAGGCAAATAGGAAATGATATTTCTCAAATGCTACATCTTTCTCCTAAAAATGCTAATGGAGAATTGAGTCAAGCAGGTATAGATATTTATTTTGAGCATTTGCTTCCGGCTCTTGGCATGGCAGCTATTGAAACAGCTCAAGGAACTGATAGTGAGTCTTACTTTATTAAAGATATACACAAATGGGACTTTGATGACGCTGACAGAAGTGCTGATGGACGGGTTTACAATAATAACCCTACAGGCAGCCAAGCAGAAACAGATGAATTTGGATACAGACACCTTAAAATTGATGAAAACCGACCTCCTTCTGAAGAAGGACTATCTGCAGTTAAAAGTTTAACTGAAACCTTAGAATTAAATATCCATTCAAATGCAGGTCCATTACAAAGTCCTAAAGATATTAAAACTGATGTATCCGGTACTTTTGGTGATGTTCCATTAGAAGTACAAAGACTTATGAAGAAACTCCATAAAGTTGAGTGGAGTAAGTCTGAGCCAATGGATATAGTAAGTGATCTATTTGAAGATCATTATGATGTTTTAAAAGAAGTATTAGGTATTGAAGAACTATATGAAACTAGAATTAAGGACGGTAAGGTTGAGTATGTCTACGAAATAGAATCAGGTAATGATTCTACTATTAAAAAAGAATTAGCACAGATTACGAAACAAGCTAATAATCTTAAAAAAGATAATCCTAATCTCGCAAAACTTCGTACAAAATACACTGCTCTTTTGGAAGAGCAGAAAGCAATACTTGCTAAAAAAGGCCAACCTAAACTAGATAAAGCAGGTGAACCTATTAAAAAAGGGTTGTGGCATAAGCGTGACATGGCAGCTAAAGAAGCTGCTAATAGAGATAAATTACTTAGCTTGGAAAGACTTGTAAAAGCTAATGATAAAAATGAACTTGAAAAATTCTACTTCACTTACAACTTGCAAAATCATCATCGGATTATGCAAGAAGGAAAGATCAATCCTCAACAAAGTAAAGTTGATCGTTTCTTATTAAAATCTTGGGAACCTAAAACTTACACAGATAAAAATATGTGGAAGTTTGAGCTAGCAGTAGCTCAAAATTTTGGTACTAAGATTGATAAAGAAACCTATGGTGTTTCTAAAGCGGCATTTAATGATGTAATAAATGACCCTATTATATTAGAAGCTGTTAACGCCTACCAGACATTAACTAAGGCTCGAGCGCTTGTAGAGAGTACTAAGCTTAAGAAAGCTAATACAACAAAACATAAAAATGCAGTAGCTGCTAAGAAAGTTGCAGCCAAAGAATTTGCTGAAGCTCTTTCAGCGGTTAAATTTACCTATAAAAAAGGCAACATGTCGTTACTCCAGGGGATTGCTGGATTATCTAATTACATGAAAGTTAGTCCTAGACCTTCAGCTAAGCTACGTTTTAGTAAAACACGGAATACTACGTTTAAATCAGATATTGTTATGGAGATCGATGGTATCTCTAATGGCTTTGCAATGAATGTTATGCAATTTCCTATGTGGGAAAATATGCCAGAGATGCTTGCTAAAGTAGCTACTTATTTTGGTAAAGATACAGAACATAATACCAAAGCTCCTGATACCTATGAAACTCTTGCTGAGTATGTACAAAAAGGTATGGGCGATGGAACAATGAATATTGAAAACAATACAATTCCGTACGAATACATTACTGAAAATAATTGGAAAGATGATTATGATCCGTTATCTATTTATAAAAAGCGTAAAAGTAAATACAAGGCATATTCAGATAAAGATTCTAAGTTTATCGCTGAACAACTCAGACAGCGAGAGAAGGTTATTGAGGCAAGGGGCATAATTAAAGCATGGGCAAGAAAACATTACTCTGACAACAATACAAAAATTCTAGGCTGGGCAAAACTTAATTCCAAAACAAATAAGGAAATGTCCGTGGAGGACATTAAAGCAGAAGATGAGTTATATATAAAACAACTCTCATATACGTTTGATAGTAATTTTGTATTAGTGTTTAATAAAATGGATGCTGGACCTGAACGCACTAGAGCATTTAATGAGTTTAATAAAATAAGAAAATTACAAAAGTTAGAGCCTATAAAGCCATTAAAGAGAGGAGATCGTGGAGGCGGTTCTAAAGCACGAACTA
>Ga0307994_1000807_pt1 | contig 20332 bp, 6 predicted proteins | sample EllFjometagen261_FD_203171 | JGI IMG/M metagenome (GOLD analysis project Ga0307994, IMG submission 203171) | Marine microbial communities from Ellis Fjord, Antarctic Ocean - #261 | ecosystem: Environmental > Aquatic > Marine > Unclassified | place: Southern Ocean | collected 2014-11-02 | reverse complement strand
TGTACACACAGCTGCAGTATCTTTTTTTAAATAAAAAAATATTTTATATTTATCTTCCTCAATTTCTTTTTCTTTTTCTTTTTCCTTCTCAAATTGGCGTCAACGGTGGTCCACTCACACCAGACTGACCAATTCCACCCTTGTCTGGTGGTGGTCCACTCGGTGGTGGTCCAATACCCAGCGGATTATTCACCACGCTTCCCTCACGCGAACGCGACATTGAAGGTGGCATCGAAGAAGGTGGCGAAGGCATTCCACTCGACGTAGTAGATCTGCGACTCCTCCTCTCATCCAGCCCGAACGATCTCCGACTCGGCAGCAACGGATCCGACGGTCGTGGCGGTGGTCCCGGTGATCCCAGTGGTGGTGGTCCTGGTGGTGGTGGCCCTGGTCCCGGTGATCCTAGTACTCCTGATGGTGTTGTGATCGTCGACGTCCTCCTCTTTGGTGCTGGTGGTCTTCTCTTCTTTCTCTCTTGTACCTCCTCTACTCTCAGCACCTCGGTCGTTTGTTTTCTCCTCTCTTCAATCATGACGAGAGAGGGTAAATCAGTTTCTTCTCTCGGTCCCTGATACACAATCAAATGAAGTGAGCGCACCATTTCTGAGCGCTGCTTCCTCTCTCTCTCCGTCAGACCACTTTCTTCTACTCTTCTTCGTAAAAAGTACTCCAACGTGTTTTCAATTTTTTCGGATGGTGGAAAGGACTGCAGACACATGTCCAGCAATAAATATCCCAACCGTTGGCTTTGCACGTTAAGATTGTTACGCACCTGCTTGATAATCTGCAGGTACAACTCATCACGAAGCGGTGGATGGAGGAGGCACGCCTCCAGCAGCTCGCGCGCCAGCGTCTGTGGATACGTGTAACTCCGATCACCCATAAACCCCAGCACGTTTTTAAACATTTTCATTGAAACTTCAATGTCTTGTCTGGATCTCATTTTCATCAGAGAAGTACTAATGGGAATCTCTGAAAAGGACAAGAGTTTCGACGACACCTCCATCTCCTCCTCCGCAGAGAGCGACACACCAAGAGGCGACGAGGAACGTGACAAAGAGGCTGATAATGGCGACGAGGTTCGCGATGAGGGACTTCTAATACCTCGTGGAGAGGTGTACGTCGCTCCCCCCACTGTCCCCTGTTGGCTGCTGCTGCGCAGGCATGGGAGGCTTTCAAGTTCAAGCATCTTTTTATTTGGATGTTCATCAAAGAATAACGTTTTAATGTCGACGGTCGCGCTGACGATGGCATTGACGTCGTCGCGTTGGATCGCACTCCGGAGGCGGAGCTGGTGGAGCCTGCGGAGTGGGAGCTGCAGAAGCTGGCGACATTTGATTTGGGTCTCGCGCGTTAGCATGGGACATCGAACACCCTCTTTTACACCGTTGTTCCAATCGTTGTCGGACTGAGAACGATATCCAATTCGATCTTGATTGTCACTCTCAACCGGAGCGTGCGACTCTTGTAAAATTTGGACGATCTCATCAACATCACCAATCGCACAGGCAACACGCGCGCGCTCCTCCATCAACGACATTGCTGCTAATATTCCAGACACCTCAATGCCCAGTGGTGATTTGTCGTACCCCACGCGCTCCGAGTACAACAGCGCCTGTCGCAGCTGATTTGGAACAGATATACGAAGCTCCATGATTCTCTTCTTTTTTTTATTTTTGGCGAATGATGAGTGCTGCGCCTGCTGCTGTGCCTGCTGCTGCTGCGATGGAATCTCCTCCCTCTCCTCTCTTGACCAGTCCTCCACAACTCTCCTGCCTCCTCGCCCGGAGGAGACCGTGGTGCTGGCCAAAGTGTCGCGACCCTCTCTCCTTCCACCTCTCTCCAACTCTGTCACCGTAATATTTCCATAAAAACTATCGAGCGACTCTCTCAACCTTGCTCTCGCACCTCTCAGCTTGTGTGCAATCTCACGACAGCGGTAGACAAGCGTCACGTGGTGGAGATTTGACGACGCTTCCATGCCAAGCGAGGTTGCTTTCGTCAAGGTCTCCTCCAGCAGCGTTAAATCATTCGTCTCAATTCCAATCTCCAGCGAATGCAAGATCGCCTCCATTTGACCGTGGAGAAACATTTCAGTCCGTATTTCATGAACCTCGTTTGCAATGAGAACGTGCGGAGTTGGTCGAGGAAGAGAGGCAGTGGAAGCAGACAGCGTGTTGGCGGAGGTAGCATTTTTTCTCATGAGAATGGATCCAGTCGTGGGAGCACCACCACCACCACCACCATTACTACTATTATCACCACCACCACTACCACCTCCTCGACCCTCTGCCTTCTCTCGCCTTGCTCGATCTCTCCTCGACTCGTACTTCTTCGGTGGTGTCGCGACAGTGTCGTCCTTCTTCTCATCCTTGGAAGATCCTCCTCCTCCCGCTCCTCCTACCCCGGACGTATCTAAAAATCTACTGCCAGTACTCTTTTTCTTTTCTGCTACCACTACCACGTCGCTGTTGTCCAGCTCCTCCGTGTCCTCCTCCATGTGCATGAGCGCAATCTCCACTGCCTCCCAGTCAGGACCTGCCAGCAGAGCAGCACGAACATTACGCAATCCAATGGCAGCCACCAAGAGTCGTCTTCCCTCTCCCTCCATCACACCAGCTTCCCTTGCTGCCCACAGAGCTTCATCGAGTCTCCTCAGCTCCAGTGTCGACAGATCGATCGATCCAGACATGCAAGTGGCACTTCCAGACGTCAGCGAGGAGCGAAGGAGGAGGACTGCCTCACGGACACGCAAATCTGAGCGCACAAGACGTATCTCTGCCGCAACGACACGAGCATCCTCGTCTCCAAGAACATGGACATGTTCTCTTGAGAGAATCTGACGCTCTGACTCCTCGCTGCAGAGGCTGGAGGCAGTTTGAACGCCGCCACCACCCGGGCGGAGAGAGTCACGCAGACGTGCCACATGTCGGCCAACGACGAGAAGAACCTCGACCTCTTTCGTGCGCACGTCAAGACCCTCCGCCTGTCGCATTGCGTCACGGAGAACAAGAGAAGAGCAAGACTCGTCCACGTCCTGTTGTTGGGAAGATGGTGAAGAGGAGGAGGCAGACAAGGTATCTGCTCCTCCAGAATGATTTGAAAATCTTCCCGATGTGGCGGCGTCAGAGTCACCACCATCTTGAAAAAAGTGTGACGCCTGCATGACTGCAGATCCTCTTCTCATTTTGTACGTGTTTGTTTTCTCCTCCGGAATGTGAGTGTGAACGTCACCACTTATTCCACCCTTAACACCCATTCCCTCCTCCACCACGTTGTAGAGTAAACCTGGCTCACCCTCAATCCTACCCTCGCGCAGACCCTTTCTCAAATACCGTGCCACGGCCACGTTGTCCAAAATGTCTTGCACCAACCAGAGCTCTCTTCGAATTGCTTCGTACCTTCGCCCCTCTCCCTCACCATCAATTTCGGACAGAAATCCACCGTGCTCAAGGCTCGTTGCCATGTGATCCGCGGATGCACCCATTGCCACATAGTCACGCTGAAGGAGTGCCAGTCTCATCTTCCTTGCATCCGACGCAATCTCAACGAGCGATCGACATCGTGGACTTTCGCAGCGTACATCCTCCGAGTAACGAATCGCAGCGTCAATCTCACGGACCTCAATTGTCGATGTATCGAGACGAAGAACAGAACCAATTGGCCCACCAGAAGATAATGCTTTCACGAGCCGACCAATGCTCAGCTGGTCGAGGACCTCCCTGCGAATCAACGTCAGCTCGCGACGGACACACACGTGCTGATCGACAGCGGAGGGCGACTGCTCAAGGAGCGTGAGCATGGGATCCCAGGATCTTTTAAGAAGAAGAAGAGAACGAAGCTGAGCAACCAACCTGCAGGAAGCGAGGAGACGTTGCGATTCTAAAGAGAAACACGAATCTTCGTTTGGTTGGAGAAGGCTGTCACTACGATGTGTGACGTCTTTGGTAATGTCTAAAGCGTCCTCCAGAGGATCGACAGAGACCTGAGAGTAGGAGGAAGATTAGAAGAGAAAGAGGAGGAAGGAGAGGAGATGGCAGGGAAGAGAGGAGGGAAGAAAAGGAGAAAGAAGAAATAAAATAAAAAAAATCCAGTGAGGAAAACGAACAGACGAAAAGAAACTAGTTTCTTCACATGCAAACGAGCAACGCACCTGCTCCAGCCGCAAGTCACCGACAACACCAGTGACTCTTCCCTCCGAGGACAGCGCGCTTCGCGCGACCTCGGCAATCTGACGATCCAGCACCTCTCTCGCGATGATTCGCAGCTCGGGCAAAATGAAAGGAACGAGCTCGACCGTCATAGCGCTCGATCCACCACCAGCATCGAATTTGTTCGCTGCTAAACTGCTGATGCTGGCGATCTTCTCTGTATCCAACCACACGGTCTGCTCCCGACGATGCGCTCTCCTCTTGTGCTGCTTTGGTGACAGAGTCGTCTTGTGTGCTCCTCCCGACGATTCCATCGTCGAAGGACCTTCCGACGATGTAACGGACGACGATAGTGGTGCCGACGACGACACTACCAGCTGGTCCATCAGAGGATGGAGGAGTCTTCGCAATTCCAACCAATCACGATGAGACAAAGCGTCTCTAACTTTTCTCATAATCTTTGCTGTTGATAGAAGACGTCGGCTCATGCCAGTGCGACAGCCGTGATGCATGGCGTGCGCAATCGAATCGTCCAGCAGAACCACGTCTAAAAACTCTAAATCGAGTCGCCCCATCTCTCCTCGTGGTCCTCCGCGACGGAGGGCACCCTCCAAAAGAACGAGAATGTCTTGATTTTCTGCTTCTGCCATTGCGGCTTGGAGCTCGTGCAACGCAACGGTAGCAAGCTCGAACGAGTTTCGAATCGAACGCCTGCTGGAAGAACCAAGACCATCGCCGCCGCCGCCGCCGGAGGATAACGAGCTGCTACTGTTGCTGCTGCTGCTGTCGGAAGAGGAGGGGCTTTCTTGTCCCTTGCCTCCTTCGCCTTCCTCCGTACCCGCGTCCAAGCTCGGGGAAGGTTTGCTTTGCCTCCTTTCGCTTGTCGCCACCACTCCCAAGTCGCTGCTCTCTCTCCTCTCTCCAACACCTGAACCTCTCTCCTCTGCACCAGCAAACACACTCTCCACGTCCACGTTGACGACGCGATGTCCTTTTTTTCTCTGTGACGAGGAGAAGGGTGAGGTCTTGCCACTACCAGAGGAGCTGCTCCCACCACTCCCACTACTTCCACTACTCCCAGGTCCGTGCGTTCGAATTCTCGTCGACTTGTCCTCCATTCTCACGTGCCTCTCCAGGACCTGCTTGAGACCTCGCAGCGTTGGATCCGACTGAAATCTTCTCCATTCTCTTCGAACGCTCAACACGACAACCGCCGTTGCTAGCATTGACTTCGCCTCGTTTGTCTTGCATCCAAGATCACGTGCACGACGAATGGCGGACTCGATGGAGGACGTGTCGATTGACGTTGGATCCATGTCGCCGACGTTTTCGCCGACTGCGAAACCTCTCGCCATTGACTCGGTCAGATCATGAACGATAGTACGATCATCAAAGGCGTTCTGTATGTCGGTGACCTCTCGGAGGGCAACAGCGTCGAGACCGGAAAACGGGGAGACGTCCCTCCCATCTCTCCGAGGGGAACTTCTTCGAATGCTGCTGCTGCCGATAGTGCCACTGCTGCTGCCACTACTGCTGCCACTGCTGCTGCCACTACTGCTGCCGCCACTATTGGGGGGACTGGTGGGAGCGTATGCTTTCGACAAATGAGCAGTCTCGGCACGAACGCGCTTGGCCTCTGCAAGTCCCATCTCCACTGACGCCCAATTATTTTGGACCAGCGCCTTTCGTAGACGCAAAACAATGTGTGCCGTCCTTGCGAGATGTCGCGCACGTCTTGTTCGAAGCTGAGATCCATAACCACCAAGAGTGGATCCACGGCGTAAGTTGACACCTAGTGTTGCTCCTGCCAGCTTCCACAGTGATCTGCCGACAACGTGATCAACTTCGCCAAGAGCACGTTGAATTGGTTCCAAATCAATCGTCGTCGTGTTTAGCTTGCCCGTTGTCGGATGAAACATTGCCATGCCGCTCTCAAGCGCATCGGACAGCGACCGAATAATGTCCATATTGTTCACCTCATGCCGGACCAGCTCCAACTCGGAAGCAGCGACGTGCTGTCCAGCAGAGTCTGAGTTCTCCTCGTTTTCCTCCTCGCTGCTGGTGCTGCTGCTACTGGTGCTGCTGCTGCTCTCGTTGGAACTCTTTCCCTCCTCCTCATCACTATCCTCCTCTTTTACCGCCGACAAACCCTTTCTCGTGGACGCCAGCCTCCTCATTGACATGCCTCCGCTCATTCGAAGTGTGGAGCTGGTCACTGTCGCTGCCGCCTCAGCAGAGTTCTTTGTGTGCGTCGCCTCTACCACCGATGCCTCTGCCTCCTCCAGCGCAGCCTTCGCGCCATGCCAGTCGTCACTTTTCATGCAATCACGCAATCGACGAACCACCCGCGCTGTCTCCAGCAGAGCACGGGCACGCTGCGTCTGCGGTGACAGCTCCAGCGCTGTCTGAATGCTCTTCTCCAGCCACGTCGTCGAGATTGATGTCAGCTCGAGTGATCCTGTCGTTCCAGTTGGTCTTCCCTCCAGCAAACCACGATTCAGCTCGGCAATTATTGTGCGATCGTTAGACTCCGAAGCAACTACCTCAATCTCTTTTGCAAAACTTCCAAGAGACCAGTCAACCATGGAGCGACGCGCGTCGGCGTCTGCAACCAGGTCTGCAACCGAACCTCCACGGAGACGACTCTCGGTACTGAGACTTAGGAGTTTTCCAATGGAGGGAGTAGTGGTGGAGGAGGAGGAGGAGGACTTGGAGGAGGAGGAAACGTCATGAATGATGTCGTCGACGTCAAGGAGAGACTTTCGACGTGGTTCCTCTCCTCCTGCTTGGTTGTTGCGTCTCCTTGCTCTAGGCTGGCGATGCTCCTGCCTTTGCCTCGTGTTAGTTGACACCATCTCCTTCGCAGTGTCAATGGTGCGACGTACGAGCTCCCACTCAGAGCTAATGATCTCTTGACGAAGACGACGAAGTACTTGCGCAGCGAGAAGAAGACGTCTGGATGCACCGGTCTCGCAACCAATCTCTTGAGCAAAGCGAATGGCAGCGTCAAGTCGTTTTGTACCACTCTTGTGAACTTTCAAATGTCCAATCTCACCACGTACCGAGTCGTGTGGATTTCCAATCGCCTCCGACAATCGAGCACGCACCTCACGCTCTCGCATGTCGTTCTGAATATCATGAATTTCGCGCCAGTGGTCGCTGTCAAACAATGTACGATTCTCGTTTGCTTCTTTCAGCGCTGATTCTAACTTTTCATTGTCAACACCAAACATTGCCGAGGACGGATCCGTCGTCCCATCGTTGTTGGCTTGTGCTGCTGCCTGCATGTACTCAGACGTGGAGTACATTCCGTGGAACTCATCAGCACTGGTGTTACCATGGAACTCATCGTACTTGTGGACGTGAGCAATGCACTCACGAACATGTCGCACGATGGAAGCTACTTGAAATAAGTCCGACGCGATCTTTGTGCGACATCCAAACTTCTCTGCCATCTCCAGACCTGCGTCCAATGAATTCAAATCTACACCCTTCAAATCTAACAGACCCGCATCATCCATCAACGCTTGATCATTGTGCATCAATGCACCACTTCTCACTAACTCAACGTGAGCCGGAGATCCATATGAGAGTGGACGCCCTTGTTCTAGTCCCTTCATGAGCTGTTGAAAAATTTGACGATTCTCACACTCGTGCCGTGCATGTATCACCTCCTCCTCAATGAAACCCAAGACTACACCACTTCTTGTGTCTTCAATTGCTGCCTCTAGATGTCCCCAGTTTGACATTAGCAGCGCGCTTCGAATTCGTAGCACGAACTCACAATTTTTCAACAGTAGCTTCACCTCATTCGTAACGCCGTGCGGTGGGAATTCCAACATCGTCGTCGTCGTCGTCAGCGGAGAAGAATTTGCTCCCTCTTCTCGTCGACCACTCGTACTCCCACTACTACTACTACTACTACTACTGCTGTTGTACTCCTCTCGCTTGCCAGCAGCCTCATTCCTTCTTTTGGAAGCAGCAATAACTTTTATCTTCCTCTCCTTTGTTCTTCTCTCGTGATCGACCAACTCCTCGTTCTTCTGCTTGACAATGGACTTGGTTAATTCAATGGCCTCTTCCAGCTCGGATGTTACCACAGTGCTGCAGTCTAACTCGCCAAGCTTGCCACTAGCCATCCCAGTCCGCACCGCATTGGACATTGCCACGAGCGCCATTCGATTCTGTATCTCTCCGCGAACCAGCGACACCTCTCTTCGCAGCTGATACCCGACGTTGGGACGTCTTAATTCAATCATTAAACTCTCGAGATTGTCAAGTTGTGACAAATTCATTGGACGAGACATCTCTTCCTCCACTTTTTTACCAATCTCAATTACATTGAGCCACATGTCCTTTTGCTGTGACTTCCTTCGTTTTTTCTGCAGCCACTGGTTGATGTCCGGATCATCTACCGTCTTGATGTTGTCGACGTTGACATCATCGTCGCTAGACTTTGCAGCGGTGTCATTGTCATCGTTGTCAGCGGCGACAGCGGCGGCGGTGGCGTTCTCAGCAAAATTAAGTTCCACAAATGTTCCTGTTCGACCATGACTGCTCTCTTGTTTCTTCTCATCCTCTCGATTTAACGCCTCTACTTTTTTTCTTCGCTCCATCAGCAGAGGATTAACCGTCTCACCAATTAAATCGTGAACACCCTCCCAGTCACCGCTGGAGACGGAAGAGCGGAGCGACATCAAAAGATGAACCGCTTCCAATAATCTTCTTGCCGCAATCCTTCCTGGTGGAATTCCAATGTCGCGAACACAATCAACAGCGTTCCTGCATGCCTCGACACCACGATTGAGATCTTGCAGATTGAGTGATCCGGGTTTACCCTGGACACCAATGCCACCCATGCTGCGTCCATCACCGACGATGGCCGCGGAGAGGAGGTCGACGCAGACTCTCGCATCACTCTCGTTCCGGACCGCCTCGTACTCCTCCATGGCCACGGGATGGAGCGACAACTTATTCTCACGCACGTCAGCTACAATTTCACTAACAGTCTCCCAGTCGTTACTCAACACGGCAACACGTAGACGTAGAATCAACTCGGTTGTCATAATTAAACAAGCAGACTCTTTTGTTCGTTTCTTTTCAACCGAGGAAGCAGCAGAACTTGCTCGGATCTCCTTCACGACCGTCTCCAGATCGACCACTGACACGCTGCGCGCTGACAAAACTCGCATCACTCCTCCTCCTCCTCCGCTCTCTTTCTCTACTCTCTCTCCTCCCTCCTCTCCACTCTCTCCATTCTCTCCATCCACTCCTCCATCCTCTACCACTTCGCACATTTGATGTCGCTTCTCCTCCAATACCTCCCGCATCATTTTTGAGATTCTTATATTTTCACAGTCGTCTCTTGCTTGCACGAGCTCTGACACTGCTTCTTTTGGGAATCCACTCTTCAGCACACTCGAGCTTGTTGTGATTGTCCACACGCGATCCCAATCTGGCTCACCTTTCCGATCGTTCTGCATAGCCATGCGAAGCGACAAAATCTCACGGCACGACGACACGTATCTCTTTGCGTCGCGAGTCCGTGGATCCACAACATCGCGACAGACACGAAGGACACGCTCGATTCTCGAGAGATCCACATTAATTGTGTCCAGCGTCCGATCGTCCAGATTCCCAGTCGTGCCACCAGTCGACATTGCGTTGCGACACTCATCAAGAATGGAACGATCGTGCTCGTTTGAAACGGCAAGCTGAAGCTCGACCAATGATGGATGATGATCAATCAGATCCACTGGTGCCACGACACCAAGAGCAAGAGCTGCAGCCTCAGCAAGAGAAGCACCTGATGATGCGCGTGAGCGAGAGGAGTTCTCTTCCACGTCATCATTCATCCCTCCTACCACGGACATGCTGCTGCTGCTGCTGCCACCGCTGCTGCCACTAGCAAATGCTCCTGTGGTCAAAATTAACGTCGTGTACTTATCTGGATCACATGATCTTTCACGTGACAAAAGTCGTCCCAAAGAGCGATGATCACCTCTTCCCATGGATGTCCTTACACCACGCACCAGTCTTGCTGTTGACAGCAATCTCTTTGTCTCGACTGATACGCTCTCGTTCATCGTGCTCCCCTCACGCACCACGTCTTCGCACATTCCAATGGCATCATCGAGCTCCGATGTCGACAGCTTGCTGAGATCTACGTTTCCAGGAACACCACCCAAACATCCACGCGATAGTGAGAGCGTCAACAGAGTTGCCACATCACGATTCTGCAGCTCGTTGTACGCTGTTGCCATCTCCACGTCGACATAGCACACCTCCTCATCGTCTCCATCTCTTACGACAAAGTCCATGCCGTACTCCTGCCACTTGGACTGCCACTCGCTCTCGTCCCATTTGCTCAAAGACTCTCTCAGTCCCTCCCAGTCGGAAAACTTCAAACTTGATCTCGTCCTTCGCATCATCTCTGCCGTCTCCAGTGCCATTCTGGACAGATCTGTCCTGCATCCACGTCTTCTTGCGTCGCTGACGGCGCGATCCAAACTATCCAAATCGACGACGTCCAAATCTAAATGTCCAACACTTCCACGTGAACCACCACTGGACAATGCCGCACGCAACTCTGTCACACTTAAGTAGTGATCAAGCTCGGATCTAGTTCTCTCCACCTCGGAGCTGACCAAGGTAGCGCACGTCGTCATTTGCATGGTAGTTGTACTTCCTTGACTACCACCTGCTCTACCACCTGCTCTACCACCTGCTCCACCACCACTACCGCGCTCACTCTCAATTCGGCGGAGAGAACGTACAATCTCCTCGTGATCGCTGCTCCCACGATCAAGTATTCGTACCAGACGGACAACGTCTCGATCTTTGAGGCATGTACGAAGACTGTGAAGAATTCTCGTGGCACGTAGAAGAGCATGCCCATAGTCAGAGAGCTTGCCACCAAAACCACCAGACTCGACCTCCACGCTACTTCCTCCACCAGCGTCACGTGCGAAGCCTGCTCTCTCCACCAGCAACCAAGCGATCTCAATCTCCGACACCGAGACAGTCGTATCGCCAAGGCACTCTCCTATAATTTTATCCGATGCGCCAGTTCCGAGCGAGGAAGCAAGAGCAAGACAAAGGACATGCTCTACCCAGTGCCTCTTGAGAGAATGGTACTCGTCCACTCCTGCTGGATGCACTCTTTCCTCAATGTCGCTCTCGGTGGAGGCAGATAGACGACGTAAAATGTCACCGTCGACGTGGACTTGCGAGAGGAGTGAATTCTCTGCCGCTGACGACGACGCTCCACCTCCTCCTCCTCTGTCCTCCTTTTCGGAGACTCCAGCCCACTCACTCAGCACACGCTGGAGCTGTCTAGGTCTCCCACCCAGCAGCGACTCGCGGCCCACCTGCAGACATTTCGCGGTAGAGAGCAGCAAAGAAACATCGCTTGATGGGAAACCAACCCTCCTACTTCCACCACTTCCACCACTTCCACCACTTCCACCACTTCCACCACTTCCACCACTTCCACCACCAGCAGCACCAGCAGCACCAGCAGCACCAGTAGCACTACCAGCACTACCAGCAGTAGAAGACCTGTCGACGAACGACCCCACATCATTCTTCCCCGCACCGCCATCAACAATGTTCGACCACTCGCGAACGCACACCTCCAGCCTCCGCACCTCCTCCACCATGCGAGAAATCATTGGATTACTACTCCCTTCTCCTCCTCCTCCTCCTCCTCCACCTCTTCCTCCTCCGTAGTTGTACCCTCCTCCTTTCCCCAACAGCTCCGACGCCAAGGAGGATGACATCCCAGCAAAACCTCCCTCACCTTCCATGGAGGAGCGCAACGATGTTTCCATTCTTCGATTCAACAGCTCCTGTCTGACCAGCTCCAGCTCTTCCAAACAACTTGGCAGCAAACCACCACTACCACCTCCTTCGTCCACCATTCGCCTTGCTTCTCTCAGCGCACCATCCACACCAATCTCCCAGTCACCCATGCTCAGACTCGTTCTCAACCTTCTTAAAATCTCACATGAAAGAACGCTGGAACGACTTCTCTTTGATCGACATGTAAATCTTTCACCTAGTGTAATCGCCTCCTCCAACAGTCTTAAATTAATTTCTGCGCACGATAGCGAACCCACTTTGCCAACAGGACCACCACCAGAGACGCACGCTTTCTCGCACGCAGCCACTACCATTTGATCCTCTCCCTCCTCTCTCCCTCTTCGATACTCCTCCCCTACCGTTGTTGCATCCATCTCTCGCAGCAAACCACCACCTTGATGATGATCACCACTCGTGCTCCCTCTTTCGGTACACAGCAACACTACCTTTTCCCACTCCTCATTTCGAACCGCCTCGCGCAAAAGGATCACATGTTCCGTCGCTTTTCTGAGCTCGCGTGCGTGCCTTCCGCCCTGCGTTTCTATTTTATTGCACATGGACAGCGCCATTCGCAATGGCAATGCATCTACTGACATTGATACCTGAGGAGGAGTAAGGAAAGGGAGTATGGGTGGTGGGTGGTGGATGGAAAAGAAGGATGAGTGCACCAAAAAAAAAAAGAAAAAAAAAAGAAGAGTTTCGATTAACTCAAAAGCGGGAAGTAAATGAGTAAATGACGATCGGGGAATAAGCCAATACGATGTAGGGAATCTCGTCGTTTGGGTGATAGACCAATCTACTGTTAAGAGTTTATCTTGCATTCTTTATCTACGGGGGGTAATAACTCCCACAAAGCAACAATCTTACGGTTGCCTCCGCGTGGTATAAAAGAATGCTTGTTCATTTCGTTGTGGTTAAAATGAAGAAAAGAAAGCAAAGGTAAAAAATTAAATAAAAAAAGATATAAAAATCCACCTTACCAAACTTCCCACGGGTTCGCTCCTTCGACACAAACTTCCAGGCGCTCGCAGTGCACCACTCATCGTCTCAAGCAACACGTGGTTGTCGTCATGTTCCTTGAGCATTATCAGCTCTCGCTCGAGATTCTTTCCCACTGTCCCTTGCGCAGCACCGAGAGCAGCAACGCCACCCGCCGCAACAAAGCTTCCTACTCTCGAGTGGAGCTCTTGAAAATCACTGTCATAAAACGATCTTCTCAAATTATAAAAAATTTCAGAGATTGACAAAAGATTACGCACCAGCGTGCTCTTTGCACCATTTGGAAATCTTCGCCTGGTCTCCTCCAGCGCTTCTCGGAGTAGCGGGAGCACGGAGGCGCCCGCACTTCCACCAGCAACACCAGCACCAGCACCGGCATTTCCAGAGCCGCCGCTGTTTGCCCTCTCCACTGACTCTAACGATGGAACGGAGCCATTTGATAAATGCTCCAGGAGGGAGATCTGCGCCTCACGATCGTGCACGATGTCAGACACTAGCCGGAGTTCACTCCTCGCTGCTACTAGCGCGTCACCACTGGTTGTCCCAGCATCATCACTGGAGGCAAAGGAACTGTCGGAAGAGGCGCTAGTAGATCGTACTAACCATCCCTCCTCTCTCGCTCTTTCTAATCCGTGTTTCACGTTATTCCACAAAGCTCTGCTGGAGAGACTAGACTCGTGCACTGCTTTCATTGCTACGCGAAGCCTGCGAACGACGTCAGCAGCGCTGACCAGCTTTGACACCTCCGTAGGGCTGTTGTGGCTGCTGTTGCCTCCCTCGCGATCCATTCTTGATGCCAGTTCCAAACCTTGATCCAAACCCACTACGTCAATACTTGATAAATGAATGGAATCAAGCGGAGTAGATCTTGATGTGGGAGAGTCCATGATAGTGGGTCCACCTTTACCTAGCGACAAAGTAAGCAACGCCACAACTTGTCTCCGGAGATTCTCACGACGAATTACTTTTATCTCCTCAAGCTCCGGCCGCTCCTCTCGGACGTCACTTTCAATCGCAGCTCTCTCTGATGATAGTTTCACTCGAACACTCTCCCAATCACCCTCTGATACGCACGCACGAAGAGAGGAGAGAATTAATGCTGCCTTCTCCGTAGCGCGTGTGTACTTGCTCGCATAGGTACTCTCCTTTGTCGACACGGCAGCAGCAGCATCATCCAACAGAGGAGGGTGGTGGAGTTGAAACAGCTCCGACGCCTCTGCGATCCTCTGCTTGTCGAGACGGACATTAATTTTCGAGACGTCGATTCCCTCCTCTGCGGTGGATCCACCTCCCTTGCGACAAGCGCCGTTCTCCGTCAGTACTAAATAATAAATGCTCATGGCCATGGAGTTCAGCGCCGTCCGCATCATTCGATCCAGCTCGTCAAATCCAGCATCAGCAATGACATCAGCACTATTGCCAGTGGAACTGCCACTGGATGGAAACATGGACATGTAGTCATGCTGCTTTAAAATATGCACAACCGCCTTCCAGTCACCAAGGCAGCACAATGGACGCAGCTCAACTAAAAGATGACCACGTTTCAAAAGACTCTTACCAATCAACGTCAGCATTCCAAAGTTTTTGCTGTCATGGAGCTGTTGCTTGAGACGGACCTGTAGAGTAGAAACGCAAAAAATTGTTTCAAAGATAAAATATCAAGTAGACCAATTGGAAGGATGATGTGAGATAATGTTTTATTTAAAAAAAAAATGAAAAAAAAAAAGAAGAAAAAAAAACCAAATAAAAAAAAACCAAATAAAAAAAAAATAATAAAAAAAATAAACGCACCGACTCCGAGACGGCAGGATTTGTCAAAGTAGGCTTTCCCTGCGAGAACCTCTCAGTCTCCATGTTCAGCACCTCCACCAGCTTTGCATGCTCTACTTTCTCTGCCTCCAGCCTCTTCATCTTCAGCACACCTGCTGAGATCTCCTCCAAACAAAAGTTTGGTAGATCTAAATCACGACAAATTCCTTTCGCGTCGCGTATTGCTTTCTCTAATATAATAGGATTATTATCTTCGACACCTTTTATTAATGATCTTTTGACCTCAATCTTGACACGAACGGCGTTAATTCGAAGGTTGCACTTACGCACGATGGGAACATCTTCCATTCCAAGCTCAACGCTCTCGTCAAGCGCACGGCACATTTCCTGCAAAAGAAATAAAAGAGGAACAGAGTAAGAAAGGGAGGGCGAGGAAGAGAAAAGACGAAAAAAATTTAAAAAAAAAATAAAAAACAAAACAACAACTCACTTCAAAGTGTGGTCCCTCTACGTCCTCGTCCTTCAAACGCTCCAGTGTTGCCACCACGCGCTCTTCTCTCAGCACAACCTTCAAAACCTCTTCTCCTTTCCGATACACGAACAGTCGCAGGGCACCTACCGCGCGACTCTCCTCCAAAGCTGACTTTAATTCTTGACTCCTTCTTTGATCAATCGCATTCAAAATTCTTCTCTTGTATCCAGCCAATTTTGCTCGAAGCATCTTTGCAATCACTCTCCTCACGCACAGCTGCAACACATGCACTGATCTCCTCGTGACCATCTCTCTCCGCTCCTCCATCCAGCGATGCTCGGGCGCACGGTACAGCACCATTGTTTTCCCCATCTCCAGCGATTGCATCGCACTATCAATCTCACCAAAGATCTTTGACAGTGCTCTCGCTCTCTCTCCGTCGTTCCTGCTCCCCATGGCAGGATGATTCTCCAGGACACGCTGGATTCCACCATGTTCAGAAAGAGCACCCATCCGATCCAGCTGCTGAAGAAGATGTGAGTAGCGACAAAAGAATAGGCGGTGGCTGAGACGAAACGGATATCCCTGCTTGCGAATTTCTACTGCCTCAAAAATTCCCGAGTACGTCAGCTGCTCTAACGTCATTGGTGCATCCAACAGCTTTGGTTTTTTTGCCGAGTTCGGCTTGACGCAACGAATATAGTGAGGTGTTGCTTCGGAGAGTTTCGTCATTAAAAAGTTCAGCTGCCGACGAAACTGACCGCTGAGCGTCATTCTCTTTTTAGTTTGGCTTGATCTCCCTGATCCTCGGCGTGGACCACCACTGGAGTCCTCCCCCCTCTTCTCTTTGGGACGTCCGTCCTCGTCGACATCAGGACCCCACAACGTGTTGGCGATGAGCGGGACGCCAGAAGTAGCAATAATTTCCGAAATGTTGCGAAAGAGCTCGTCGCGACACTTGTCCATGAAGCCAAGGACATCATACTTGACGTCGCCCGCGTAGTGACTGACCCAGAACTCAGTGTCGAGCATGTTGCGCGATCCTCTCCTTTGCTTGTCTCGGACACTCTTCAGACGGACTCTCTTGCTCCCCACATGTACCTTGCCTAATTTTTTTAAAAAGTTTTCATCACTCCCGGAACCGGAGAGACGAATCTCCTCATCTAAAAGAACTAAAAGTCCAGCTGGCTTGCTCTTCTTCTCCATCATAGCAATGAGATCCTCATTGTCAGCAAACTGAATATCAGGAACATTTTGTATCTCCTCGTCCTTATATACTTGCTGCTCATCTTTAAATGTTGACTGGTTAAAGTGTTGTTGCAATTTTTCATTTGCAAAATTTATGCAGAGCTGCTCAAACGAGTTTCTCTCAAAAATTTCGAAACCAAAAATATCTAAAATTCCTACCACTTTGACTTCACCACCACTCGCACTACTCCCACTGCCACCAACATCAGACATGCAGCTATTCACGCGACGCACAATCCAATCAAACAGACGTCCATACAAACTCTTGATCATGGAGTCACGTGCGCCGTTTGCCTCAATTGGACTCAAATTTTTAATCGTTTCGCTCCCACCAATGTACAACGTTTTAGCCATGACGTTCTGGAGCATTTCGTCAGTTCCAATCATCAGTAAATTCGAGGCATGTTTCGCTGCTGTTTCTGATCGTGGAGACATGGACTCACGTTTGACGTAGTCATCTCCCTCTGTAAACGATACGTTGCCAAGATGAAGAATTGCACCAACAATTCGATAGATTCCAGTAATCTCTTCTCTTTCAAAACCTAACGTCTCAAACGCTTCTAAAGTATCATCAAACTCCTCCTCCTCGCTCATTCCAGGCACTGACACGCAGCCACCCGTCTTATACAAACAGTCGTAGTCCTTGGGATCAACGGAGACACCACCATCTGCACCACCTGCACCACCCGCACCACCAAAACCAATTTCCTCACGGAGCTTCCTTGCTCTCTCTGACTTTGACAGCAGTTGGTAGAAAGTGTGAAAGTTACGCTCTGTCGGTCCCTGTTGGACGAGCCGTACCTTTTCCAACAAGTAGTTAATCGTACGACATCCAATAATTCTCCAGTTGTCCTCTAAGAAGTGGAGCTCCATCCACTTTCCAAATCGACTTGAGTTGTTGTTTCGGACAGTCTTTGCATTACCAAACGCTTCCAGCACTGGATTTGCACTTAGAAGTTTGGACTCCATTCCGCTGCTTCCTGCAATCGATGCCAAATACTGAAGACATTTTTTCGTCGCCTCCGTCTTTCCAGCACCAGACTCACCCGAGATAATGACAGCCTGGCTCTCACGATCAACAGTGAGACCACGATATGCCGAGTAGCCAATTTGATACACGTGTGGTGCCAAAGGATCATCACCGACACGCCACTGGTGATACATGTCAATCATCTCTCTCGTGTACAAATGTTCAAACCATTGGAAAGGATTTACAAGAACTAAAATGCTACCAACGTTCGTCATGAAAAGATCAATATCAAAACGAAGACGGATGTTGTGGAGAATGCTCGCCTCGTTTGTATCGTCCATGTGCACCATGTCATAGTACGTCTTTGACAAGTTTAATACGGATGGAATTGGATCGACACCGTACATGTCACCACCCTCGGATATAATATTTTCATTCGTATCACGCATTGACTCACCAAGCATCGTCTCGTAAACACACTTTTTGCCACTCCCGCTCACCTTGCGCGCGGGGACGTAGCCATCCGTTGGATGCTTTATCCAGTACCACTTCTCGCTGAGTGCAGCTGGACCAAGATGACTGATTCGACGTCGGAGAGCACTCCCAACACTGTTGTCGCTGTCGCTCGGCGCGAGATAATCTTGATCTTTGGCTTTGATCGACTGCCGTCGCCGAGCACCAGAGGAGGGTAGAGGAGGTGCAGCGGCACCTGCTGCAGTGGTCTGTGCAGCAGCAGCAGCACCGCTCTTAGTTTCTCCGGCAACAGTTCCCGTGGTGGATGTGGAAGACGTGGTGGAGGACTGAGAGGAGTTGGCGATGTTTGACGACGTGGTGGAGGACGTGCCGTCATTAGCAGAGGCAGTGCTCATGTCCTCTTGCTCAAAGGAGGAGATGGCGGGTGCAAAACCCTTAATAGAGCGACGTCGCCCTCGAGGCATGTGCACTGGTGGTGGTGGAAGATCAAAGTCTTCGTCGTCATCGTTCTCAGAGGAGTCGGAGGATGAGAAGTCCTGAGGAGGAAGTGTCGCCGGTGGTGTTGGAACGACGGGTGGTGGTCGCATGCCAGGTGGTGGTGGGGGCAGTGTGGCAGGAAGCGGTGGCATTGAGCCCGGAGGCCGGTTGTCAGACATTGGATCCTCGTTGGTAATTTTTTTTTGTTGTGGAAGAAGTTGTAGTTGGTCGCGGTGTTTGCACGCCACAGAATAAGAATGATAAATAAATGAAATCTTGGGAGTTATTTGGAGCCCCATAATCCCACCAATCGAAATTGGTAGGACAATTCACAGTTTATTCAAATCACAGCCGAAATCAGCCATACAACTCCACACACCAGCAGCAAGAGAGGCAGCAGCAGCACAGCAGCTCAAAACGACAGGGCAATAAAAAAAAAAACACAGGAGACCACACAACCAAAGTATCAACCCAACCCCGCACTTCTGCACCTTCTTTGAATCCAGCAGAGAGAAGCAAGACTGGAAGAGGGGGAAATTTGATTTTTCAAAACAAAAAAGAAAGAAGAGATATTTATTAAAAACAAAACAAACGCGTTCCATAAAAATGTCCTCCAAGACAATGGGTGGAGAAGTCGACAACGAGATGGTCAAGTCGTTCCAGCAGTCGTACAACCAGTGGTGTACACGGTTCGGCGTGGAGAGAATTGCTGCGTGTGATGCCCACGTGACTAAAATGTCAGCGTCACTCTTGTCTGGGAAGAACTGCGTGACAAAGCTTTCCCTGAGAAGATGCGGGGTTACCAACGTTCAAGCGGTTGCTCTTGCCGAGGCTTTGTCAAGATATCCAATTTTTACAAAGATTGATCTCCGTGATAACCGGCTGACGGACGAGGGAGCAGCAGCTCTGGGACAGGCCATGCGAACGCAGTGCTCCATCATGCATCAGCATCATGAGAGTTTAACTTCTCACACCTCCGTCACTTTAACTCAATGGAGTTATGGGAAAGTCAGCCTTCTGCAAAAGTTAAAGCTCCAAGGAAACTGTGTCTATGATCCACCACTCCTGGCCTCTCTCAAGCAGCAGTGTTTAGTCTCGAGCGAGTTCAACAGTTTGGCCCGCCTCCGCTACATGGTCTACTCCATGTCTAGGACTGAGAACAGATCGGGTGTTACAGCGGAAGCAACGACAACGACGACAGTGTCGTTAAATATTGGAACATCCATTTGTAAAAAATTAGGTGTATCAAATCCTAAGAAATTTTTATACCCACCGGGAGTGCATGAGACCGAGAGTCTGATTGCTAAGCTCCGTAATAAACTGCTGACGTTAGATTTGTTGAACCTTCCAAGTCGAAAGAGTCCAAGGAGCCAAAGAGGAAGCGTTGTTGAGCGTTCCGAAGAAGTGATGTCGAGAGAGGAGCGTGCGAAACGAACCAGAGTAGGTCTTGAACCAAGTCCCAGTGACATTGCTGCAGCATTCGCATCGGATTCATCGCTATACCAGGCTGGAAGGAGGAAGCTGAGCTCCGTGGAGAACGTTGGGGGTGGGAGGAAGTCGGGAGAGAGGTCATCAGGTGGTGGAGGAGAGGAGAGTGAGGAGAGGAAATCAGAGAGTGAGGAGAGTGCGGAGAGGGTGGAGCAGGAGGAGAGAGACGCACAGAGAGACGGAGGAGAGGGAGGAGAGGGAGGAGAGGGAGGAGAGGGAGGAGAGGGACTGATGGGAGAGGAGGGAGCGAACGCATCAACGCGGACGGATCTGTCTGAATCTGACGAGGACCACTCAGGCGGTGCCTCCTTCTCCTCCTCCTCCTCGTCAAGCCATCCGACGTTTCGAGACGAGGGAGGAAGACTCACGATCACGACCGACGGTGGTGTGGATCGATCTTCAATGACGTCGTCGACCAGC
>Ga0307994_1000805_pt1 | contig 20395 bp, 36 predicted proteins | sample EllFjometagen261_FD_203171 | JGI IMG/M metagenome (GOLD analysis project Ga0307994, IMG submission 203171) | Marine microbial communities from Ellis Fjord, Antarctic Ocean - #261 | ecosystem: Environmental > Aquatic > Marine > Unclassified | place: Southern Ocean | collected 2014-11-02 | reverse complement strand
CGTGGGCGATGGGTTGTTTGAAAGATATGTCGGCAGAAAACAACACATGGCTTAAAGGTAGATTACATAATTGGAATCATGCTTTTGGAATTGTAACTTTTTTTGATAATGGAAATTTTCAAGTAGAAGTTATAGATATTGTAAAAGGTAAATGCTCCGTTTGGGGAAATATAATTAAAGGATAGCTTATGACATATAGAGAGTTAATTAATCAAGTTCTTATAAGGCTTAGAGAAGATACTATTACTACCGATTGGGCTGGTAATATTAATGACTCTTCTAATGTATCTGCTTATCATAAACTTATAGGATCATTAGTTAACGATGCTAAAAGAAGTATGGAAGAAAGACATGATTGGTTAAACCTTAGAGAAACAGTTGATATATCTACTGTTAGTGGCACTAAAAATTACAACTTATCTTCTGGTCAAGAAATTAAGATTGTGGATGTCATAAACAACGATACAGGGCTACATTTGAATCAGGTAAGCAAAGTGTACATTAACACAATAAAGTACCCCACAGACGATACTGGTGAGCCTCTGTACTATGGTTTTAATGGTAGTGATTCTTCTAATAATTTAAAGGTAGATTTATCGCCAGTTCCTACAACGGCTCATACCTTATCATTTGATATTGTAAAGTATCAAGACGAATTGGCTACTGCTACAACTGTATTAAAAGTTCCTCCTAAACCAGTTATATTAGCTGCCTGGGCAAGAGCAATTGCAGAGCGTGGTGAAGATGGCGGTACACAGTCTAGTATTATGGCACAAGAGGCTAATGAAGCACTTAAACAAGCTATTATATTAGATAGTGGTAATACTCAATATGAAACGGATTGGTTTGTAAGTGAAAACCACAGTCATCAATATTCTGGCTCTTCAACTAATTTTAGATAATGGCTAAACAAATATCATATCAACCACTAACTGACATAGGTCTTAACGGTCTTAATACGCAAAGCAATCCTGCTTCGTTAGATACATCTTTTTTAACCAAAGCAGAGAATGTAGTTATTAGAGAGTCTGGTCGTATTGCATTTAGAAAAGGATTCAAACAAAAAGTATCACCTAGTGGAACATCTATTGGCTCTTTAATAGAGCATAAAGATCAAGGTACAAACAAAATATTTGCTAGTTATGGAACTTCTATATACACAGTAGACTTTACGGATACAGATGCTGCGTTTCCTAGTAGTGGTGCTGATGTTAAAAGAACGGTAACTAACTCAACAGGTGATTGGCAGTTTGTAAATTTTAACGACAGATTACATTGTTTTCATGCTGGGGCAGTTCCTCAACGATATGATGGTGCTTCAGATGCAGGAGAAAAATGGTCTGCTCATTACAACACTACTGCTATTAATGATGCTGGTAATATAAGTGATTCTGTTACAACAATTACAGTAGACAGTACAGTAGGTTTTCCACCTAATGGCAGAATTATAATTGAAAGTGAAATAATTTCTTATACAGGTATTACAGCCACAACATTTACTGGATGTACTAGGGGAGCAAGTAGCACTACTGCTGCTACACACAATGATAATGTAGCGGTTACAACATCAACTGTTCCTTCTGGAGTTCCTGCAAGTGGATTTAACCCTAGTTGCGGTATGGGATATTACGGTAGACTTTGGTGTGGTGGCGTAGCTTCAGCACCTGATATTGTTTATTGGTCAAATTTACTCGATGGTGATGACTGGTTGGACGGTGATGCTGGTGCAATAGATTTAAGCAAGATATGGGGAACAGATGAGATTGTAGCCATTGAACCTTTTTATGGTAAATTAGTTATATTTGGTAAAAACAATATTGTTATATATGATAGTCCAACTGCTGTAGGTAGTCTTGCTTTAAATGAAGTTATTAGAGGCGTAGGATGTGTTAGTAGAGATTCAATTAAAGCTATTGGTGATGATCTAGTATTTTGTTCAAACACAGGACTAAGGTCTTTAGCACGAACAACTGAAAAAGATAAACTACCTTTAATGGATTTAAGTGTAAATATTAAAGATACATTAATTAGAAACATAGGACAAAGCACAAATATTAAAAGTGTTTATGTTGAAAGCGAAGGCATTTATATTATGTCTTTTCCAATTCTTAATATTACTTATGTTTTTGACTTTAAACATTACACACCTAATAATGCACCAAGAGTAACAACATGGACTTTTGACAATGATAGAGAACCATCTAATATGGCGTATACAGTTTTGTATGGTTTATTAGTAGGTCAAAAAGATGGAGGACTTGCTGGTTATGAAGGTTATTATGATATTGATTTAGCTGCTGATGGAACTACTTTTTCCAATGCTTCTTATACAAGTGATATATCTACAACCTGGATTAATCTAGGAGAGTCTGTAGGGGCTTCTTTATTAAAAAGATTATTTATAGTTCTTGAGGGTGGCTCTGGTGCTACATTAGGTTTAAAGTGGTATAAAGATTTTAGCCCTACGCCCTCTACTACAACACAAATTACTTTAAATCCAGTAACAACAGGAAATACATCGTTATGGGGTGCTTCTAGTTCTTTATATGGAACTACAGTTGTTACACATACACACGATGCAGCAGTACATCCTAGTAACTCTACTTATGCACCTTTATATGGATTACAAGAATACAAAACACCACTTACAGGATCAGCTAAAAACCTAAAACTAGCAATATCTATTGAATCTAATGGATATGATGCTTCTTTGCAAGATTTAATTTTATTACATAAACAGGGGAAAATTCGATGAGTAATTATACACTCGCAGTATCTTGGTCTGGTAAGGATGCCCTTGCTGATTCAGATGCAGGTAAGGTAATATCTGGTGCTGACTTTAATACAGAGTTTACAGCAGTACAAACAGCCGTAAATACTAAAGCAGAATTGGCAGGAAGTGCTTCACAAGCATTTGCAGCAGTAACAGCTAGTTCTGGAACCAACACAACACAAGTAGCTACAACTGCTTTTGTTAAAACAGCTAATGATGCACAAACAGGTGTAACAGCAGCAATAGTAAACGCTCTAGTTTACCCAGTAGGCTCTATATACTTTAATATGGCAGTTGCTACAAACCCAGCTACTTTATTAGGAATGGGAACTTGGGTAGCTTATGGTGCTGGTAGAGTATTAGTAGGTAAAGCAGCTAGTGGAACATTTGATACACTTAATGAAGAACTAGGTTCTGAAACTGATTCACACGCATTGTCTATTGCTGAATTACCAGCTCACGGACATCCATATAGTGTAACAACCTCTTCTACTGCAACTTCAGGTTCGTCTGGTAGCTTTATGACATCTTCATCTGGTTCTACAGTAGGCCCGAATGATGGCTCAACCGCAGCTAGTGCAGGCAGTCAAATAGGTTCAGCAGGTAGTGGTTCAGCTCACTCACACGACATTTTACAACCATCAGTAACAGTTTATATGTGGAAACGCACAGCTTAATAGGAGATAGAAATGGCTTACGAACAATCAGCATTTAAAAGAACAACGCCAGCACAAAGAGGCTTTATCACACCAACAAGAAATAAAGGCGGTGTAATGAATAGACCTGGTTCAAATAATAATTTTGCTAATCTTATAGGTGCAGGTGCTGGATTGTTAACTGCTGGAAAAGATCCAGGGTATCAAGCACAAGAATATGCAGACCAACAATTATTATCTGAAAAAGTTTTGGGTTTAACAACTCCAAATATAGGAGGTATAGGTTATAACAATACTTATAATCAAGACACAGGATTTCAATCCACTTTAACAGAAGATAATCAAAATTTATACGACCAATCTGGCAATATAGCTGGAATGTTTGGGCAACAAATTGTGGATTATGGTTCTGGTGGTTTTCAAGCTATGGAACAAAGACAATTAGCTGCTCAACAAGCATTAGTTGCAGATGAAAATGAACTTAGAGCACAACAAATGCGAGAAAGGGATCTTAATACAGGTGCTAGTTTGTATCAACAATACTATGGTTCAAGAGCAGAAGGTGATAGAGTAAACCAACAAAATTTAGGTTTTATAAACAATGCCTTTGACAGGTCAATTGCGGGTGGACAATATCTTTCTGGTCAAAGAAACACAGCATTAACAGACAGAGCTAATATAGCTAGTCCTGGTAACACAATGCTTACCAATCAACTTTCAAAACTTGATGCTACTTCTAATTTAACAAATGAATCTGCTTCATTAACAGGAAAATATGATGCAATGGCAGCAGCAGACCAAGCAAAAAGAAAAGGTAAGAATAAGTTTTGGGGAAGTGTTTTAGAATTTGGTGGAAATATGATTGCTCCAGGTGCTGGAACAGTTGCTAAAGCTGCCTTATACGCATAGGAGATAATAATGGCAGAATACACTAACGATATGTTTGGCTTACAACAGCTAATGAGAGATGAAGAGGTAGATAAAGAAAAAGAAGCTATGTTATATGCTGTAAATTTAGCAGGTACTCCACGAGCAAGTATGTTAGCTAACACAATAGACATTGCTAAAGGTCAAGGTAATGCTTATGCTAATCTTGGTAGGATGCTTACAGGTGAAGGTGCTCCAGTTGACCCTAGAGTAGAAAGGATGCAAAAACTTCAAGCTATTCAACAAGAATTTCCCGAACCAGAAACTATGGCAGATTATCAAAAACTTGTTGGTGTGTTTAATAGAGCTGGTTTACCTGGTGAAGCACAAAAAGCACAAGCAATGGTTAATAGTATTAGATCATCTATGCCAAATCCTTCAAATGATTATAAAGCATATTCTGAAATGACAGATAACCCTACTCCCGAAGGTTTTAAAGCATGGTACAAAGAATTTAAAGGTGGAAACACTACAAACAAAACTACAAAACAAATGGCATTGGCTAATTTTATTAAATCTAAGCCTTATATAGATGGAACTAAAACTATAATGGATTTTGAAAAAGATTTTGAAGCAGCGGGCAGAGCTCCAACTTCTACCTCTATAACAGATCCAACAAAAATAGCAGAATCTAATATATTAAATGATTCAATTAATGATGCATATCAAATTTTATTAAATGATCCTGAAAATGAAGGTGTTCCATTAGAAGATTTAATGGAAGATGCTAAAGTTATTGGAAGTAATAAATTTTTAGAAGATAAAGAAACTACTACAAAAGGAGATACAAGTCAAAATGTAGATGATTTTATATATTGGTCAGATAAATATCCAGAAAAAAGTGATGATGATATACGAGAATTAGTCGCTTCAATGAAACCTACTTCACCTCAAAATATTTTATTAAATGAAAATAGAGCATTTAATAGAGAAGCAATAACATTAAGACAAGATGAAAGTAGAATTGATATGGCCGAAGCTAAAAGTAATCTGGTAAAAACTAACGCAATGCTAAATGCATATACAGTTGGTGCAGAATCTGGTTGGGGTAGAAAATGGTTACTTACAGGTAATAAAATTGGTCAAGATTTTTTTGGTTTACCGCAAACCGAAGCTGTGGTTGCTACGGAAGTATTAGAGTCTTTGTTTAAAGCCTACACATTAGATAGAATGGCTAAATTAAAGGGTACTCCTTCTGATAAAGATTTAGATACTGTAGAACTTGCTGGAGCAACTTTGGATAGAAGCAGGGCTGCAAATATGATTATTATAGAATTTGATGCTTTTCAACAACAAGAAAAAATTTGGCAAGGCCAGCATATGTTAAATTGGCATATAGATTTTATTAAAAAGAATGGAGAAGCCCCATCAGGAGCAGAATATGATCGATATTTAAATGCGTTTAGAAATCGAGGTGATGCTACAAAATGGAATGGAGAAGAAGAAGATAGATTAAGATTAGTAGATGCTTATGGTGCTAATGAATTTGGTGGGTTTGATAAACTTGCAAACCTTGATCTAAACAAAACTGAAAATCAAATTAAAATTGAAAAATTAATTAAGGAAGAGGATGATGAAGCTGCTGCTGCTGCTTTATTAGAATTTAATACAAATAGGCGACAATAATGGCAACAGATAATAGAACAAACCTAATGGATTCTGTAAAAGAAATCCCTGCGCAAGTATTGGGTTATGCTAAAAACACGCTTACACCTGAATCTGCATGGACTAAAGAAGAATCTGAATCAAGAGCTATAGATAGATCTGTTTATAGAAATGGTATGACTGCAATTATAAATAGATATAAAGGCAAAGAAGATCCAGCTTGGCAAAGCGAAAAAGGAAAAGTTGATTTAGAAACTATAGAAAAATATCAAAAAGAATTAAGGGGTGATTTAGAAATAAGTTACGATGAATTAACTTGGAATCCTAAATTTTTACAAGATGCAAGAACTATGTACAAAGCTGAATACGGGTTTGATTTTAGAGAGTCAGATCATAGATTAAAAGATTATGCGTTTAGTAAATTTAATGCTGTAGAACAAAACATTGGAATTACTGGTGGTGCTTTAGTTCTTGACAACATGTTTTATTCTGATTTTGATGAAAAGCAATTACAAGCCACAGCTAATGCATACAAAACTTTTACAGAAGTAGATTGGACAGGAAAAGGATCAAGAGATTTTGCTAGTCAATTTATAGATTTTTTTGGCAATACAGTAACTGATCCTGTAATGTATGGTACTGGATATACTGCTGGGTGGGTTGCAAAAGGAGCTAGATTAGCTGGTAAAAAACTATTTTCAAAAACTGTAGCAGATCATATGGCTAGTTTAATTGGACTTTCAGCTTATTCAGGATCATTAAGTGCTGCACATTCTTCAAATGTTCAAAATACACAAAAAGATTTAGGTTTAATAGATGAAGTTAGTGGGCTTCAAGTGGCTAGTGCTGCTGTATTAGGTGCTGCAATACCACCTGTTTTTAAAGGTGCAAGTGTTCTTTTGGGTAAGGGTTCAGAATCTATTAACAGAAATTTTGGTTTAAATATCCCTATCATTGGAGATATAAATGCACTAGCTGGAAATGTACAAAGATCAGTAAAAAAACCTACTTATTCAATTTATGGAAGAAATGTTGAAACATTAGAAGCAGATGCTGGAACTGTTAAAGGAAAAACAGCTGCATTTATTGGAACAGTATTAAATGTTGAAAAAAATATAGTACAACAAAAATCAACAACAACAGCAAATAAAGATTTTTATAATGCGGTAACTGACGATGTTATTAATCCTATGAATGAAACTATTCAAAAGGGCTATAACAATCTATCATACAAAGATATGAGTGCTGCAAGCATGGCTAAAATTAAAATACAGGTTGACGAGTTAATAAAACAAAACAAAACTAATCCAAATTTTGTTTTGCAAGGAGAAATAAAAGACTTGTATGATTTGCTTATTCCAGTTAAAAAAATAGCAGAAAATAAATCTAAAATTAAGGCTTATAAACAAGCATTAATAGATCATGAAGCAGCACTTGTTGCACACAGAAAAGAAGTAGCATTAATTAACAAAAAAAATGCTGCGATTACTAAAACTAACCTAAATAAGCCTTTTGATTGGGAAGCTGGTGCTCCAAAAAATCAACAATCTTTATTTGAAATTCCTAAAGCTCCTGTTAAACCTCGTGATCCAGGAATTAAAAACCCAGTTACAGAGGCTATGCTTAAATCTGACCAGGTTGATAAAGTATTTCAACAATTAAGAACGGCAATTTATAACCAAAAAGATGGAGTTTTTAAAAGAGGTGATAACTTAACTGCTAACGCTTATGATAAACTTTACAATGTATTAAGAGTAGAACAAAGAAGTGTTTTATCAACTAATGGAGATAAGTTAGCTTGGGATGCTTTGCAAACTGCAACTAGAGATTTTAAAGACACATTAAAAAATTTACCTTTAGGCAAAAAATTTGCAACAGTTTTACATTACAATAAACTTGCTAATAATGCTAAATCTAATGGTAGTCAAGGAAATTATGATGCGTTTACTTTACAAGCACAAGAAGAAGCAGGAAACTTATTAGATTATATAATTAAAAATAAAAATTCATTAAATCATTTAAAACAATTTAAATCTGTTTTACAAAATATAGATAAAAGAACGGGTAATGTAGTTGCTGCTAGATCTGGCGGTCAAGAGGCTGCAATAGCAAAAGAAATGGAAATAGCATTTACAAAAAAAGACTTTCAAAAATTTCCAGAGTTATCTAAATTAGATGGTGTAGAAAATAAAGTTACAAGACTTGAATTCATTGAAAGTTACGCTCAAGAATATACAAAAAAACTAAGGCCAACTAATGAATCTTATGAATCCCTTTTAGGAATTATAAAATCAAAATTAGGTAGAAATCTTGAAACTTCAGGTACAGAATCATTGTCAAAAATATTAGAAAGAGATGATGGTTTTGAACTTATAGGATTTATGTTTCCTGAAATGAAAAACGATTTACTTAATATTAAAAAATTAGGGCAGTATCTTGACAAACATGTAGCACCTAAACATTCACAATCTGTTATTGTAAATATGACTATTGCAAGAGCAGCACAAGATATAGGTAAATCAACTATAGGCGAAAAAGGTTCTGGTCTTGCTGTTTTAGGTGCATTTTTTGGTTTAGATAGATGGAGAAATTTAATTAACAATAAATATTTTCAACAGTCTATGGCTGAAGCAATTAACAATAAAGGTAGAATATCAACTAACACCGCCAATAGATTAAGAGAAAGATTAAATTTTGATGACAAGGGTATTAGAGAGTTGCAAGACGGGATATCTAATTTATTGTTAGTTCAAATACCAGCTATTAAAAATCAAGAAAATATTAAAAGAAAAGCAAAAAGGATGGTGGAGTAAAAATGGCTATGACTAAAAAACAAAAAAAATTATTGTCTGGAATGTTTACAAGTAAAAAAGATGATTATATGCCAGATATAGATTGGGACGAGGATCAAGAATTTGATTCTAATGGTATGCCTATTCCTAAAAGTGAGTCAAAAGTTGTTACAGAAGCAAAACCCAAATCTATGGAATATAGCGAAGAAGAAATATTAAAAGCTGAAGAAATAGCAGATGCAGGTAACGATTGGAAAGCAGAATTAAAAAGAATGTTAAGTTCAATGAATAAAGACAAACCTAAAAAAGAAGAAAAAGGTATGTTGTCTAACGCTAAAGAAGATCAGATTGCCAAAGGTTATCACCAGATGCCAGATGGCTCTAAAATGAAAGACTCTGAAATGGAAGAAGAAGTTAGCACAGATGTAGCTAAAGACTTGGATGATGAGGGTAGAGGTCTTAAAGGTTACAAGCCACCTGTAGATAAGATGAAAGAGGGTTGGAAACAAGTTGAAGGTAGTAATGCTATATCTGTAGATGAAAAGAGTGAGCATTGGCAAACTCAAAAAGGATATGATGAGGCTATTAAAATGTATGGAACTAAACCAGCATGGGTTAAAGAGCCATCTCTTATATATAACCCTAAAACTAAGGAGTATGATCCTATAGAAAAAGAAGAGTTTGTAGATCTTAAACCTAAAAAAAGAATAAGTTTATAATGGATTTCTTAGAAAACTTAATGGATAAACATCCACTAACTAAATTAGAAGGGATGCTTTTACCTGCCACAAAATATCTTGATGATGTTCTTACTCATGGCACATCTATTACGAAAGAAGATTTTTCAACATCAACATTATCTTTACTTGAAGATATAGTTAGAAATGAGGGTGTTGGATCTATTGATCTTAAAAGGGATCAAAGAATACTTGACACATATGGTAATGGATTTGAAGAAGGCATGGATCATTTAACTAAACCTTATGGTCAACTTAGAAATACTTTAGGTCAATTTGATATAACTCAAAACAACCTTGGCGAATACATCTTAACTGATACTTATGATTGGAGTGATGATTACAAAAATAGGGGTTATACAGGTGATACTTTAAATGTATTAGGCAAAATTGCTTATGAACATGGTGGAACTAAAGAGGGTGAGGGTAAACCTTATCAAATAAACCTTGGAACATTAATGAACCAAGGCATGTTTAAAGACACCAGGCCTTAATTAAATGGACTCATAGGAGGGTGCGGAGGTAATCTCTTTTCCTCTTCTTTTTCTATAGTTTGCATACACCATCCTCACAATCATCATCCGATACTGATATTATATACTCATGTTGATTTAATTTAACTTGTTTCTTTATAGGGTTAGCTAGGTTTCCTACTGTAAATTGTTGTAATAGATTTTCATAACTTCTTATTTCACATCTTTTAAGATACTTGTTGTAAGCATCATCAAACTTTATACTTAATATTTTTGCTCTTGTTGCATAATCTATTGCCAATGCCTCACATAATTCCACCCTTGTCATTTGTACTATCTCCTATGATTTTCATATTAAATTTGATACATGGCTGATCGCTATATATCTTTCTTGCACTAATTTCTACGATCTGCCGATCATCTACATAAACTACTTCATTTAACGAATCAAAAATTGCTTTGAGGTAATTATCTACATCTGCGTTATTGTCGCAATACTGTCCATTCTTGGATTCTTTTTTTTTCTTAGACCAAGACTTAGGCATACCAATAAAGAAGCCTATATCGACATCCAGCAAACTCTCAGAGGGTGTAATATCCATTACACTTGTTAGTGCCATCATGTCTTTCTTAAATTGGGTGTATTTCTTAGGGTAGTAAGTCGACCAACGAGTAACTCTTGGTCTGGAGGCTGGACAAGGATTTATGTCAAATATAATCCTCATAGTGTTCACCTCTTAGGTTGTCTATATCTTGTATTGCAAGTGCTAAATGTATTCTAATCTGCACATCTCTTGATCCATCTCCCTCTCGTGCTATTTCAATAGCATCTCGAAGATGTTCTGCAATTGTATCTAATGTATCATGTCTTTGTTGTTTATGTCTTAGGCTCATTTTTAATCATTATTTGATAATCTTCATTTCTAGGTAAATTTATACCCCATTCACGAGAAAAATAACTATCAATATCCATTAAAAATTGAACAAATTCTATAACGGTTAACTCTTTAGTAGACTTGTCTTTATCTCCTAAAAATTGTAAAGCAAGATCTTCTTTACATTTTTGTTTACTTTCTTCACCTTGCTCTGTTCTTATTATGTCAACCCATTTATGGTAAAGCCTATTTTGAGCATCACTTCTTTTGGGTTTTCCTTCAACAATTGATATTGTAGCTATCTCACAGTCAGGATTATTATTAAAAAAGGTTTTAGATAAAGATCTAAATGTTTCTTCTTTAGGTTTACTTCTGTAAATTACTCTGTGTACACTCATTGTATCATATCAATTAATCTTTGGAGATAAAATTTTGCTTTTTTTAAATCTTCCACGCCATTCTTGAACCTGTGTCTACAAACATATTTAAGTACATTAGATTCTAAGTATGGGAGATCTTGATCAATAATAAAATCTATGACTTCAATCTTACCTTGTTTGTAATGAGAGGGGTTAATAGGATCATCAACCCCCTTTGTTTCTTTAGCCACCAATCCATCCCATGACTAATGCAACAACAACAATACCCAAGAATATTGTTAAACTTCTATTCTTTAAAACTTTATCTACTAACTCTTTTATTTCTTCCATACTTCTCTCCTTAATTATAACAAGATAGGGTACTCAATTATACCTGGGGAATATTGGAGTAAAAAACCCAGGTTGTAAGCAATAATTGAAGTGATCATGCTTGTCAGCATAAAATATTAGAAGTACCCTAACTTCTTATAACTCTTGTTCCAACATTATAGGCTTAGAGCCTAACCAACCTATACAGCCATTTGCCTCAATTGGATGGCAAGTAAGCTGTTGCTGTTGTTCTCTTTGCATATCTTCCAATTGACTACACCCACTAAGCATCATAACTACAATAAGTATTGGTATTGAAATAAAAACAATTTGCATTAAGTTATTCATTTTATAAGTTTTAAGATCTGTATTTTAACATTTATAGATGGTACTAATATGTATTTTATATATGGAATAAAAATGTATTTTATCCATACAAGTGCAAAAAAAACTGGAATTGGTCTATCGGCCTCTTCTGGAATCTTTTCTTTTATATTTAATTTTTCATCAAATTCAATTTTCATTTAATTAATCCTTTCTCGTGCATTATTTTTTGTGTTTCAACAACTGCAAAAAACATTTCTTCAGATATATTAATACCCTCTGGTGTTGGCTTTCTTCCATCATAAATATCATGACAATTTAAGCACAGATAAGCACCATGTATGTCTAATGATTTTAACCCCATGCCAGCACCATTTAAATGTGCCAGCACCACAGTTTCTCGATCAGGCATACAACCTTGTATTCTCATTGTACAAGCCTCACCTCTTGCCGACTCTCTAATTTTTTTACTTCTACTCTTTGCCATAAAGGTTAATCTCTATATCAGAAAATCTTGAATAATTTCCATCAAAATCACATTTAACAAATCCTATCTGCCCCATTCTATTCTTAGCAACTATCAATTCAGCTTGCCCTCTATCAGGTGAATCATCATGATAATAATCATCTCGATAAACAAACATGATCATATCAGCATCTTGCTCGATCTCACCAGAGGAGCGTAGGTCACTCATAAACGGCCTTTTATTCTCTCTCTGCTCTACCCCTCGACTCAACTGAGAAAGTAGAATTATGGGTATCTCAAGGTCTTTAGCAAGGTATTTTAACTCTCTAGTAATGTTACCTAGTTCAGAAACCTCTCTACCTTTATCATACTTCATAATTTGTAAATAATCTATGAGTATTATATCAATTTTTTTGTCTGAATTAAGTTTTTTTGCAGTAGAAAAAATGTTTTTTACTGATAATCCTGACTTGTCAATAATATTCATGTTCTTATTACCAGCTTTAGCCAAACTTTCATAGAAATTTGTTTGTTCATCATCATTTAGACTGCCCTTTTCCACCTTAGTTAATGGAATATTGCTATCACACGACACCATTTTCATCATTAGTTGCACTTGGCTCATCTCTAATGAGAAAAATAACACATTTTTAGTGGTGCTTAAATGGTTTGCTATGTTTAAAGCAAGAGTTGACTTGCCCATTGATGGCCTACCCGCTAAAACATTCAATGATCCAGCCCTAAATCCACTTGTTAGTGCATCTAATGACTCAAAACCACTAGATAAGCCAGTACCATGCTCGTTAACATTGTCAATATACTCAATAGTCTTTCCAACAATGCTTTTCATTGAGTGTTCTGACTGATCTGATAGTTCACCCTCTAAAGTTTGTATCTGATCTATTGTTTCTTGGTAGTTATCATACTCAATCTTAAACTTTAATTCTTCAATTGAGTTTTTAACTCTACAGGTGCGAATGTGGTTAGCATAAACACCAATATTGTTAGTGCTTAATGATTCCTCTAGGAGAGTTGCCAAAAAAGGAAAGCTAGTCCACTCTCCACTATGATCCCCACCCATGTCTATCCAATTTCTTAAATGAAGTGCATCAACATGCTCATCTTCATCAGTCATTTCTTTAATATAGTCAAACAGTAGGCCTAAATTCTTATCAGAAAAATCTGAAGATATTAAACCAGTACCCAATACTTCATCTAAGCATGGCTCAAAAAGTAAGCCACCTATTACTGCTCTTTCAGAATCTCTAGAATCGGTCTTGCTCTTTAACTGCCTGTGTAGTGTTTGTGTTTTCATATTTTTCTCCATTGGTTGTCATATTATTTTCCATTTCATCAGGTGTTGGGTGATTTTCTTCTTCCACCTCACCATCTTCTTGCATCTGTGCGTGTATCTCGCTATAGTAACCCATATTAATCTTCCTCCTCTATTTCATCTAAATCACAATGTTCTTTACAATCATAACATATATCGCCATGAATTACATCAGCACCACAACAACTACTAACAAATCCATATTCAAAAAAATCTTCAGGATAACTCATACTCATACATTTCTCCAATTAAATTCCTCGCCATATGGCTTGGATTCTTTAGCCTTACTTTCACCCATCATCTCCCAGTTACGATTGTTTATAAAGGTTTGTAAATGAGGGATAAATCTTTTTTCTGTCGCATTAAAATCTAATTTCACTAAAGATAAAATTGGTAGAATATCTTTCCAATCCTTGTGCTTTTTAATAAAATTATTAAATTCGGTATCTGAACCTCTCTTTTTTCCTAAGTATCTAATCCTAAAATCTTCAAACAATTTTTTATCTTCAACAGATACTATCTCTTTCTCTTTAGGAATCTCTTTCTCTTTAATGTCGGTATGCATTTCCGTATGTACGGAACTCCGTAAGTACGGAAAAGCGTATATGTGGAATTCATTACTAGTAAACCTATTCTGATCATCTTTAAGCCTTACTACCTTGTACAATCCAGCCTCTCTTAAACACCTCATTGCTTGTAAGTATTTAGATCTGCCAATGTTAAAATAATCTCTTACTTGTTCCTCTAAAACGATCCAATTTTGTGGCTTAGATTGAAGGTAACACCATATAGCTAACGCATCAGGATTATTAATAGATTGGACAACCTCCCTACTCAACATAAAGTAGGGAATGTCAGGTTGATGTGTTTGTAGCTTGTGAATTGGCATTAGATAGATTTTAGCATAAGTTTTACAAAAGGATCAATGTACCAATCTCTTGATTTGATCCAAGTCTTAGTATCAACATAGTCATCACCTTTGTGAACAAGCTCTCTAACACTTCTAAACACATGCTTTGGATCAGTTGATGTATTTAGCCTAGCCCTAGCACAAATAATGCTAGAACCAAGCCTTAGAGCCAACTCATTACAAGTTATCTCTCTACCATCATCTAATGTGTAAAGTCTAACCCAGTAACCTGTTGGTGCTCTTGTATAAACTATGCCTAGTTCAACCTTTGTTTCTCTATCCATAATCAAAATGGCACTTCATCTTCAAATTCATCTACTACTGGAGCATCTCTACCTACATCACCTACTGGTCTTTGATCACCCTCAACTTTAATCTCTCTTGTGTAGACTTTAAGCCATGTGCCATACTCACTTTTATTAATGTAGCCTGATAGTTTCCATACCTTGCCATTTTCATCTCTAAAAGTGCCATAGTATGACTCTCTCTTGTTATCTTCTTCAGATCCATCATTCGTTTTGAATTTACTTTTAAATAAACTTCCACTTGACGGTTTGTTTTTATCTTCAGTCATTATATTTTCCTTTAGTTAAAAAAGGGATCTTATCGTAGACCCCAAGAACGCCCTTAATTAATTAATGCAAGGAAGTGGTATATGAAGCCACCCTGTTTAAAAAACAGTACATTAATCTTGGTAAGAGTACCAATAAATAACCATATATTTACTTCTTAAACACTTGTTCGTAATAGTCTACCATAGAAATATATTTAGAGGTTTCAATTAATTCCCCGCTATCATTTCTAGTCTTATCATCAAGCCACTCCCATATATCATTAGCTTTATCGAGATCACCATCTTTCTTGGCCTTGTCAATCTTTCCTTTAATCTCGTTAATATGCTCATTCCATGATTGGGTTTGAGTCTTGGTTTTAGTTTGTGTTGCTCGTTCACCATCATCATCATGAACCTCAAGAGAGAACATGCTCCAGAGTGCATATCTTCGATTGTAAGTTATTGAACTGCCTAGCGATTGGCTGTCCTCTTTAGCCATTACTAACCTAATATTAGATTCAATAAATTCTTCAGGGTGGTTTACAAGATATACTCTAGTGTTTAATAAATCAACACCATCTATATATTGGACTGTTTGAACATAACCCATACCCAATTCGTATAAAACTGGCTTAATTGTATCGATTATGTTGTTAATGTTAGCGTATTTGTAACTTAGGAATTCGTTCTTAGAGGTTCGCTCCACTTGATCCACTTTACCCCTAAAATCCATCATAGCTTTCCATATTGTTGGTTTAGGTGATGTAGACCAAGCTAAGTTACTTGCGTTTTCAGTATCTAATTTTTTTGTCATATCATTTCCTTTTTAAATAAAGAAATTTAATTATACCATCATTAGATCCAAAAATTCATATATAATCTAGTTTCTTATAACAAAAAACAAGGAAATATTATGAAAATAATAATAGATGCACCGACTAAAGAACTAGAAGATGCAATGCGTGATAAACTTTTAAATCACTTTGACGAACAAGAAGCCTTAAAAGAAGCAATGAAACGGTCTTACAGAGATTTTGATGAAGATCCTGTATATTTAAAGGAGGAAGAAAAATGAGTACAACTGAATTATTATCAGAAATTAGCGGTCTTGAAGATGATGTAGAGTCGCTTAGAATCATTAATTATTCTTTAAAGTCTGCTATACAAGAGTTTGAGAAATTTTTAATTAGCTACAATGTAATAAGTGCCGTAGAAAATAGAGAGTTTGATAAATTACAGGAATTAATTAGAGATTGTCTTGCTGATCCCATACCGCAAAGTAGGGGGATAAAGTAATGTATACAGTATGGGTAGGTGGTACAGAAGTTACAGACAATTATGTTGATTTTGAACAAGCAAAAACAATTCATGATTCCTTTAAAGAAAATGGACATAACGATATTATTGTCCAGTTTGAAGAAGTTGATCCTGATGCTCAAACTGATAGAGAGGTTCAAACCGAGCATTGGAATAGTGAGAGGTTATCAGAATGATTGATACTGAAGAATTAAGTTTTGAACAAAGGTTAGGAAAGGTATATGTGAAACAAAAACACAGTCAATCAAAGGATTTGTATCTGTTAGTTCAATCCCAATCGGATTTAATCGAATTAGTTGGTGAGTTTACTAAATTTGTTGATGTTATGATCGAGGGATTTAACCCCAAGATGGTTAGTGAGGAAAAATTTGAAATAGTGGTTAAGTTTATTAACTCTTTAAAAGATGTGCCAATCGAAAAGCATATTGTTTTAAGAAATAAAATTGTGGATAAAATATCGAAAGCCACGAAAGAAATGGAGAGAAAAAATGATTGATAAAATAATATCTTATGCGGTCTTGGTGATGGTTATGATCTGTACCGCTTCTTCGATCTATTTCGTTTTGTTTTTGGAAGCCCTAAGAAAAGGTTGGTTAGTATGAAAATTAATACTAATTATTAGGGGAGGATAAGATGAAATGAATTAAAAAATATCAAATAAACAAAAAGGTTCTTCATTGAGCCTTTTTTTTTGCTATAATAAATGCGTGATCAATTGGATCACTACACAAAAGGACAATAATATGATTGATAAAATAAGAAAACAAGGTGCTGAAGATATTGTGAAAGCAGTAACAAAGAATATGTATGAATTAAGTGATAAATACGCAGTAGCAGTAACAACACCTTTCGCTGATCTTAGAGCGTTAGAGCGTAGGCATGATGCAATGGAAAAATTACTTGTTGAGATTATACAAACCTTTGATAGTCAGCTATATAGTGATGTTCAAAATACAGACAATCCAGTAGGTTTTTTAAGAAATAAAATTGATAATTTATTAAACAAAGGAGAATAATATGATTATAGAAGGACTAGACAAAGGCCAAACATTTATATGGGAATGGCAATACAGGACGCTTGGCGGGTTTGATTCAACACTTGCTGAAGCACTTTCAAAGGCTGATGGAGGTAACAGGGATAAACTTAGAAAGGGTTATCCTGAATACGCTGATGCTATGGATAGTTTTCAAACTGATAGTGGCTGGTGGCAGAGATGCCAAGATATAGTCAAATGGTTTGAAACCAATAAAGAACAGGAGGCCATATCATGAAGAAGATTCCATTATTCACACCATTTAAAGATGTTCAGCAAGGTATGGACGCTTTAATTAAAGCTATTAATAAAGTTAAAGATGATTCAGCCAAAGTAGAACTAGCAGTTATTTATGGTTGTCTGGGCAGTACACTTAATGAACAATTAAAGGAGAAAACATTATGAGAGATACTAACGATTACAATTCAAAATTACACTTACTTTTTGATCTATGGGATTCAGGGGATTTAAGATTTAAAGATGCTGACTCATTTGTTGATCATATAGAGCAACATATTAATTTCTCAATGGAACTGGCGATATCGATTGCTGAATATAGGGGGGATAGCGTAGGCAATAACTATCAAGAAATTATTGATGAGATATTTCTTAGACAAGCGGTTGATCCAAACGAAACCCAACTTAAAGAGATTAATTCAGTTTAACCTCTTTAGCAACAAATATATGAAGCCCCCAACTACTGGGGGTTTTTTTTGGAAGTTAAAATTTTCACTTCCTGATCTGTAAAAGGGTATTATTAAGGGGTGATCAATTTTGATTACTAATAAAAGGTGAATATATGAAATATAAAATAAACGACAAAATAACAACTGCCCAAGATTGGCATGAAGCATACGAGGGCGAGATCGTAAAAATTGAACGCTATCCACACCCATATAGTACAGAACCAGAACCTAAAAAAGATATGACGTGGTACACAATCACAACGCCACAATTGAACGCATACGGAAGAAATTATACTTTCACTACTAATGACATAAAAGGGATCAAACTATGAAATCTATAACACACACACGAAGAACAGAGAGAGATGGCGTCGAATACTGGACTTGCTGTTTTTGTAAGTCTATTTTTTCAGGCTTTGGCAATAATCCAGATTCAGATGATGATGGTGATGAGTGTTGCGATCAATGTAATAATAAACATGTCATACCCGCAAGGCTTGACGCAATGGTTGGGGGTGCTTCATGAGAAAAATATCTCTTGATATTGCCCACGCTTTCAAAGGTGGGAATAAAAGATCGATCAGCAACACTTCGACAGACGGCATTGATCTATATCTACATGGCAATATAATTGCCTGTTGGAATATTCAAGGCCACTTGGAAGTATCCTTGTGCGGTTGGGGAACACCAACAACCAGAGAAAGGATCAATACTCTATTTTATGTGTTGGATATGCCGTTTCATGTATTGCAAAAAGATTTTGACCAATACCTAAAGCACGATAAAGGCCTCGAACCTTTTCCGATCTCTTGTATTGCTTCATATGAGTTTAAGAAAAAAGGCAATGTTTGGCATGTAAAGGATCAAGGATCAAATAGGCTTATTAAAAAGGGGGCAATCAATGAATACATCATCAGACATTAAAATAATATTTGTTGTTGACGATCGGTTCAATGATGAGATCCTAAAGTTTAATGATCTTGATGATCTTATTGATCATATCAATGAGAGCGAGATTATCGGATACTATCAATCAATGAACTACCTGATGGAAAATGATGTTTCCTTGAGGTTATCTTTGGCTCTAGCGTATGACTCTAACTATCAGATAGAAAGTACAAACCTATCTTGTGAAACTCTCGCCACGCTCCACCATCAGCATATGCTTCATCAAAGTATTAAAGAGGTGATCGCATGAGAAAGAAAATGGAGTCATTTATATATGGACTGATGGGGATCTTTGTTGCTCTCTCTTTGTGGGCATTTTTAATCATTGGGTATCTACTGATCCCTGATCTGATCTAATCATTCAAAGGAGGGCATCTAAGGGGCGAGAAATCGCCCTTTTTTTATGTCTGATCGTAAGCTGTTGGGGGTTGTTGTGTAAATGCCACAAATGATCAAGCTGCTGCTTATACGATTTCCTTTCATACTGCGGTTTTTTGTTGTTGCAATATTGCAAATGTTTCTAATGCATCGCTTGAATCCAAGCTATAAAGTAACAAATACAGTAAGGGAGTAATAAAGATCTAATAGTAGTAGTTGGTTCTTGCGATTATTAGTTTAATAGTATTAATAAAGTACACTTGATCGGATCAAAGGAGATCGTGAACTCTTGGGCGTCTGGTTGGCTCCTGATCGTGAGATCTGGATCAAGTGCAGGGAATCTGGTCAAGGATCTATTATCCCTCTCTTATATTCTCTCATTTGATCACCAAGACGATCACCAACCCCTTGATCTATTCCAGATCAGTTAGATCTTTTAATGATCTTCTTCATGATCAGTTAGATCTTTAAAACACCTGGCATTTTAGTAGTTAAATGCTTTAGGAGTGCGGGTTGTAGCTGATATCATATATTATTTACTTCGCATAATCCGGGTGTTATGTTAAGTATGGGGTAGGGAGGCTCATTGGCTCTCATGATTTAGATATTTAGCCTCCAACCCACAAAAAACAGAATTTGAAAAAAAAGCAACATTGGATCATTTATGTGCTATACTACTCGCATGAGTAAACGCAAAGGTAATCCTGCCTTAGTAAAAGGAATGGCTTCATTAAACCCATCAGGTAGACCTAAAGGCTCTGTAAACAAATGGTCTGCTGCTGCTATGTCTTTATTACAAGATAGCCTAATAGATGTATTAGAGGTTGCGGTTGCCAAAGCTAAAGATGGCGATGTACATTGTATTAAAATGATTTTAGACAGGGGAATACCCACTCAAAAGGCGATAGATGCCAATAGG
>Ga0307994_1000801_pt1 | contig 20434 bp, 20 predicted proteins | sample EllFjometagen261_FD_203171 | JGI IMG/M metagenome (GOLD analysis project Ga0307994, IMG submission 203171) | Marine microbial communities from Ellis Fjord, Antarctic Ocean - #261 | ecosystem: Environmental > Aquatic > Marine > Unclassified | place: Southern Ocean | collected 2014-11-02 | reverse complement strand
AGTGGGAGTAATGAGTTTTATCGGATCAGATTTAGGTGTAACGTTTATGACTTACTTCCTGATTTCTGCTTCAGTTGTGGCCGCATTTGTATTTGCAATCAGCGTGGTTACCATTCCACTGTTGTTACGTGATAACAAAGCAGGCTTAATTTCTTCGATGGTACTCAGCTATAAAGTGGTTATGGAAAACAAATTGGTAATGGCAGTATGGGCGTTAACGATTGGTGCTTTGGTAACCTTAGGAATTGTAACGTTTGGTTTAGCGATGTTGGTGGTCATGCCTCTATTAGGCTATGCAAGCTGGCACGCGTTTAACGATTTAATTGAGGTTGATGATAAACAGTCAGCCGCAGACTTAAATCTTTAATTGATATAGAACGACAAGGATATAAAAATGAAAAATATGATTATAGCGATGAGTTTAGCGAGTCTGTTTGGATTTTCTCAGATAGCTTATGCGGCAACATCAAGTAACTCTAGCAACCTGACACAGGCACAATATTCACAACTTGTTGAAAATGGTAAAAGCTATAAAGATGCCTATCAACAATTAGCTTATGAAATTGCCTATGAAAATGCATCGGTTCAAGCGACTCAGCCATGTAGGAAGATGGTAAGAGGTTTATAAATTTACGCAATAAAATGTTATGTTTTTTGCTCTTCCCCCACATGTTGGGGGATTTTTTTTGCCTAAAATTTAACCATTATTTGTTGAAAGTCTAAAACAGTTCTTTCTGAGCCTCGATGCGTTCTGATGCAGAGAACCGGTTTTTTTCAGGTTCAGGTAGCTTCCAGTCGATGGGCTTTAAATTATGTTCTTGTAAATACGCATTGGTTTTTGAAAAAGGTTGGCTTCCAAAAAAACCACGATAAGCAGAAAGTGGCGAAGGGTGAACCGCTTCTAAAACTAAGTGTTTACTGCGGTCTATAAAATGGCCTTTTTTTTGCGCATAACTGCCCCAAAGCACAAACACACAATGTTCTCTTTGGTTGTTGATAGCCTGAATTATGGCATCGGTAAAACGTTCCCATCCCTTTTTTTGGTGGGCATTGGCCTTACCCGCTTCCACGGTAAACACCGCATTAATTAACAATACGCCTTGCTCTGCCCACGGCTGTAAATAACCATTCGCGCTGTTATTAATATTTAAATCACTCAATAGCTCTTTATTAATATTCAATAATGATTTGGGTAGGGGCGAAACGTCGGGTTGCACAGAAAAACACAAACCATGAGCATGGCCCGGTGTTGGGTAAGGATCTTGCCCTAAGATAACCACTTTTACATTTTCAAAAGGCGTGCTATTCAAAGCATTAAACCAAAGATTTTGTGGCGGTAATATTTGGATTTGGCAGGCCTGTTCAGATTCCAAGAACTGCAATAGGGTTTGCATATACGGTTGTTGTAATTCGTTGCCAAGAATGGCTTGCCAGCTTGGAGAAAGAGGGGGAAAGGTCATGGTCTGAGTCATTATGTCTGCTGGCTGTTTACGTTAATGGTTGTGAGTGAATGTCTATTCGGTATGGTCAAACTCAGTCATGATTCATCAATGTCGCTTAAGGGCGTACATGGCATAAAATAGTCGGTGTTTAGCGCTAGGCGATTACGCTCAATAAACGCATAATCGTGCGGTTCTTGATGGTAGTCTCGATTTGATAGAATTCTATGATATGATTTTGAAATAATTGTAATTACACCATTTTAGCACTAGGAGTTCCCTCGGTGAGCGAAAACTATAATGCAGCGGAAATTGAAGTCTTAACGGGGTTAGATCCGGTTCGTAAACGACCAGGAATGTATACCGATACGACGCGTCCAAACCATCTTGCACAAGAAGTTATTGATAACAGTGTGGATGAGGCGATTGCGGGGTTTGCCAGCGAGATTACGGTCATTCATTATGTTGACGGTTCAATGAGTGTTCTGGATAACGGTCGTGGCATGCCGGTGGACATTCACCCAGAAGAGGGCGTGCCGGGTGTTGAAGTGATTATGACGCGCTTGCACGCCGGCGGAAAGTTCTCTAATAAAGCCTATCAGTTCTCAGGTGGTCTGCATGGTGTGGGTATCTCGGTGGTGAATGCCTTGTCTAAAAAAGTCGAAATTCAAATTCGTCGAGACAGCCAAATTCATCAAATCACTTTTGCCAGTGGTGAAGTCATTGAACCTTTAGAGGTGGTTGGCAAAGTCGGTAAAAAGAACACCGGAACCTTTGTCCGTTTCTGGCCAGAAGCCTCGTTTTTTGATACCCCAAAATACGCCATTGGTAAATTAAAACATCTGTTGCGAGCAAAAGCCGTTTTAGCACCCGGTTTAAAAATGACGTTTATTGATGAAACCAACAATGAAACCGAGGTTTGGCATTTTGAAAATGGTCTTCAAGATTACCTGAATACCTCATTAGACGGGTTAGAGCGCCTTCCTGCTGAAGGCTTTGTAGGCGAAACACAAACCGATTTTGAAGGCGTTTCATGGGCCATTGCTTGGTTAGCTGAACCGAGCGAAACCTTGGTAGAGAGTTACGTAAATTTAATACCCACGCCACAAGGGGGTACCCATGTAAACGGCCTGCGTGCAGGAACCACCGACGCCATTCGTGAGTTTTGTGAATTTCGTAATTTAATTCCACGGGGCGTAAAAATTACCCCAGAAGACGCTTGGCAGAATGTGGCGTTTGTGTTGTCGGCTAAAGTCCATGAACCGCAATTTGCAGGGCAGACCAAAGAGCGTTTATCGTCACGAGAGTGTGTGCCATTTATCTCTGGCGTGGTTAAAGATGCGTTAAGTTTGTGGTTAAACCAACATACCGAGGTTGCCGAGCAAATTGCCGATATGGTGATTCAAAATGCCAGTAATCGCAGTCGTAAAGCCAAAAAAATCACCCGTAAAAAAATTACCTCCGGTCCCGCGTTACCCGGTAAATTAGCCGACTGTACCGAAACCGACTTAACCCTAACCGAACTGTTTTTGGTGGAAGGGGATTCTGCGGGCGGTTCAGCTAAGCAGGCAAGAGATAAAAACTATCAGGCGATTATGCCGTTACGTGGAAAAATTTTGAACACGTGGGAAGTCGATGTTGGGCAGATTCTTGCCTCGCAAGAGATTCACGATATCAGTGTTGCCATTGGCGTGGACCCGGGGTCTGAAGACATTAGCAGTTTGCGTTACGGTAAAGTGTGTATTTTGGCCGATGCGGATTCGGATGGCGCCCACATTGCCACCTTAATCTGTGCGCTGTTTGTGCGTCACTTTCCAAAGTTGGTGGAAGAGGGGCATATCTTTGTTGCCATGCCTCCGTTGTATCGTATTGACGTGGGTAAAAAAGTCTTTTATGCCCTCGATGAGCATGAACGTCAAGGTATTTTAGACCGTATTGAAGCGGATAAAATGCCCGGAAAAATTCAAGTTACCCGTTTTAAAGGGTTGGGTGAGATGAACCCGAAGCAGTTACGTGAAACCACCATGATGCGCGAAACTCGACGCTTAGTGCAGTTGCAGCTTGACCCAATGAACCGTAATGACGAAACCATGGATATGTTGCTCAATAAAAAACGCGCCTCTGACAGAAAGGCGTGGCTAGAAGACAAAGGTGATCTGGCCGAAGTATAGGGAAATATAGGAAAGTATAGGTTAGGATGGCTTTATTAAGCGGTTTACACATTAAAAGCTGAAAACAACAAAGCCCTGCATAACAGGGCTTTGTTGTTTTAAATAATGCGTTTTTTGACTAATCGTTATCAGGCATCGACTTGATATACAGGTCGTGTTTGCTGAAAGGTATCTCTATTTTCTCTAAGGCAAACCGTTTATAGACGCTGGTATTTAGGCTATCAATCACTCGGCCTCTTATCTCAGGGTTGTCAATCCAAACCAACAACTCCAAGTCTAAGCCCGATGCACCAAATCGTCGGAATCGTACTTTGGGTTCTGGGTCCGTGCAAATTTGGGTCTCCTGTTGGGCCACACTCATTAACACCGCTTTAACATGATCAATGTCCACATCATACGCCACAGATACCGCGACTCGGGTTCTGGATTTAATGTGTCGTCCAGACGATTCGTTCACAATTTTACCGTTGGCAATGATGGCATTTGGAATGTTAATTTCTAAATCATCACGCGTTAGGATGCGGGTAGAACGAAGACCAATGTTCGTGACCATACCTCTATCTACCGCATCAATTACAATGTAGTCGCCAATTTTATAGGGTGAATCGGCCAAAATAAATACCCCAGAAAGCAAGTTGGCGATGGTATCTTTTGCCGCAAAACCAACTGCAATACCAATAATACCTGCTGACGCCAACCAAGCACTCATATCAATGTTCCAGGTTATAAACATCAGATAAAAGATAATAAGTACAACCAGAACGGCGGCGATATTTTCAAACAGGGGAAGGGTTTGTGGTCGAATAAACGACCCTTCTTTAGCACGTTGACTCATGCTTTTTAAGCTGAACTGTGAGCTACGATAGAAAAACTGACCCCAAACAATAATATCCAGCGTTTGAAAAATCATTGGAATTTGGGCTTTAACGGCACTGCTTAGTTCAAACGCATTAAGTGCATTATTTAAACCAATCAACAGAATAGAAAGCGTAATGGGCAAGCGGATCGCGTCAAACACAAACGCTAGGTTAGCCTTTTGTTTTTTCTGTGACCATGCCAAAAGCGTCCACTTAATGAGGTAGTTCAGAAAAAACGCGGTTAATACCGATAAGGCAAACATCATCAACGCATCTATTATGGGGTGCTGTGGAACGCTTATATAAAGCTTTATAGTTTCAAGCATGGGTTTTTCCTAGTTAATGTAATCGTGATTAATCATCAAAGTGAGCAGGCCTGTTCTTAAGAGTTCTAAACAGAGGTGCTTTAGTCTAATATTAGTCTAATAAATCGAGTTTGTTATGGCGAATCATGGCACCGATCTCTTCAATGTATTCCTCTTTGCGTTCAGAATAATTGATTAACCCTTTTGCCAAGGCTAAACCCGTTGGCGGTTGGTTTTGTAGTCTGGCGTACATACGTTGCTCGCGAAGCTTTTTAAAGGCGGGGTGACTGTTCAAATTATGCATATAGCCTTTAACCGAGGCATACGGAGTTTTAAATTTACGGACTTCGTGATTCATGCCCGATGTTCTCTGTGAAGGCACCAATCCACAGCCTTTAGTAAAACACCACTGTCCATAAAAGTTAAATGCGTGTTTTGCAAATCGTGAAGTGCCCCATGAAGATTCATTGGCGGCTTGAGCCAAGGCCAAAGAGGGCGGAATAATATCAATTTTGGTTAAGAGTGTTTGTTTGGTTTCAGCGGTTACAACGTCCCCTTTCACCCGATACTTTTTTAATAAGACGGTTAACTGAGTTTGCTGTTTGGTGGATAAGTGATTTATGTCCATCGCTTTGATGGCTTTGCGTTCAGTTAGAATTTCAGCGTTGGCTTTTTGTATGTACGGCAGCATGTATTCAAAGAAGGCGGTTTTTTTCTGGTTCACATCTGTGTATTGAGTAAAGTCGGGCAGTATCGTTTTTGAGAGCGTGGACTCCGTTTGAGCAGATTTAGGTTTGATAGTACTGTCAATAACAAGCACCGTCAAAGCACCTAAGAATAGAAAAAGGATTAAGCCTTTTTTAGCTAACGTCATGGCGTCGCCTTCAATAATGTAAATTAATTTATAAGACGTTATTAAAGCGTAAAAAGTCACAAAGTATAAGAGAATATTTAAGGCAAGCGTTTGAAAAACACAAACAAAAACGGCCGTGTTTCCTAGTTAGAAACACGACCGTTCAATAGCTTGTAAGCACGTTGTTAAGCCATAAGAAAATGACTTAACGATTTACGTTTTGCTTATTTAACCACTTCAAGTTCAACACGACGGTTTTCAGCGCGTCCTGCTTTAGTTGTATTGATTGCAGCAGGTTGAGACTCGCCCATACCTTGTGCTTCAATACGAGTACCATCAATTCCAGAACCTTCTAAATACGTTTTAACCGCATTGGCACGACGTTCAGAAAGTGCTTGGTTATAAGCTTCACTGCCGGTTGCATCGGTATGCCCCGTGACTTTCACTTTTTTGTCTTTGTTATTTTTCATGTAGTCTGAATACACGTTCAACTTATCAATCGCAACCGGTTTAAGGTCGCTCATGTCTGTATCAAAGAAACCACGGAAAGCGGCAGGTGCATCTTCTTTTACTACCATAACAGGTGCTACTGGCTTAACAACCGGAGCTGGTTTAGCAACAACCGCTGGCTTTGGTTCAGCCCAACCTTCACATTTAGCAATGGCGGTGTCTTTTGACCAGTCAATGGTGCGAACACAATAACCGTAACCATCACGAACGATGCGACCTTCGTTGTCAATCGCGTACGCTTTCTGCTCGTTACCCATGATTGGCTCTGAAGAAGGTGCCATTAATGTTGGAGCCGGCATAGATGGCTTAGCCATCTTAGCTGTCGCTTTGACTGCTGCTGCTTTTTTAACTGGGTTTTCACAGCTTGCAATTGCGTTATCTGCTGTCCAGTTAGTTGAACGCACACAGCTTCCGTAATTGTCAGTAACGAAGTTGCCAGCGCCGTCTGTTACATAGGCATTGGTTGCGGCAAACGCCGGTGCGCAAGAAACGGCTGAAATAATGGCAACAAGAGGAAGGTAACGAGTTTTCATAGGGTAGAGTCCTTATAGTAAAGTTTGAGTGATTAATCACTCTTCACACTATCAGACGGCCAACATTAGAAAAAAGTCACAAAGATTTATTTTTAAACGGGTTACTGTAGTGTCGCCGAGCATTATAGATGAATAAAAGAGTGTAACTATAATAATCTATTCAATTTTTAAACTCAACAGGCCTGCTAAGTTTGATTCTTGAAAAGAACTATACGGCTAGATTTAGCCTTCTTTTTTGCTGTAAGTTTGGTCAAGCAATTGATCATTTGGAATCACCATCACTTCGGTATCTGTTTGAACTTCGGTACTGCTGCTATTAATTTTGGTCACCGTGCCTGTTTGACCATTGACGGTAATGACATCATTGACCTTAATGTGTTCTTTTAAATAATAACTAGACAGGATTTTTTTAAGTTGTGGGGCACTGCCAATGCCTACTGCTAATGCAACGGCTAATGCAAAGCCTGTAAATGTCACCATAATTAACATTTGAATAAGGTGAGTATCAAATGCCAGTTGCTCTAAAACGGTTAAGACAATAATGACTACTAATAAACCATAGACAAAGCTGGCAACCAATTTAGCAGCCGCAGGTATAAAGTGTTTAAGTGCGCTTTGCAGTGCGTTGCGAATAAAATGCGCCACAAACAGGCCAACCACCAAAATAATTAGTGCCGCCATTAAATTGGGAATGTACATAGCAATGGTGGTTAAGGTATTCACAAAACCATTTAAGCCGGCATATTCTGCGGCCGTAATTAACGTAAACAGCATAATAAGCCAAAAGAACAGGCCTGCTAACAAGGCCGAGGGCGTTTGTTTAATGCCAATGGCGATGATTTTTTTATCAAGGTGAATACGCTCAGCAACACAATCAAATTTTAATTTTTTAAAGAGATTAAAGCTCAACTTACGCACAAACATGGCAATTAAGTACCCGACGACCAGCACGGATAACGCAATAAAAACATCCGGTAGGGAGGCTAAAAAATTGTTGTAAGCGTCGCCCCAAGTAAATTCAATATGATTTTTAACGTCGTTGATGTTCATTTTGAGTCCTTATTGGGTTGGTTTTGTGACAAAGTTTGCAAGGTGCTGAGCAGGGCAGCGGGTACTCGGTATATAAACAAAATTAACACTTCTTGAATTAAAGTCAGCCAGTTAACGCCCTGAATTATCATAGAGGTTCGTTGAGCGGGGGTGTGGTTGCTCTGCTCAATCGACAATAAATCCGCGAGTTTTTTTTCTTCCATGTTGTGGTTACTCATATACAGTATTTTTCATAAAGGCTTTTAAAGCTTTCCATTGCGCGATAAAGACGCATTTTAGTGGCGCTGAGTTTGATATCTAGAACGTCAGCAATCTCTTGCAAGCTAAGTTCGGTATTAAATCGCATACTAATCATAGCTTTCTCTTGTTCGGCTTGTTGTTCAATGCAGTATTGAACACATTGTGCTTCATCGTCGCATTCAAGTTCGTTACTTAAGCGAATGTCGTCGGATAAGTCATCAATGTTTTCATTGGGCATGCTCGATTTTTTTTGTGCGGCTGTATGGCATAAATTGATGCTGATGCGATAGAGCCACGTGGAAAACTTTGCATCCCCTCGAAAGTTTTTTAACTGTTGAAACACTTTTAAAAAGGTCTCTTGAGAGATCTCTTCAGCTTGTTCCACATTGCCAAAGTAACGGATACAAATGGCATACACCCTTTGTTCATGTCGGCTCACCAGCTCTTCAAACGCCACGGTAACATGCGGCAACTCTTGCTGAGCTTGAGCTACAATTTGTTGATCGGTTAAGGTGTTTAATAAACTTGTTTTCAAATCTCTACTCTTTCAGACAAGGTGTGTTTCAAATTAGTCACAAATTAAATGTAATTTTGCGGGCGGTTTGCTTAAGTCAAACCTACATAAAAAACTATGGACTCAAGTACGTGCTTTAATCCGTTCTTTTAAAGCAGACTTTTTATTGTCTTTGCTAAGCGGTTTGGACGTGGATAGCTTTCTAACCGGTCGCTGCAAAATTAAATTATTGGGGTAAGAGATTTCATAGCCTTTATCATCGCGCAATAACATCTGAAAAATATTAATTTCTGTAATGGTGCCGGTAATGATATTGGACCCGTCAATAATCTCTATTTTGTCACCAATACGCGCCGGAAATGAGAAAAACAAAATAACGCTCGAGGTGACATTGGATAATAAAGACCACTGCGCAAATAGTGCAACCCCCAAGACCGCCAAGATAGAGGACGCAAACAAAAATAAGCCGTGATAATCCACACCCCAAATAGCGGCTAGGATAAACAGCAATACAAAGAACGCAATCACTTTAAAAAAACGACTGAATATAGGTCATTCGTGATTGAGAGACCTCTTTAAAATGTCCCAACTTGGCCATGATTTTGGTGGTTACTTGATTGACCACCAAAAATACAATTACGCTCAGAAAACTCAGCCCCAGTTGAATCATGTGTGTGTCTATCATCATGCTTGTCTCTAGCATTTTATGTCCTTAAAAAGAGGTGGGTGTTAAAGCCATTTTTTACGTCTAAATAGCCAGATTTGAAAGCCCACAATGGCCACTAAAACGGCAATAAAAATAATGAACGCCTGCGGGTTTTCCGCCCCAGGAATTCCGCCAACATTAATCCCCAGTAAACCGGTAAAAAAGCCCAGCGGCAAGAAGATGGCAGAAAGAATAGAAAGCACATACATTCTTTCGTTTAATTGTTCTGAGGCTCGGCTTAACAACTCTTCATGAGTCACCGCCGCACGCTCTCTGACGGCATCAATGTCCTCTAAGTGACGGATAAGGCGGTCGCTGACTTCACGAATGCGCATCCGATTTTCGTCACCAAACCAACTGACTTGTTCAACTTGTAATCGAGAGAGCGCTTCGCGTTCAGGTGAAAGGTAACGCCTTAATGAAATAGTTTGTCGTCGTAAGGTAGCCAGTTCAAAACGCAACGCAGCGCGGTTAGCGGTTAAGGTGTTGTCTTCGAGTTCGGCCATTTGATCTTCTAAGTTGTCAACGGTATCGCTCATGCGCCCTATTAAGGTATCGGTGAGGTGAACGATTAATTGAGCGGAATCACTAGGCCCTTTGCCTTTAATTAGTTTATTTACAACATCAGTGGTCGACAGCAGTTCACGTTGATGGGTGCTAATTACCCAGTTTTCATCGGCCCATAAGCGAATGGAAACCATGTCCTCTGGGTCCGAGCCTGGGTTTAGATTTACCCCTCTTAACGCAATTAACAAACCGTCATCTATGCTTGCAACCCGCGGTCGCGTCTCTTCGGTTAACAGTGCTTGGGTAATAATGGTGTCTAGTCCGCATCGGTTTTGCATCCAATCTTGAACCGCTGGATCAGTATATAAAAGATGCAACCATAACTTGCCCATAGAAGGGTGCCAGCGTTCAACTTCATTCCAATCGAGTTTGCGTGCACTGCCAGCCCCATCTAATAAATAAGCATGCGTTAAGCCATTGCTGACCTGCTTTGAGTTATCGGGTTTATCCATGTTTTTATCCTGATTTATTAGGCAGAAGTATGGGTATTCATTTCTCTGCAAATATTGATTTTGGCTAAATAAATTGAATAAAGTCACCAATTAAAGTGACTTTTGCCCTTATGCTACCGTCATACTGTATTACATTGCACATAATTATAGAATTAAAAGGAAAAACCATGGATAACTTTAGTACCAGCTTGATGGTGATTGTGGTGTTATTGGTCGCCAATGCCTTCTTTGTTGCGGCTGAGTTTGCTTTGGTTAAGGTGCGCATGATGCGTGTCGAAAACCTTGCCAGACACGGCGGGTTGTCTGCCCGTTTAACGCTAAAAATTAAACGTAACCTAGAGCCTTATTTAGCATCCTGCCAGCTAGGTATTACTATGGCTTCGCTGGGTTTGGGTTGGGTGGGTGAACCCGCCGTAGCCAAAGTACTAGAACCCTTGTTTCATTCAATGGGGATGCCGGATGAGCTGTTGCACTTCACCTCGTTTATGATTGGTTTTATTATTTTTTCATCGTTACACATTGTCATCGGTGAACAGGTGCCAAAAACCTACGCCATTCGTCGACCAGATCCCGTGTCTGTTTGGGTCGCGATTCCGTTACACGGGTTTTACCTGTTAAGTTATCCACTTACCAAAGCCTTAAACTGGGCGTCGTCGTCCATTCTTCGCTCAATGGGCGTTAAAGAAGCGTCGCATGAAGAGATATTCAGTGATGAAGAGTTAAGCGAGATGATTGATGTGTCGAGTGTTCATGGCAACTTAGACAACACCAAAGCTGGCATGATTCAGAATATGTTTGCTTTCGATTCCCGTATTGTGCGTGACATTATGGTCTCACGCAGCCAAGTTGATTGGATTGACATAAACAGCGACACGGCTGAGATAAAAAAACAAATTGTTGAAAAAGGCCACTCACGCTTTCCGTTTGTAAAAGGGAACCTAGACAATATTGTGGGTGTGTTATTAGTAAAAGACCTGTTGCACAATAGTTTGGATAGTCATGTTGAAAGCAATTTTGATATCGAAGCACTTGCACGTAAAAGTTTAATTATGCCTGAGGTAATGGGGTTGCCAAAAGCCTTTGAGCAAATGCGCAATGAGCGCAGTCATATGGCGTTGGTGGTGGATGAGTACGGTGCGCTGTCAGGTATTATCACCATGGAAGATTTAATTGAAGAGATTGTCGGTGAGATTTCTGATGAATTAGATGGCGACGACTTGGCCGTAAAACAACTTAAATTTACCGAAGGCGTTGAAGTAACCGGCCTAATGGCGTTGCACGATTTTGAGAAATTGACATCGACTAAACTTGAGGTCGAGCATGATGTGAGCACCTTATCGGGTTTAATGATGTCCGAGTTGAACGAGATACCAAAAGTGGACGATGTGGTGGAATACAACGGATGGCGTTTTACAGTTAAAACCCTAGAAGGCAATCGCGCAGAAAAAATCTGGGCTATTTTGATTGATTCAGACAGTGCTTACCAAGATAAAGAGGAGTCTACCGATGTCTAATGAAGGTTTTCCCGAAGAAATTAACACCACCGAAGCCAAGCTTCTTTATATTCAGGGCTTGGTTAAAGAGGAACAAGAAGCCGATGTGTGTTCGCTCTTTGAAGGCTTAACTGAAAACGAGCTGGCACATATTCTTGAATCGTTTCCAAAAGAAGGGCGAGACAAGCTCTGGCTATGTGTGCCCGATACGCTGCGTGGCGAAGTCCTTGCCGAGTTAAATGAAGACGCACGTTTAAGCTTGATAAGTGATATTGAGGCCGAAGAACTCAGTGAAATTACCAAAGACCTTGATGCCCAAGATACCGCAGAAATTCTAGACTCGTTAACCGACGAAGTTGAAGCGGGGGTCATTGAACAAATGGACCTCTCTCGTCGAGAAGAGGTTCAGACGGTTTTAGCCTATGACGAAGACGCCGTGGGCCGTTATATGCACACCGATACCGTGAGTATCCGTGAAGACGTTAAGTTAGACGTGGTTCAGCGCTATTTAAGAATGAAAAACGACATTCAACAAGACACCCAAGAGTTGATGGTGGTAGATGCGGATAACCGATTATTGGGTACCTTGCACGTGGTTGATCTGATTCGTAATGACCAAGACTCATTGGTTTCAGCGTTTATGGAAGAATCCGAAGCGGTGGTTGATACCATGAGCGCCATTGAAGCGGCCAAACAGATTCGAGCTAAAAACCTGCACTTTGCACCCGTAGTCAATGAGTGTGGTGTGTTGATGGGGCAGTTAACCGCTGACGACGTTTTAGAAATTACCTTAGAAGAGAGTGGCCAAGCGGTTATGAAAATGGCCGGTTTGGATGAAGAAGACGATCTGTTTGCACCGGTTAAAAAGAGTGTGAATGCCCGAACCATTTGGTTAGGCATTAACTTAGCCACTGCTTTTTTAGCCGCCGCGGTGATTGGTCAGTTTGAAGCGGTGATTGCCCAAGTCGTCGCTTTAGCCGTGCTGATGCCGGTTGTGGCAAGTATGGGCGGAATTGCTGGAAGCCAGACCTTAACCTTAACCATTCGCGGTCTAGCAATGGGTAAAATAGGCGGGTCTAACCGCTCAATCTTATTTAAAAAAGAGTTCTGGATTGGGATTATTAACGGCTTTGTTTGGGCGGTGGTGGTTGCGGTGATTGCCCATCTTTGGTTTGCGGATATAATGATCAGCCTTGTGATCGGTCTGGCCATTTTAATTAACATGGTTGCGGCTGCCGTGTCTGGGGTTGTGGTTCCCCTTATCTTAAAAAGATTGGGGCAAGATCCTGCGCTTTCGGGGGCGGTTATTTTAACCACGGTCACAGATGTAGTTGGTTTCTTGTCATTTTTAGGGCTGGCGAGTTTATTGATTCTGAAATAGGAAATAAAAGATATGTCCAACATAGTCGGATGGCGAGAATGGCTAGCGATGCCAGAAATTGGTATTGAACGTTTAAAGTGTAAAGTGGATACGGGTGCAAAAACCTCAGCCTTACACGCTTTTGAAGTCGATTCGTTTAAAAAAGACGACCAAGATTGGGTGCGTTTTTCAATTCATATTGATGAACACGACCTTTCAAAAGTACAAACCTGTGAAGCCTTAATACAAGATGTTCGAGAAGTGACCGACTCAGGTGGCAACATCACCGAACGATTTTTTATAGAAACACTCATTGAAATTGGCGATTTAAAAATCAGCGTACCGGTTTCATTAACCAGCAGAGACACCATGGCGTTTAATATGTTGTTAGGCCGTTCTGCTTTAAGAAAAGCGGGGTTTTTAGTTGACTCTGATAAATCATTTTTACAAGGAAAGAAATAATGAAAATTGCAATTTTATCTCGTGGTCCAAAACTGTATTCTACCCGTCGTTTGGTCGAGGCTGCCGAAGCTAAAGGCCATGAAGTGCGTGTGATTGATGCGTTACGCTGTTATATGAACATTAACTCAGTGAACCCAGAAGTACATTATAAGGGTGAAGTTTTAGAAGGCTTTGATGCCATTATTCCTCGTATTGGCGCGTCGGTTACTTTTTATGGTACGGCGGTGTTGCGTCAGTTTGAAATGATGAATGTGTTCCCGTTAAACGAGTCGGTTGCCATCTCTCGCTCACGCGATAAATTAAGAAGCTTGCAGTTACTTTCTCGTAAAGGGGTTGGGTTACCGGTCAGTGGTATTGCACACTCACCTGATGACGTGGATGACTTGTTAAATATTGTGGGTGGTGCGCCGGTAGTTATTAAATTACTTGAAGGCACACAAGGCGTGGGTGTGGTCTTAGCAGAAACACGTTCTGCCGCAACCAGTGTTATCCAAGCGTTCAATGGTTTAAAAGCCAATATCTTGGTGCAAGAGTTTATTAAAGAAGCGGGTGGTGCGGATATTCGTTGTTTTGTGGTTGGGGGTAAAGTGATTGCCGCCATGAAGCGTCAAGGTAAAGAGGGCGAGTTCCGTTCTAACCTTCACCAAGGTGGTTCAGCTAACCTGATTAAAATTACTGCAGCGGAACGTGCTACGGCGGTAAATGCCGCAAAAATTATGGGCTTAAATGTCTGTGGTGTCGATTTGTTGCGCTCAAACCACGGTCCAGTGGTCATGGAGGTTAACTCTTCGCCAGGTTTAGAGGGGATTGAAGGCGCAACGGGTAAAGACATTGCTGCAATGATTATTGGGTTTATTGAAGAAAATGCCAACAAAAAGGTGAATCGTACCAAGACTGTTGGTAAGGGCTAAACGATGAAGCGCAAGATCATTCGCAATAAACCGATTACGATTGGGGATGTGACGGTTAATCCGGGAGAGAAAAAAACGCTTGATTTAAAAGTCGGAAAGCTCTACACCCACAGTGAATTAACCATGCCTGTTCAGGTGTGGTGTGGCAAACAGGCTGGCCCAGTACTGTTTATTAGCGCGGCGATTCATGGCGATGAACTAAATGGCGTAGAAATAATACGTCGTTTGTTAAAGGTTAAAGCGTTGCAAACGTTAAAAGGCACCTTAATTACGGTGCCGATTGTAAACTTGCATGGCTTTATTAACCACAGCCGCTATCTGCCAGATCGTCGTGATTTAAACCGGTGTTTTCCTGGGTCTCCCTCAGGGTCTATTGCCGGGCGTTTAGCGTATATTTTCTTAAATGAAATTGTTAAAAAAGCCACGCACGGCATCGACCTGCATACGGGGGCGATTAACCGAACCAACTTACCGCAAATTCGTGGCGACTTGGATAACGAGGTAGTAAAAGGCATGGCTGAATCCTTTGGATCCCCGGTCATGCTCAATGCCAACTTACGTGACGGTTCTTTAAGAGCGGCCGCGGTTAAAAAAGGCATTCCTATTTTGCTCTATGAGGCGGGGGAAGCGTTACGGTTTGACGAAGTGTCTATTCGTGCTGGGGTGCAGGGCATTGTGAATGTGATGCGTCACTTAGAGATGATTCCTAAATCAAGAAGCAAGACGGAGCGAAAAATTAAACCGGTGGTCGCACGTTCCAGTTTTTGGATACGTGCGCCAGAAAGTGGCATTTTTCGTTCGCTGGTGTCTGACGGCGCGCGTGTTGAAGCCAATAAAACCTTAATTGGGGTGGTGTCGGATCCGTTTGGAGAAGTGGAAGAGGAAGTTTACTCGCCTAATAGTGGCATTGTGATTGGGCAGATGTGCTTGCCTTTGGTTAACGAAGGTGAGGCCATCTTCCACATTGCCAAGTTTGCCCGCAGTGATTTGGCTGAAGGTAACGTAGGCGAGTTTCACGAAGAGATGCAGAATGACTCTAACTTAATGTACTCCTCAGAAGATATTCCAAATGTTTAGGTTGGCTTTAAAGTATTAAATTTTAAGCTAATTTTAGCCTTTTAAAAGTAAGCAGGCCTGTTAAGAATGAATACTTAACAGGCCTGCTTACTTTCTAAGACGCGTTTAGTTATCAATCATCATTTTATGAGTTCTAAAGGTTGATATTACTCTTTAAAACTCGTTCCACTCATCATCTGGATGGATGGGTGATAGCTTTGAAGGCTTTTTGAGCGCAGCGTTACTCTCGCTCTCACTTTTCGTTTCCATACGTGTTTTAGTCTGCCCTTTAGCAGGCGTTCTATCCGGTGCTTTGGTTTGCGCATTTGGTTGCGTGGTTGTATGCGTGGTTGTATGCGAGTGCGCAGGGTTGGACGCAATTGCGACCGGCTTTGATACCGTGTTCACCGGCTGTGGTTTCTCTGTTCTAATTGCAGCATGGCTCAATGCTGGCTTATTCGAGCTTGTGTTATGAACGTGCCCTAATTTAAATCGTTCTACAAAGTCAGACTGGTTTTTCGCCTCGTCACTCATATTGCTGGCCGTCGCCGAGAGCTCTTCAACTAAGGCTGCGTTCTGTTGGGTGACTTCGTCTAAGTTCGTAATGGCCAAGTTAATTTGAATTACGCCTTTTGATTGCTCTTGAGTGGTGGCAGAAATTTCTGACACCAAGGTCTCGACTTCACTTATTTTCATTACCATTGTTTCAAACACTTGGTTGGTTTGTTCGACCAAGTGCGTACCCGACTGAATTTGTGAGGTTGTGGATGAGATAAGTTTAGAAATTTCTTTAGACGATTCGGCAGATTTTTGTGCCAAGTTACGCACCTCGCCCGCCACCACCGCAAAGCCTCGGCCATGCTCGCCAGCTCTAGCCGCTTCAACCGCTGCATTTAAAGCCAGCAAGTTAGTTTGAAAGGCAATGCTATCAATGACACTAGTAATGTCGCCAATTTTTTTACTTAAGGCCTCAATGCCGTTCATGGCCTCTAGAGTTTTCTGCATGGTCTGCATCGCTTCGCGTGCTTCTTCTGCCGACTCATGTGAGAGCGCATTGGCTTTCAATGTATTTTCAGACGACATTTGAATGGTTGAGGTAATCTCTTCCATGCTGGCAGCGGTTTCTTCTAAAGAGGCGGCTTGGTGTTGGGTTCTTTGTGAGAGGTCTTCGCTGGCAATGGCGACTTCGTTGGCCATGCTACCGATTTGTTGCGCACCACTTTTCACTTTAGAGAAGGTAGAGGCAATGTTTGCCAAGGCATCATTGACAGCCTCTTGCATAACAAGCATCTCACCTTGATAATCGCCTTTAAGTTGGTCACTTAAATCGCCATCACTCATTTTTTCTAACACGTGATTTAACTTATCGGTAATGCCCATAAAGCCATCGAGTAAGCTGTTAATGGCAATAGAGAGCTGTTTCTCAAAGCCGGTTAAGTTGTCAGGGTGAATGCGTTCTTTTAAGTCGCCCTTGGCGGCATTGGAGACAATATCTGAAATTTCCTGCTCAACTTTTAGCTGGGCCGTGTTACGTTTCCACTCGGTTACCGCGCCCATGCGTTCACCAGCATCGTTAAAAATTGGCGTAATGACCAGCTGTACGGTTTCTAACCCAACTTTAATGTGCGCTGTATGGGTTTCGGTGAGTTTACTTATCATTTCTTGTTGATGTTCAGGGTGCTTGTGAAAAATATCTATATTTTGGTGAATTAAGTTGTCTGCATCAAAATGAGGGAGTTCTGTTTGTATTTCAGACTCTATCTCTTTGAGCATTTTATGGACTGAATCATTCACGAAAATAATGTTGTTAAAGCGGTCTGCGATAATGATGTTTGAGGTGGTTGCATTAAGGGCACTTTCGATGCGCTGTGAATAATCTAATGCCGTTTTAATATCATCAAAATCGGCACCCAGTTTGATTTGCATGGACTTTATTCTGCCCATAATCTGACTGTTTAAGCTTTTACCTTCGGTGGGTATATCATTGTCAAACTTGCCTTCGGCGACCGATGTAATCAACCTGGCCAACTCTTCCATTTTTTTACTGCCCAGGTAGCTCGTAAGCATAATTAATGTCGCCATTAAAACAGCCACGCTTTCGAACACAATATTGGGTACGTCTGTATTGAAGAGCATTGGCGTAAGGGTTGAGGCTAATAGTAATAGGGTAAATAGTGAAATAAGGGTACTTAGGTTGAAGTGACTTAGCAGGTGGAAACGACTGCTAAATTTTTGAACTTCTCCCCCTTTTAGCTGAGCAGAGCCTGCGTCAATGTCTTTATAAATTTGGGTAGCGGCTTGCTTTTGTGCGTCGGTGACCGGTGTGCGGACAGACATGAATCCAACAATTTCGCCATGTTCAAAAATAGGCGTGGCATTGGCCACTACCCAGTAATGGTCGCCATTTTTACGACGGTTTTTTACAATTTGTGACCAAGGTTTGCCCGATTCTATGGTTGCCCAGAAGTCTTTAAATACCGCTTCAGGCACATCAGGGTGTCTTAATACATTATGAGGTTGCCCTAATAAATCCTTCCATTCAAACCCACTGGCTTCAATAAACGCCTCATTTGCAGATAGGATGTTGCCGTGCAAGTCGGTGCGAGACACGATGGTGGAGGAGGGGTCTAGTGGGTATTCGTTTTGGGTAACGGTGCCATTATTGCGCATGGGTTTTTCCTTATAAAATGTGGCCTGAAGACGTTCACATTGTTTCTTTTGAGAATTATAACAAAACGATGATGGTTAAAATTGCTAAAAAATTTAATCATTGGTTAAGCAATTCGCACACCAAGTTTTAATCAAAGTCTTTTTTTGGTCTTTTGTTTGTAGGTTTTTATAAAATACTCACCGTGTTAAAGATTAAGTTTTCATTCATGCTTTGAAACGGACTTTGTTTGGGGTTCAAGGTAAAATCATAGAATAATAGTTTGGGAGTCGTTTGGTGTTGAAATTTATTGGCCTAAGTATTGGTCTAAGTAAGGGTGTCGAGTTGTTTAGTGTTCAAAGTCTGTCGCTCTATTTAGTGCCTCTTATGATTGTTGCATTAGGTGTTATGGCATCCCCTGTTATGGCCGAACAGAAGGTTAGCCAGGATTATCACTTAACCACTTATGCCGGCCAACAAGATAGTATTTCTGATATAGGGCTGTTTACTAAGCAATCTGAAACAGAAGCGTTTTTTGGCGTGACCTGTTCATCCATGACGCCGTTTCCGTATATACAAATATTGCTGTTTAATGACGAGGTGCTTTCTGAAACACCTAAATTTTTGAAGGTCGCTTATACCGTCGATGGCAAGGTCTTTGAACAGCAACCTGCTCTGCAAGGGATTTTGCAAGTTGTGGATACCGCGGATGAATACTCTAATAAAGTGCGCTTAGAGCTAGTACCTAATAAAGTGCGTTCATTGACGTTAATGAATCAAGGTTACCAGCAGTTATTAGAGCAATTAAAAGCAGGCCAGTCGATTGAAGTCAGTATCAGCAGTCGTGCGTTTGGCACTAAGGATTATCAGTTTTCTTTAAAAGGGTTAAAAACCTTGATTGAACCGCATCAGGCGGTGTGTCGTTAACATTTAAACGGTTTGAAACTGTTTGAAAAAATAGTATTTGTAGCATAAAGCAAGGAGTAGGGATATGTCAGGAAGACGAGACTTTATTCGAGCCATGTTGGCTCTTAGTGCAACGTCGGCTGCGGGGGCTTCAACCCTTGGCTTAGTTGGGTGCAGTTTAAACAAACGACCCACGGCCTTCAAAACCGGGGTGGTGTTAGACCCGCTCTTTTTAGAACATACCATGGATGACCACCCCGAAAATGCCAAGCGGCTCATTGCGATTGATAACGAATTAGAAAAACGGGGTCTGTGGCAAAAACTCATACCGATTGGCTCGCGTAAAGCCACAGAAGAGGAATTACTTTGGGTTCACACCAAAGGCTATATTGATGAAATTGCCGGTATCAGTGAGTATGGGGGTGGCTATTTCAACCCGTATTTAGGTGACACCTATTTAACGTCTGTGTCATTTGAGGCGGCTAAGATGGCGGCAGGTAGCGCCATTGAAATGAATTTAGCGGTGTATGATCGCAAAATTGATAACGGCTTTGGGTTGCTTAGACCACCTGGACACCATGCGTTAGAAAGTAAAGCGATGGGCTTTTGTTTATTTAATTCGGACGTAATTGCCGCTAAAGCCTTACAAAAATACCGCGGTGTAGAGCGTGTTGCCATACTTGATTTTGATGTGCACCACGGTAATGGTACGCAAGACTTAACCATTAATGACCCCAGTATTATGGCGTTGTCGATTCATCAGCACCCTTTTTGGCCGATGACGGGCGGTACCGAATGGGTGGGCGAGGGCGAGGCCAAAGGTACCAATGTTAATTGTCCGTTCCCACCCGAGGCGGGCGATAAAACCTATTTAGACGTTTATGATGAAGTGATTGCGCCAAAGTTAGCGGAGTTTAAACCCCAGCATATTATTGTGTTTGCCGGTTACGATGCCCATTGGCAAGATCCTTTGGCACAACATAGAGTGACGGTTGACGGGTTTAATAAATTGGTCCAGAAAATCAAAAACACCGCGGATACGCTTTGTGGTGGAAGAGTGGCCTTATCATTAGGCGGCGGTTATAACTTAGAGCCGTTGGCGCATTCTGTAGCGGGAACGTTTGAGGTGTTGTTGGGTGAGCCTCTTCATCCAGATGTAATGGGTAAATCGTCTTTGCCCGAAATGGTGTATCAAGAAGAAATTATGGCCTTAAAAAAGTATTTTTTTGAAACTTGATCAACATAACAGCTCGATTCATAATCGGGCTGTAAAAGGCGTTTATTTAATTGTAGTTCTTGGTTGAGGCATGGCTTAAACGATTTTTGTAGTCAATAAAATCTTGCAGAGCCAGTCTGTCGTTTTTATTTAAGTCACTAAACTCGATATGCAGATAAATCTCGT
>Ga0307994_1000800_pt1 | contig 20442 bp, 21 predicted proteins | sample EllFjometagen261_FD_203171 | JGI IMG/M metagenome (GOLD analysis project Ga0307994, IMG submission 203171) | Marine microbial communities from Ellis Fjord, Antarctic Ocean - #261 | ecosystem: Environmental > Aquatic > Marine > Unclassified | place: Southern Ocean | collected 2014-11-02 | reverse complement strand
GAGCGCCCGTAGCTCAGCTGGATAGAGTACTCGGCTACGAACCGAGCGGTCAGAGGTTCGAATCCTCTCGGGCGCGCCATTTCTTTTCTTGAAATTGCATGCAAATCAACGGCTTGTGTCGTTAATCTCGCAGTAATCGTTATCACATTGATTATCACATCTAGACGGTTTGTCGATTGGAGTATACTCTAATGGTCACAATCGACTTAGGTCTGTATTCAATCGTTATGAAATATGCCCATCGCCAGTCACCTGGTAAGACAATCTACTATCGCAGACGCATACCTAAGGGTTTGGAGTCTCATTACGATGGCAAAACCTTCTTTGTTAAATCTACAGGCACAACTGAACCTAAGTTAGCTGCCGCGATTCTAATAAGAATTAATACACAAACAGAAAGAGACTGGAATCGTTTACGCCAGGGCTTGCCTTTGTTTGTTTCAGAAGAAATGAATGATTCAGTGGGACAGGTTTTAGCACCATTTGGACTCAATTCATTAGGGCGAGGCTCAGAGGTTGGAAAGGGGTTATTCTTAGAGAGTATCTTCGACCAGTTACCTGATGCACTCAAGCGTGAAGTGGTTGATAACACGCTTGGAGGTGATCAACTTCACCAGGCAGTTGAGTCTGTATTGCCTGCAAGCCTCAAGATCGCATATGGCCGAGTGAATGGCCGAATCAATCTATTGGCCTCTGACTACTGTGAAGAGTACATCGAGGAGCGCGGTAGGGTGGACGATAAAAAGTTCTGCCAAGGTATCCACCAGTCCTTTCATGTGTTGATTGATATTTTAGGTGATCGGCGTCCTTGTGAATACTATAAGCCAGATGTGCGTACTCTCATAAAGGGTATGCAGGCTCTTGGATGGAAGACAGCTACGATAAAGCGAAGGCTGCAAGATATTAGGGCGGCTTTCAATAGGGTCTCAGACTATCATGATATGGATGATGATAAGGGCCACCCATTTAAGAATTTCAATATACCTAACGAAGGTGATGATGCTCATGAGCGTCAGGACTTTAGTGTTTCAGAATTGCACCAAATCAGGGAAAAGCTAGTAGGAGATACATCCGACCTGGCTCTTATTATTGCGATTGTTATGGATACGGGTGTGCGTGTGTCTGAGTGTGTTGGCCTTATGGTAGATGATATTTATTTGGACGCAGACATTCCCCACTTAGGTATCCATAAGAATTCCTTCCGAAGACTGAAAACAAAGAATAGCAAACGATTCATTCCTCTGGTTGGAGGTGCCTTGGACGCGGCAGTAATGGCTGTTGCAAAGGCAGGGCAGGAGGTGTTGTTCCCTCGTTATATAGATCAGACTAAAGGCAAGGTTAAGAATGACGTTGCCTCTAATGCACTGAATAATCGATTGTCCAATCTAATTGATGAGCGTAAGACTATGCACTCATTCCGCCACGCCATGCAGACGCGGTTAAGGGATGTAGAGTGTCCAGAAGATGTTCGAAAGGAGATGATGGGCTGGCAAAAAGAAGTAAGCAATAGTTATGGTAACCCATCAGACTTGAGGATCAAGCATAGGTATTTACTAGAGTCTTTGGCCTGGGAAAGGCAGGGTGTTAGCTTTTGAGAATGGGCTGTTAACTTTCGTATGATGTTCTAAGTCCATCCTTTTTGCTTCATGATCTAAAGTTAAATCCTAACTGAGATTATACGTACCTTGCTCTAATCAGTGGCAAAGAGCTACAGCTAAACCCCTTTGTTGGTGTCACACAGGCTCTGTTGAATGTCTTACATATCATTTTAAACATGGTTCTTCCTTAAGTAAGTGGGTCTAGGTCTGGTTGACCTTAAGCATCCCTTACCTTATGGGAACATGGCTAAGAACTAGCTAACTGTGCGAATGTGCCTAGTGTCGATGTGTTGGTGTTTATAATGATTCTTTAGGGTTAGACTCGGGGGGTGTCTTGGTTTGAGGAGGGTGTGCCCCTTAGTGCTCGGGTCGTAAGCAGATTAGATATTTAGCTCTAACCTCTTGCAGGTACGAATATGTGTGAATAGAGCGGACGCTAAGAGCAGCCTGCCTCTAATGCCGTTGCCAGTTTTACTTGACCACAACAGTCTGATTGTGGAGGCTATATCATCAGGTGGTTATCTAAAAGTATAGCTTTTATACTACTTATGCTTAAGGGCATATCTGATGGTGTTAATATCGAATATACTACTTATGCTTAAGGGCATATCTGATGGTGTTAATATCGAACTTTTATCTGACATTGATGAATCAGTTAAATTTAAAGCCCTTTGTAGTTTGGAGAAATTGACCTGATATGCTGCATCAAATCCCACTCATAGACTGGATTGCATTGACATCGTATTTTGGCGTCTGGGTTACCTATACTTGGTTAGCAGACCACAGCCGGTGGTCGGGGCAAAGCCTACCTAGCGTGATGAACTTTCATCGGCATCGATGGATGCGCGAGGTATTGCAGCGCGAAATACGCGTGCCAGATACCATTGTAATGGGTAATTTTGTGCAAAGTGCCGTATTTTTTGCGTCAACGGCGATACTGATAATCGGTGGATTAGTAGCAGCACTCGGGGCGTCTGATAAAGTGTTAGGTGCAATAACAGCGCTGCCGCTTGTTAGCCCTACGACACAGGGGCTATGGGGCTTGAAAGTAGCATTGGCAATAGCGGTGTACATGTACGCTTTTGTCAAGTTTATCTGGGCGGTTCGCTTAGCCAACTATAGCTCAATTTTGTTTAGTGCCGCGCCTTTTAACGCAGGCAAGTTCAACGACGAATACGCGGTTGAGCTGGGTAAAATGATTGGGCTTTTCGGTATGCATTTCAATCAGGGGTTACGTGCAAATTTTTTCGCACTGGCTATCCTTACTTGGTGGATTAACCCTTACTTCTTCATCGCATCGACTTGCATGGTCTGTTATGTTTTGTATCGTCGAGAATTCCGCTCAAAATCACTGCAAGCGGTTAATCGTCTAAAAGACATTGCGAGTAAAAACTAGATTGATTTGTTTATTAGGCGTATCGCAAATTGCATTGGATAGGCACTTTTAAAAAAACATCTAATCTAAAAAACCGCTTTCCTGCAAGCTTTGGCCTAAGGTGACCTCTAGTAGCTGAAGCCCTTTGTTGGTGGTTACACCGATTCTGTCGAACGTCTTACGTATTGTTTTAAACATGGTTATTCCTTAAGTAAGTGGGTCTAGGTCTGATTGACCTTAAGCATCCATTACCTTATGGAATCATGGTTAAGAACTAGCTAACTGTGGGTATGTGTCTAGTGTCTAAGTGATGGTGTTTATAATGATTCTTTAGGATAAGACCCGGGGGGTGTCTTGGTTTAGTAGGAGCGTGACCCTTAGTACTTCAATCATAAGAAAATGTTATATTTTTTGTAATACCTGCGAATTATCCAGTATGGATCAGATGAGAATTGTTTGTGACGGAAGTAATGGCCAGTTTGCACCTATAACCTCAAGTGTGGCGTAAAATTCCATGGCGTTGGGTGGTTATTCTCTGTTTAGGTAGTGTGATTGGTACACCCTTGGGTGCATCGCATTACAGTATTGGCAATCAGATCTGATACGTGGTTTAGCTGGAGGAGGGGTGTTGATTGCCTGTTTAGCCGAATTGATGTGATGGCCATGCGTAAATTCACCTTGGCCTTGTTATCGGTACTTGTAACCATCGCTGTAATTAGCCCACTGTTCTAGTGCCCAGCTGTGCAAGACCACATAATAGTAACAGATGGGCAAGGGTATAAGTCACCTGTCAATTCTAGTTAGTCAGCACCTGCAACGGGGACTGGGGTTTGATATTGTAAGGTATACATCTGTCTATGGTTTAAATCTGGCCATCGGCTATGTGGATAGAATAAACAATCGCCTTGGAACTGCTAAGTAATCATCTCATGCTTATTTGTAATTTTTAGAGTTGAATTAAAATCCAGTACAAAGTGAAAATGAATAAAAACAATAGCTTAAGCAACATACACCCAAGGAGTGATCGATACAATCTACCAAGCGATAAAGATAATATATTATGCAGGCCTAGCGTAAATATGTTATCAACTTAGTACAAAACAACAAGAAGAGATGATTTCATGTTTAACGTCAATCCTTTTGCCGAACTTTCGGCCATTATAGATCCCACCATTATACAAACTTATATTGTAGTGATGGCGCTTATGGTTGCCGGTGGTACTTTATTCGATATCGTGCATAAGCGGAGTGCCCAATACTTCTTTAATAATTGGCAGAAATCGAAAGCTAATGCAAAACAGAAGGTCAGTGGTGGCAAAATGGCCTCCGTTGCTATTCAAACCGCTTTAGAAGGTATGGCTTCTGCCGAGTTTTGCAGTATGCGTCGCCGAATTGCACACCTTTTAACAATGTATGGATTTATAGCGTATACAGCTGCTACGGCAATTATGGCGTTTGGCTACCCAAGCTCTGCCACGCCAACCATTTTAGCAAACCTTTGGCACCTTGGCGCCCTGATGGTTTGCGTCGGTGGGTACTGGTTCTGGTTTTTCATTCGGGTTGATGTTTCCGCAGAAGGACATTCTCCATTCCGTTTGGTGCGGGCTGACCTGTTTGTTGTCTCGCTCACCTTAAGCACGACATTCGCTCTGATCTGGGCCTATACCCAAACCACCGGAAATGGCCCTTGGACAATTCTTTTCCTTGGCTTGTACATACTGACCACAACTGTGTTGTTCGGATCAGTTCCTTGGTCCAAGTTTTCCCATATGTTCTTCAAGCCGGCTGCCGCCCTAGAGAAGAAGATGTCGGTGGCAAACGGTGCACGCAACAACCTGCCCGAGCCTGTTGATCGGACCAATCCGGCAGACCGTGAAAAGCACTCCATGGAGTTGCTCAAGGATGCCCCCCTATCTATGGGTCTTGGTATCAAGCGTGAAAAGCCCAGCCATTACTAGGCGCAACCCTTAAAATATTCTAAATATATCAGCGAGAGGAAATATATCATGCCCACTTTTGTTTACATGACCCGGTGCGACGGCTGCGGACATTGCGTAGATATCTGCCCATCCGACATCATGCATATCGATAAGACCAACCGGCGCGCTTACAATATTGAACCCAACATGTGTTGGGAATGCTACTCATGTGTTAAGGCCTGTCCACAAAATGCCATTGATGTGCGCGGCTACGCCGACTTTGCGCCGCTCGGTCATAGCGTTAGAGTGGACCGCGATGAGGACAAGGGTACGATTGCTTGGAAGGTTAAATTTAGGGATGGCAGGGAAAAGAATTTTCTTTCTCCAATCACCACTAAGCCCTGGGGCAGAGATATTCCAAAACTTCAAGATGTGCCTGGACCCACCCAAGAGCAGCGTGACAGCGAGTTGTTGTACAACGAGCCAAAATATATCCGCTTTGACGAAGGAGGCCTGCATACGTTGGAATCAAACGGTCTCACGCTGAAACAGGGAGTTTATTACTAATGGCCTACAAAACGATTGTAGAAGACAATATCGATATTTTGGTTGCTGGCGCGGGTCTCGGTGGTACCGGTGCGGCCTTTGAAGCCCGATTCTGGGGCCAAGATAAGAAAATTATTATTGCCGAAAAAGCCAATATTGACCGCTCCGGCGCTGTCGCCCAAGGGCTTTATGCAATCAACTGTTATATGGGTACCCGCTTTGGCGAGAACAACCCGGAAGACCACGTGGAGTATGCACGGATTGACTTGATGGGTTTGGTGCGTGAAGACCTTTTGTTCGATATGGCTCGTCACGTTGACTCCGCAGTGCACCAGTTTGAAGAGTGGGGTCTGCCCATTATGAAAGATCCCATCAAAGATTCCTATATGCGTGAAGGTCGTTGGCAGATAATGATCCATGGAGAATCATACAAGCCCATCGTGGCCGAGGCTGCGAAGAAGTCCGCAGACAAGGTATACAATCGTGTTTGCATTACCCACTTGCTTATGGACGAAGTCAAGGAAAACCGGATTGCCGGTGCCGTTGGATTCAATGTTCGTACTGGTGATTTCCACGTTTTCAAATCTAAAACAGTTATCTGTGGTGCCGGTGGTGCCTCAAACATCTTCAAACCACGTTCGACTGGTGAAGGTATGGGTCGTACCTGGTACGCACCATGGTCATCTGGCTCCGCCTACGGACTGATGATCGAAGTCGGCGCCAAGATGACGCAGATGGAAAACCGCATTGTATTGGCCCGCTTTAAGGATGGTTTTGGTCCGGTGGGAGCCTACTTCCTGCATCTCAAGACCTACACCCAAAACGGTATGGGCGAAGAGTTCGAATCCAAGTGGTGGCCACAGTTACAGGAAATGGTTGGCAAGGAATATTTGGATCCAGAGCTTTCTCACAAAACCCACAGACCAATCCCCACATGCTTACGCAACCATGCCATGATCTCAGAGGTGAATGCTGGTCGCGGGCCAATCCACATGGTCACCATGGAAGCCTTTCAAGATCCGCACCTTGAAGAAGTGGGCTGGGAAAACTTCTTGGGCATGACTGTAGGACAGGCCGTACTGTGGGCAGCAACGGATGTTGATCCTAAGAACGAAAACCCAGAACTGACCACCTCAGAACCCTATGTCATGGGTTCCCATGCAACGGGCAGCGGTGCATGGTGCTCTGGTCCTGAGGACGTTTCCCCGCCTGAATATTTTTGGGGTTACAATCGCATGATGACCATTGAAGGTTTGTTCGGTGCTGGCGACGCTGTTGGTGGAACGCCACACGCATTTTCATCGGGCTCATTCACCGAAGGGCGTCTCTCTGCAAAGGCAGCTTGCCGCTACATTGACGACGGCAAGGGAGAGGGCATCGTTGTATCCGACAAGAGGATTAACGAGCTGAAAGAAAAAGTCTTTAAACCCATGGAACATTACAAAATCTACCGCAATGAGGTCGTTGCTGGCGATGTTAATCCAAATTATATCAACCCACGGCAAGGATTAGACCGTTTGCAGAAACTGATGGATGAGTATTGCGGTGGAGCAACCGTCAGCTACATGACTAACGAGAAATTATTGTCCATCTGCCTCAAGAAGCTTAAGATCATGGAAGAAGATCTTGAGAAATTGGCGGCATCGGATTTCCATGAACTACTGCGTGCATGGGAGTTAATGCATCGCCATCGTACTGCTGAGTGTGTTACACAACATACAATGTTCCGCAAAGAAACCCGCTGGCCGGGCTACTACTATCGCGGTGATGCAATGAAGCTGGATGATGAAAATTGGCATGTTCTAACAGTTTCGCGTCGTGATCCTAAAACAGGTGAGTACACCATGGAAAAGGCACCTGTATATCACCTTGTTAAGAATTCAGAGTAACAAGGAATTCAATTAGGAGCTTAATTTAAGCTCTTAGTTGCTCTAACCAAAGAGATTAGTATGTCGCTCTTGGGTCTTTTTGTCGGGCCTGTCGTGGTGTGCGTTTAATTAGGATAAAGAACTACAAATGAGCATTATAGTATCGACAAATACGCGGTGCGTCACCGATAAAACAGATGACGAAATTCTTACCATAGCCAACCCGCTTTGGAGCCATCTTTTGCATGCCTCGAACACTGGACAATATGGAGAATTCGTAAAACATTTCTCTGACAATCTGGTGCGAGGGTTGAATGAAATAGAGGTAGGCAAACAATTTGCTAATAGCGAATTAACAAGAAACCTGTCTGAATCGATAGAATTCATCGGCACCATCCGGCGGGGCGTACATGTCACTGTACTTTACCGGCAACGCAGTACTAAAAAGGAGGGGGAGTGGCTTGGTAGACTTGTCCTTGGATACGAAGATGACGAGATTAAAATTTTTGGGGCGTCCATCTTTTGATTAGAAAAAGTGAACTTATTATGAGCGAGACAATTCAAGACACGAAGTATGTGGAACTCACATACAGGGTAATCGATCAAAAATCGGGCGAGGTCCTGGTCGCCGTCGAATTCCCGATTGGTTATGTTCATGGTGTGAACGATATTCTGGCACCCGCCGTTGCAAAGGAACTGGAAGGTAAATCCGCTGGTGATGTGATTGAAGTGCCCATCGATTGCAATCAAATTTATGGTCCAAGAGACGAGTCACTGGTGTTTACAGATCGCTTAGAGAATGTTCCTAAACAATATAGGGAAGTTGGCACCACGCTTCATTCTGAGAATGAAAAAGGTGAGAAGCAGAGCTTTATTGTCACCAGAATTGACGATGAGACACTGACTGTAGATGGCAACAACCCACTTTGCGGCAGAATGGTTAATTTTAGTTTAGAGATTCTCGGCGTTCGGGACGCAATTGAAGAAGAGATTGAAGCTGGTGGTCCTATTGAAAAAGGGCCTGATATCCCCGAAGCGCTGACAGTACGACTTCATTAAAATGTTCCAAATATTTTATTATTAAGAGGCTAAGTTTACTTTAATCTGTAATGACTGAATCAAATTCATGGAGGTAAAAATTATGAGTGATCAACCCAAAGAAAAGCGACCCGTGCCGGATGGTAAGTCCAGATTTATGACAACTCGTCGCAAAGAACCCAGCAAAACGGGTTTTGTCGGTTACGAGGTAACCTGGGAACCGTTCCATAAAGAGGTGGAATACACGACACCGAAAAAGCCATAACCAGCCTAGGTTTCTGGGTGTGGTTATGTGACGAGTCTGGCTCTGTACTGGGCGGAAATTATTAGCATAACAAAGGAAAAATAATGGCCAATTTAGTCCCTCCCCACGGTGCAGAAGCTTTAAAGCCTCTGCTGCTCTCAGAGCACCTTAGAACCCAAGAAATTTCTCGAGCTGAAAGCTTGGTAAAAATCCCAATGAGTAGTTGTGAAGTGTGTGACTTATTGTTGTTGTCAATGGGCGCTTATACACCGCTCGATGGTTTTATGAAGGAAGCAGATTGGCGTGGCGTCTGTGAAAATATGAAATTAAGTGATGGCTTATTTTGGCCCATCCCAGTTACGCTTTCAGCTAATAAAATTCTATCTGATCAGGTGGAAATTGGCCAAGAGGTTGCGTTAATCGATGGTGAAACGCAGCAGATTATGGGCATACTCACAGTTGAAGATAAATACACACCAGATCTTGTTCTGCAGTGTGACAAGGTTTTTGGCACCACAGATGAAAGCCATCCTGGTGTTGCTAAGGTTATGGCGCAGCCAACAGTGAACCTTGGTGGTTGCGTAACAGTTATAGAAGAAGGTTGGTTTCCGAATGAATTTGGCGATCTATATATCCGTCCAGAAGAAAGTCGAGCTTTATTTAAGCAAATGGGTTGGTCAAAAGTGGCGGCATTTCAAACTCGAAATCCGATGCATCGTAGTCACGAATTTTTGGTGAAGATTGCTATTGATGTTACCGACGGTGTTTTTATCCACCAGGTTTTAGGGAAATTAAAACCGGGTGATATACCAGCTCCTGTGAGGGTCGAAGCCATCAAAGTTATGGTTGATAAATATTTTAAAGACAACATAGCCGTACAGGCTGGCTATCCAATTGAAATGCGTTACGCGGGTCCCAGAGAAGCACTGTTTCATGCGTTAATAAGACAAAATTTTGGTTGCTCGCATTTGATTGTTGGACGTGATCACGCTGGCGTAGATGATTTTTATGGACCCTTTGATGCCCATCACATTTTTGATACCTTGTGGGATGGTGCCTTGGTCACTCAGCCGCTAAAAATTGATATTACTTTTTATTGTGAAGTCTGTGATGGCATGGCAACCGCTAAAACATGCCCTCATGATGAAAAATTTAGAATTAATGTCTCGGGCACACGCCAACGTCAAATGCTATCGAACGGTGAAGAAATATCCACTAAGTTCGCTCGGCCAGAGGTCGTTACTGTGTTGCGAAAATTTTACGATAGCCAAGCTTAATTAACACTCATGTTACGCCTGCACAAACCCTAGTTTATAGCGTACAACTACTACTAGAACATTGATGTAATGATAATAGCCCAAATCTCCGACAGCCATATAGATCCGCAGTCTGACAAACTGCAAGACCGACTTAAAGATCTCCGGTGCGTGGTTGATGACCTTAATAATCTTGACCCGGCCCCCGACCTCGTCATTCATACGGGTGATGTCGTTCATAACGGTTCTCAGGAAAAATACGACCTAGCGTTGACTATTCTCGGGGATATCAGAGTACCGTTTTATGTCTGTGCGGGTAACCGCGATGACCGAGACCTAATTGTCAAGAATTTCCAGACTGGCAAAGACATGGCGCCCACTTCAGGATTCCTGCAATATAGCATCGACGACTACCCAGTCCGTTTGATTGCACTGGATACACTGTCTGCGACGACTAACATGGGTGATTATTGCCAGCAACGCGCTAATGCCCTTAGCCAAATACTGGCTCAAGAGCCGCAGAAACCGACAGCACTTTTCATGCATCATCCGCCTTTTGAAATTGTTGGTTCCAAATATCCATTTCAGTTCGACGATTGGGATACAGTCGATCACTTGGCCAGTGTATTGAAAAAAAACAATCAAGTAAAACACCTTTTCTGTGGTCATACCCACCGCAATTCGAACGGCGAAATGCTTGGCATTCCAGCCACTACGACTCCTAGTATCGCCATTGATCTGCGTCTTGGTGATGTTCCCGAAGGCGCAGAACTGAGGCCCGTTTATCACCTCCATAAATTTGACGGCATGAGCTTTAAAAGCGAAATTGTGGTCTGCAGAATGTCAATGTTTGCAAGACAAAGTCCACAAAATTAATTTAGAGTTGGTTTCCGTTAAACATATTCATCCTTCATCCGTGTTCAGGGCTAGGTCTTGGTTCTAGGTCCTAGGTCCACAGGCTAATGTGTTCTAACTTACTCGGCATAGTATTTGTCATGATGTATAGCTTAAATTGGGGGTGCTTTGGCATAGGGCAGATGGTTGGGTACACCTACGTTAGTAAAATAGACCATTTTCAAGTGAGGATCTCGGCTTAAGCTAGTTGTTTTATTTATCATTATAATTAAAAGGCTATGTCTATTACTTTATAATCTATTACAATTGCTTCAGTGCGTGATATATTGAATGTGTTAGGTCCGAAAATAAAAAACGGGGCCACAAAGTCAAACATTTCTCTTTAGGAGGTCGTTATGACAATTTTACACACTCATCCAAGGGCAGGTAATTCATCTACAAATGGTAGATTTGTGAAGCCATATGGTGAACCAACCAAATCGAAGCCGTCTCGATCACAAATGGTTCGTAAGTTAGTTAAACCACGCGCTGCAGAGATAACGCCAGTGTTTGTTGGCATTGCAGGTTAAACGACCTCGTTTTTAGTCCTTCTATTTCGCCTGCCATTGTTGGACTCCTATTGCGTTACATTGTAACCAATTAGAGTGTCTATTAAAGTGTATGCGTATCAGGTTTCACCTCGACAACTGCTGTAACCGAGAAGCCTCCTACTTTTAATTGACGTTAATAATGGGGGGATTACATACTCACAAAAAGCAAAACCCAAAAGCCCCTATAAGCAACAACACATTGGCGCAACCGCACAGTGCTACCAGGCGATAGCCAGAGCGCCAAAGCCTAGGTACTCCCAGTAGAATGGCGGGTACGATGGAAAACACCGATAGGCCTAAACCCAACTGGATGAGCATGTCCCCTGAGGTGATACTATTACTCAATGACAAGGGCTTTCCTTGCAACAACTGGCTCAACTGTTCATTGACCGGCATCACGGTCCAACCTAACCCCAAGGCCAAAAAACTACCCAGTAGTACTATCACAGCACCAGCAATGGTAAACCAATAGATCGTCACTCCGTAGATGACGCCGCTTTGTCGAAGGGAATCTTGACTCATGATATTATCCTGCCGATGTAATCTAGATCTTGGAGGCCACGATATATTAATTTAACTGAGGTTAAGCACAACAACAAAATCATTAGGCGTCTGACCACCACCACCTTAACTTTGGCCAATATATGTGCACCAACGATGCCCCCAATGACTTGCCCTAGCATCCAAGGTGCCACCAGGATAGGCACCATAGCTCCATACAGCATATACGGCCATATAGCGGCTGCGTTGCCCAAAGCTAGTAAAACACCGCTGGAAGCAACCGCTGCTTTGAGGGGCACCGCCATCACCAAATTTAATACTGGCACCATTGCCCAGCCGCCACCTAATCCAAAAAAACCACCAACGAAACCAACCCCAATAAACAGACAAATAGCCAATCCCAAACGCTTTACACTGTACCTAACCTGAGTCTGTACCGATTCTTCATAATAACTCATATCAAGTGAAAACAAGCGCGCCAGACCAGTTAACCGGGACGTCTTTGGGTAATCGTGACGACCACCGCCGGTGATAAATAGTACTGCCACACCTAGCAACAACAAACCCAACAGTACCCGCACAAAAGCGTCACTACTAGGGCCCATCACTGACGCCAATTGGAACGCCATGAGCGCGCCCAACAATCCACCAATAACCGTAGGAAGGGCACAAATGTAGACTAAGCGTATATCGACGAGGCCTTGTTTAAGCAGTGGCGCTGCGGAGATCAAACCGCTGAACATGGCAACTACCAGCCCCGTTGCCCTAACTACTAAGGAGTCTAAAGAAGTAAATCCTAAAACAATGGGTGTAAATATTACACCACCGCCAATGCCTGCTATCACTGCGATTATGGCGATTGCCACCGACAGGATGAAAGAAGCTAAGGTTAAACTGAGAATGGAGTGAAGAGAAAAAACTTCACCGTTGGCTATTGGCTCTATGACACCAATGGCAAAGTAGCAAGCCAGTGAAAGTACGATTAATAGCGTAAGTTCGGGTACTTTAAGGAATAATCGCATTTAGTTTCATCCATAAGTTTATGATAAAAATTATAGCTTAATGAAATTTGCACATCCAATAGAAGCCTCCTAAGGGTGCATGCGAGGCTACTATGAGTACGTCGTGGTATAGATTAGGCCGCCTTTGTTTATGTTTAAGTATTCTCGGTGCGGTGGAGCACGTGGTAGGGTTTTTGAAACTACATTAGGGGAGTAACCTAGGCCTAGCTCACAATAGCATTTGATTTGGCATCATGTGCGTTACTCAAAATTTGAGGATAGGCGCAAATTTTGAGAAATCGTGTGAAGGCGCATGCGACAGTTGCCTTAGTGGTTAAGAAAGAGGCCCTAGCTAAACTTATCGTAGCGTATCCTGTCTGCAGGGATTTTAGATTCAAGGATTAGAGGCCTAATTAACGCATCCACCATCGGAGCGGGGCCAGCTAAATAGTGCATAGTATTACCGTCACCTTCCGACACCGCTGGAAGCGCATGCTCGTGGACCATACCGTGTGCATAATTAAGACCATCGTTACCACTGAGTTGTTCAGCTGTCGGCGGTTCATTAGAGAAAATGATGTTAATAGACACTGTATCCGTGAATTGTGCCTTTATGGCCCTTAACCTTTCAACAAAGAACAAGTCTGCAGGAGTGCGAACACCAAAATACAGATCTACTTTATGATCTTTAAAGTAATCAACCTGTCGTCCATGCTCCAAGATTGACATTAAACCTGCTATACCAGACCCGCCAGCGATCATAAATAGATCGTGCGATTCGTCCGGATGGAACGTGGCATGACCTAGCGGACCAAATAATTCTATCTGTTCGTTAGAACGGTTCGATTCAAACGCCCATTTTGATAATGCGCCACTGGGGCTTTTCTTAATAATGAATTCAAGTGTACGCGTACCAGACCAATAATTTACCATTGAGTACGCTCGAAATCCATTTACTTCTGGCGCGTTTATAACGAAAAATTGGCCAGCGTGAAATGAAATGTCAGTCGGTAGCTCAACTTCAAAACGCAGAACATCTGCAGTCAACTTGTCTTGCTGTGTTATTAAACCCAGATGATGATCTGGGTTTATATCGTCGTCACGAAAGGCCTTGATTTTTGAGGGTACACTTAAACTACAATCAGATTGTGCGATGCTTTGACACATCAATATTTCTCGTTTCGCAGATTTAAACCCCTCTTTCCCCGGGGCTTCTGGCCAACCTTCATCCACATCGCCTTGGTTAACACGTGCTTTGCAAGAACCACAGGTGCCCGTAGCGCATTCAAATGGCAAAGGAACTCCAGCTCGTAACCCAGCATAGAGTAACTTCTCGCCTGCATTGGCCTCAAACTGGTAGGTTTGAGATTTTTTTTCAATCTCGATTAACATAAGTTAACTCCGGTCAACAGTCTGTAGCGTAAATGGGGTTTTAAGATTAGTTCAGGTAGTAATGAAACAAGGGGGTGGGATGCAATGAGTTCTAGTCGTCATCATCGTCATAATCATACTCAAGCTCTTCATCAAGGAACACTAGTACCTGTCCGTCTTCCTCTTTTGTCTCATACATAAGCAAAGGCTTTTCAGCAGGCCCCATCGGTTCACCGGTTTTCATGTCCCATTGCCATAGATGCCTGTCGCAGGTCAGGACGTTATTCGCGCAAATACCAGAGCCTTCTAAGTTAGATTCCATATGCGGGCATACAGGCGGGTAGGCTCTAAAGCCGTCGCCTACGTTGACCAAAAGAATGCCTACTCCATCGATGGTGTATTCTTTTAATTTGTCTTGTTTAACATCGCTCGCGGGGCAGACTGCTTTCCAGCTCATAGCTATGATTCCTACTTACTTATTATAAATTAGATTGGCCAATGCGTGCCTTTATCTAGGCGGCGCGTATCTAGGCGAACTTCACGGTCTTCAAATTTAACGCTATCACCATCAACAACGAATTTGTCATTATATCTGCCCACTAAGAATACACTTGTTGTTCCAGCATCAACGTGCGAATTATTACCGTCTAGCTGCGTCTGATGAACCGTAAGCGAACTAATAGAAGTTGCAGATTTACCATCTTCAGCCACATCTATCCTGTATACAACACAGTGGCGCCTAAGAGGGGATTGATCACTATTATGCTTACCGAGCATGCTGGTGATTGACTGCATGTACCCTTTGTCACCGCCATGGTACTTGATATCAGCCTGAATTTCTGGACTAAACGCCCGAATGGCGTAGTTGAAATTGTCTGCACAACTGTCGTGCCAAGCTTCCCATTGGTGGTCGTCTAAATGAATACAGGTATTGTAAATTAATTCTTTTACCTGTTCTTTTATGTCGTGGTTACTCACAGCCATAGTGGCCTCCGAAAACCTATATTAATTTAAAAAAACGATAGACCAGCTAAACTCTAGCCCACCGGTAAGCTAAAGGGGTAATTTATTTGCCAGCGGCATCGGCTGTCTCAGCTTCTGCTCGCTGTGCTGCTTGCTGTTTAAACACAGGATACGGTTTAAACTTTTCGTCAGGGTTGCTTGGTGAGCGATCTAGTAGTCGGCCCCATTCTTCATAGTAATGGCGCATGCCATTTTCATCGTGAATGGTTTCATTCTCATGGCGGCCATGAAGTATCTTACGACTCTCAGCCATTGGGTGCATAGAATTACCCTGGCCTGTGACCGCTAATAAATCTTCGTGCAAGTTACGCCCGAATGGCCCCCAAATTGAGTTATGGTGGTCGATACGAGTTTGACGGTCTTTCTCAGAGTCACTCGCTAAACCTAGGCCACGGAACTCGATCATGACTGAGTTAGGGCCTAAAGGTGTCATTAAGTCACAACGCAAGGCTGAACCACGTAAGTTGAAGTTAACGCCTGGGAACATGTCAATCATGTGCCAATGGTTAGGTGGAAGATGCGGGAACGATAACTCTTCACGAGAGTGTGAACCTTCGTAATTATCATACCGCACTTCAAAACTACCAACATTGATATGACCCCCATCAAAGCCACTGTTTTTACGTGCGAAGTAAGCATCGTTAAAACCAGTGATGCGATTATGATAATGCAGATAGTCATGATAGAACTCACAGTTCGTGTCATGCCATAATTTGTAATTACAAGGGATTATCGCTTTGTGATAGTGGAATACTTCTAACGGCTCTTCGTTTAGAGAAGGGGCCAATACGTCAAGTGACCCGCCAGCAAATTCTTCAACGGTCATGCCAATGTCATCGTTGAGGCTAACCCAAACGAATCCACCAAAATACACTTCACATTTTAGTTCACGTAAACCCATTTCAGACTCGCATAAACGGTCTTGGTAACCTTCTTCTTTACGTGAAATGTTTACGCACTTACCTTTCATATCGAAACTCCATGCATGGAACATGCATGTCATTGTCTTAGGAGTACCGGAAGGCGTTCCGCCTTTATAGTTACCAGAAGGGCGTCGCTCGATTCTATTGCCACGATGAGGGCATACGTTTAAAAACGCACGCACAACCATGTCTTTGCCACGAACCACAATAACGGGCTCACGGGCGATAGTCATAGTGCGAAATGCATACGCTTCTTTAAGCTCAGATTCGTGACAAACTGGAATCCAAGTTTTGCTCCAGATGTTTTTCATTTCGTCTTCGAAAATGGCTTCGTCTGAATACACTTGGCTATCAACCCACTCGCCTTGTTGCAAGTTGGGAGGAATAGAATTCCATTCGGTTTGATTTCTTGATGACATAATATTATCTCGTCAATAAATTAGAATATTTAGGCTAAATGGTTCTTAGCCACGTTTAGCGTCTAACTCAGCCAGTTTTGTTTCCCAGTTCATTGCTTTGGCAAACTTAGCAGTTTCGTCGTCCTTCATATATACCGTGTGCTCTGGACCAGGATAAACACGTGATTTAACTTCGTCACGGTACTGGGTAAACACATCTTCCATAATTGGGATAAGGTTTTTGTAGACCTTTGAGTGACGTGGAGTGTGCTCTTCGTATAAACCCATCAAGTCAGAGGTAATGATATGCACACCGTGTGCCCGGTTTCCTGCACCCAAACTAATTACTGGTACAGGCAGCACTTCAGTTAAGTATTCGCAAACTTCTTGGGTGGTTACTTCACACATGATGGAAAAACAACCTGCGTCTACCATTGCCAAAGCGTCGTCCACCAACTCTTTAGCACGGTCAGTGGTTTTTCCTTGGGCAAAGAATCCGCCCAACTGAGGCATACGCATTGGTGTAACACCGATGTGACCTTGAACAGGGATACCTGCTTTAACAATAGCTTCGATGTTTTTAGCGTGATGTTGATTGCCTTCGCACTTCATTACTTCAGCGTTGGCACGTGCTACAAATTTACCTGCATTCTCTACTGCTTGCTCAGGAGAAACATGAAAACTCCAATAGGGCATATCAACCATGCGTAAGCCATACTTACTGCCGCGATCAACTGCTTGTGTCATCATCATTACTTCTTCAAAACTAACGGTTACAGTGGACTTGTGGCCAAATAAAACCATGCCGCCAGTATCAGATACACATAAGATATCGATGCCTAGACGGTCGGCGATTACGGCGCTACGATAATCATAGATGGCCATCTGCACGATGCCTTCGCCTTCGAGCATTTTCTTTTGTAGGCCTTTAATCGTGACTTTTTTTCTTGGTGCTGCTACGGCTGCGTCTGTCATTACCTTCTCCGGCTGCTTTACTAATTATGTATGGTGCTTTCTCAATGTACTTTGAACTAGCATCAATAATAGACAATGCGTGTAAAAATAGTCAAACAGATACCCTTTATCGGGTGATAGCTTTTGCCTAAAAGTAAATACTTTAGCTGGGGAAAGGGCAGGGATATGATGGAGGAGAGGACGGAGAAAATAATCATAATTACAATTATGGAAAAGCAATTACTGAATAATTTTTCTACAAATACTAAGCTAGAAAGCGTACTAGCATCATCACTCCAACGCCAATTAACAAGCACGATACTAGTTTTTTGAGACTATCTACTGGGAGATGATGCACAAGCTTAGCCCCCACCAAAGTACCGCCAACCATCGTTAGCGCGAGCACTAAAGCAAGTTTTATATCAACCTGCCCATGCAAAAAATTCCCTAAAGTTGCCGATGCCGAGATAGGAATTTGAATCACCTGAGACAAACCAATGGCGATTAATACCGGCACTTTAAACCAAATAAGAATAGGAATTAACAGCAGAGGGCCTCCCGTACCACTCAATGAGGAACCAACTCCCGCAATCAATCCTATCGCTAACAGAGGTGTGTTTCTTTCAGTTTCCTCAATAGATTTTTGATCTGTATTTTTGCGTATTAATGCTTGGGCTCCCGATAACAGGATCAAAACGGCGATGAAAACTTCTAGTATTTCTGCTCGAAAGTATGGCAGCAAGAAGGCCCCTATGTACGCTCCCGGTAGGGCTCCTAGGCAAACTTTCTTTGCCATAGACCAATTAATAGTGCCATGGCGCGCGTATATCGATGCCCCAACCGATCCCGTAACCACGTAGCTAAGCATGCACGCAGAAATAGCTACATGTAAGGGAATGTCCCCCAAAAACTTAAGTGCGGGCACTAATAAAACACCGCCAATTCCAACACTGCCAATCAGGATGCCAACAAAGAACACGACAGACGTTAAAAATAGAGGTAAGAACATAATTGGTATCACTGAAATTCATGGTATGAATTGAAACCATAGCACAAGATACTGGTGCTTTATATCCACTCAGCGATAGACTCGGTAGCTATAATTTGACATTATGATGCATTCTGTCAATCACATTTTAGTTTTGTTTGAATTAATTTTGGGGGGTTAGCTATGTTTCTAAGACAGTTTCAGTATCTCGTTGCACTAGAGCAAGAAAAGCACTTCGGCCGCGCGGCCCAACAGTGTCATGTATCTCAGCCCAGCTTATCAAGCGCTATAAAAAGTTTAGAAAAAGAGTTAGGTATTCCGTTAATTCTTCGTCAACAAAAATTCGAAGGCTTTACTGAAGAAGGAAAGCGAGTGGTTACGTGGGCTAAGCGCTTGTTAGCGGACAGATCTGCGATGATGGAAGAGCTTAGTGTCATGAGGAGCGATTTAAACGGGCGCTTGCGCATAGGCGCAACCCCGCTTAGCTGTCCATTATTTCCATCGGTGAGCCAGCTTTTTCAAAAACGCTACCCCTCCGTTCAATTGGATATTCAGTTTTTAGGAACTGACCGAATAATTCAAGGGTTAACAAATTTTGAAATAGACATTGGAGTCACTTATTTAAACAACCCTGCGCTCGACCGCTTTGTCACTATGGCGTTATATGAAGAACCATTATATTTGCTTTTACCCGATAACGATTGGTTAGATGATAGCCCAACTATTTCTTGGGCGGAGGCTTCTAAGTTGCCGCTTTGCTTGCTATCTAAGTCAATGCGAGAAAGGCAGATAATGGACGACGCCTTTGAGAAGGCTGGGGTGCAATGTAAGCCTGTTTTGGAGTCAAACTCTATTTTTCAATTGGCTTTTCATTCCATGTCAGGTGATCTTGCGACTATCGTTCCTAAGCGCTTTGCTCACCTACCTAATACGAAGCAGAAATTACTTGAAACCCCTACTGTTTCAGACACTTTAGGATTGGTATGGGTGTACGGAAACCCTGTATTACCAATGACTAAAGCAACCACTGAGCTTATGAGAGAGGCACGGGATGACGGTGTATTTGAAGAGTTCGGCCTTGTATAAAAAGGTAAGGTATAGGTTAAAACGTTGGGCCTGAACGTGGTTAAAACTAGAGTATCCTGTTGTGGGCCCGATTCGCTCTTTAAACTTCTAAAGAATCGTTTCGTTGGGGGACATTAGCCCCACAACTTTCCACACGGTGTCTCATGCTTTGCCTAATCTTCTGCTATTGACAAGGGTGTTGGCGGAGGTTCATAGGCCAAGCAGCCCACGCACTCCAGCTATTTCCTAATGCGTCTATCCCGGTAACGGCGTAAATCGACACCGTACTCTGCCACTAATAGTGGTCGCTGCATTCACAGTTTAATTTTCATCACCCACCAACTCAGGAACTTTCAGTGAAAAATTGTGGGCTAAAAGTGTTTTTTTTACCCTTTAATTAGATCATCTAATTAGTCTGAGGTGATCAGAAAATTTCTTTTTAGTCGGGTTAATTTTCTGCACTATGACAAAAGTAGTATATCAAGTTGCGCATGCCTAATAGGCGTTGTCAATCAGTTAATTGAATTTAACTACTTTACAAATATCCGATAATCATTTAGTAATGTTAGGACAATCTGGTGCGCCGAAGCTCGAGTATTGGATTGATACACTCTTACAAATAGTAAAAGAATAAACTAAATTTGGAGTATGATTATGAAAAAACAGGTTCGGTATATCAAACACAAACTTACTACAGCCGCGCTGGTAATGGGTTTAGCGGCAGCAGGCTCAGTAACTACTATTAATGCTGCAGAAATCGACTTTGGCAATGTGGGCGAACCCATTGACCTAGTAGTAGGTTACCAACCTTATTACACCGAAGCATGGTCTGGTGTTGTAATGAAGGGCATGAAATTCTATGAGAAGTATTTGCCAGCAGGCTCAACGGTAGAATTCCAAATCGGTTTGGCGGGCGGTGTTATCGTAAA